>ERZ772906.1828-NODE-1828-length-11382-cov-5.281981_pt1 | contig 11382 bp, 10 predicted proteins | sample MGYA00511338_ERZ772906 | MGnify/ENA primary metagenome ERZ772906 (study PRJEB29015, sample SAMEA2738076) | human oral metagenome | biome: human oral; feature: human-associated habitat; material: saliva | place: China | collected 2212 ... | reverse complement strand
ATCCAAACGCAAAGTATAGTCTTAAGAAGCGAATTGAATACAAAGAAACGCATATCGACCCCAATGAGCCGATACGTTTGAATAAATATTTGGCCAACGCGGGTGTTTGTTCGCGTCGCGAAGCAGATGAGTTTATCTCGGCAGGTGTGGTTTCTGTCAATGGAACTGTAGTCACAGAGCTTGGTACAAAGGTACTGCGTTCGGATGAAGTGAAGTTCCATGATCAGCTCGTCTCATTGGAAAAGAAAGTCTATGTGTTGCTGAACAAGCCGAAAGATTACGTCACGACAAGTGATGATCCGCAGCAACGTAAGACCGTTATGGACCTTGTTAAGAATGTTTGTCCTGAACGTATTTACCCAGTAGGACGCTTAGACCGCAACACAACAGGTGTGCTATTGCTCACCAACGATGGCGACCTTGCAAGCAAGCTTACTCACCCTAAGTTCTTGAAGAAGAAGGTTTACCACGTATTCCTCGACAAGCCTGTAACACCACAGACGCTTCAGCAAATATCTGACGGTATTGAGCTTGAAGATGGAGAAGTCAAGGCTGATGCGATTGAATACGCTGACGAACGCGACCAAAGCCAGGTGGGAATCGAAATCCACAGTGGCAAGAACCGCATTGTTCGCCGCATCTTCGAGAGCCTCGGCTACCGCGTTGTAAAGCTCGACCGCGTACAGTTTGCAGGTCTTACAAAGAAGAATCTCCGTCGTGGTGATTGGCGTTACCTCACAGAACAAGAGGTAGACATGCTTCGTATGGGAGCTTTTGAATAATAAGAAACTAAATCTCCTCGCACATAGCTGTGACATTAAGACGTGGCTATGTATGAGGAGTTTTTTTAATAAATAAGCAATAATGAAAAGAACAAAAGTCGTCGATGCTTTAAGTTGCACCGACTTTGGAAAAGATATAAACGTAAGAGGATGGGTACGTTCTCATCGTAGCAGTAAAGCTGTCGATTTCATTGCGTTGAACGACGGTTCTACCATTAAGAATATTCAGGTAGTTATTGACTCAACGTCTATTGACGCCGAAATACTAAAAAACATTACGACTGGTGCTTGTATCAGTGCTACTGGTGTTCTTGTTGAGAGTCAGGGAAAGGGTCAGACTTCTGAAATACAATGTAAAGACATAGAGATATACGGACTTTGCCCAAGCGACTATCCAATGCAGAAGAAGGGACAAAGTTTCGAATATATGCGTAAGTATGGCCACATGCGTCTTCGCACTAATACTTTCGGTGCTGTATTCCGTATTCGCCACCACATGGCAATGGCTATTCACCAATATTTCCACGAACATGGATTTTACTATTTCCACACACCAATTATAACAGGTAGCGACGCAGAAGGTGCTGGAAATATGTTCCAAGTAACTACACTCGATTTAGACCGTGTTGCTAAATCGGACACAGTAGATTATAGTGCAGACTTTTTTGGCAAGAAAACTCATCTTACTGTATCAGGACAGTTGGAAGGAGAACTTGGAGCAACAGCACTTGGAGCTATCTATACTTTCGGTCCTACTTTCCGTGCAGAAAATTCTAATACGCCAAGACACTTGGCAGAGTTCTGGATGATAGAACCAGAAGTGGCTTTTATCGACCAGCAAGAATTGATGGACTTAGAAGAAGACTTTATTAAGTATTGCGTTCGTTGGGCATTAGAGCATTGTAAGGACGACCTTGAATTCCTCAATCAAATGATTGACAAGGAACTTATTGCTCGTCTTGAAGGAGTTTTGAAAGATACTTTCGTGCGCCTTACCTACACTGAAGGTTTCGAAATATTGAAGAAAGCGCAAGAAAATGGCGTTAAATTCGAGTTCCCTGTAGCTGAATGGGGAATGGACCTCAGCAGCGAGCACGAACGTTACTTGGTGGAAGAACACTTCAAGCGTCCAGTAATCATGACCGACTACCCAAGTCAGATTAAGTCTTTCTACATGAAGAAGAACGAAGATGGCAAGACAATGCAAGGAACCGATGTACTTTTCCCACGCATTGGCGAAATCATTGGTGGTTCTGTTCGTGAAGAAAACTACGAAAAGTTGCTCGAAGAAATTCGCAATCGTGGCATGAAAGAAGAAGTTTATGACTGGTATCTCGACACTCGCAAATACGGAACTTGTCCTCATGGTGGTTTCGGTCTAGGTTTCGAGCGTCTAATTCTTTTCGTAACAGGTATGCAGAATATTCGCGACGTTATTCCATTTGCACGCACACCAAAGAACGCAGAATTCTAATTTGGTGAAAAGCAAAAGAAGATAAACACAAATCAGCCCACAAGTTGAAACGCTTGTGGGCTTTTTCTTTGCCCTAATCGAACATGCAATATCAGTAGTTTGTCGTTTTTTATATCTCACCAAAACGCAGAAATATGCAACTCTTCTTCTCCATTTTGTCATAATATTTTCATTCTGCATTATTCTTTTTTCATCAGAAATCATTACCTTTGCAACTGTTGGAACCCACCAACTCACACCATTAGAACACCAAAGTTATGACCAAAGAAGAATACAACCAACTCGACATCCACTTTGCGCACTGTGCCAGTAATCAATGTGAAAAAGCAAACAAGTGTTTGCGCAACATAGCCCATAGCATGCTTGTTCACAACAGACACGATTTTTATTCTGTTATTAATCCATCAGTAATAAAAGGCGATCAGCCTTGCCCTCATTTCATATCAGACCACCGAGAAACTTTCGCTTGGGGTATCTCCCATATCTACGACAAAGTGCAAGTAACCGACTTAGACAATATAAGAAAGAACATCATATACAACTTCGGGAAATCGATTTACTACCGTATTAAACAACAAAAACGTGCTATTACGGAAGACGAACAACAGACCATACGAAACGAGTTTACCGAAATGGGATATGATGGAAATGCTATCGAATTCGACCGATACGAGGAGAAATATCCTATACTAATGCAACTGTATAAGTACAACTAATCAAATCTTTATCAATATAAAATGTGATTATCATATGTCTGATAATGGATTAACATAAGCATGATAATGGATTATTATAAGAGTATTTCCGAACAAAATAAAGTAAAGCCCCGATAGCAATGATAGCTATTGGGGCTTTTATTCTCTAATAAACCACTGGTAAATGAGAGCCACAGGGGACTACACTCTACTTTATCATAGTCTTTTTGCCATTGATGATGTACACACCAGCTTTCAGTCCTTCGAGCGATTCAGACTGATACTTCACGCAAATACCATCGAGTGTGTAAACATCGTAGCGGACTTCTGTAGCCGATAGATGCTTAATTCCTGTAACTACAACAGAAATAGTTATCGGAGCAGACTCGATACCGCCTTCATAAACTGCTGTTACTTGGTAGGTATGATTACCTTCAGGTGCATTCGTATCAATATAATTGCAGTCGGTAGTTGATGCAAGAAGTGTACCATCGCGATATATATTATATTTCTCGGCACTACCACCACCAACATGATAAGTTATATCGTCGATAAGCAGGATATATGCCGTTTCTGGAGATGTAATGTTTCTAATAGCAAAATGCTTGGTACCTTCTGGGAGTTCGGCCTCAACTTTCTGCCATTTTCCACCTGCAATTTCAATAGTCTTAAGCACTTGGAAATGGGTTGTATCGGTATCTAACGTTGAGTAAAGGATTTGCACAGTCTGCTTCAAATCAACCTTTTGACCCGTCATCTGGTTGGTTGCCACTACGTTGTTGGCATAGAACGAAATATTCTGAGCATCGCCAGGAAGTGCAGGACTAATTATCCAGTCGTTATTGGCAGCTGGTTCCTGGTCGAAAGTGTAAATATTCATCTGTGTTCCATGTACAGACGCCAACGACTGAATGCCACTGTGAGCATCGAATTGATGCAATCCCCCAGCAGATAAATTGCGTCCGCTATAGTCTTGAGGATTGAATACGATGAATGCAAATGGGTCACCTTCGTGTGTATAAGGAATTTCAGCACCATTCGAATCGTAAAGGAAATCGCCAGCTGTTGTCGCTTCATCACCATCAACAAGAGTCCAATTTCCAATTCCCGATATCGACCATGCAGCATAAGATTCGAAGTCATCAGTTCGTGCCATCAATGGAGATGGTTTTTCCCAAGCGAGTTTCACATCGTTACCAACTTTCGTTCCTGAAAGATTTTGTACAGGCGACAAATCGGGCGAGCTTACCGAAATGTTTGTTTTTGCTGAATTGTTCTTGGTATTAGTATCGCCGTCAGCAACTACGGTTACTACTATTTCCAACATATCCTTAGCCTCTAAGCTTTCAACCTTATAAGGCAATTCAAAATTCTTCACCTCAAGCGAAGCCAAAGGCTCGTTCACTTGTTGTTCGCTTATCTTCTTTCCATCGACAGTAAGGACAAGTTTGTAACTATCTATTTGCTTGTCGCCAACATTGCTAACCTTTACGCGTACGTTTGTTGTTTCCGAACGCATAGCCTCTTTATTGGCAGATACAGCAATAGCAAGGTCTTTGTCTGCCAAGTCGCCTACGTGGATATTGTCAATAAACATCACCTTCGTGCTATTATCATTCGACTTGTCGGCAAGTGCAAAGCCCAACTGAATGTAGCGTTCACCGATAAACTGAGAAAGGTCGTACTTGCGTGTAATCCACTTGTTCTCTCCTACTACCAACTGTTCTTTGTTCAAATATACAATTCCTTTGCCTGGAACAGTAGCATATACATAGAATGTTCCAGTAGATGTAGAATTCTTTAGCTTGAAAGCCAATACAGGGTGCTGCGTTCCTGCCAACGAAATCTTAAAAGTATTGACACCAACAGAGTCCTTCATAAGAGTTTGAAGATAAAGACTTCCACCATCATCATCAGATGATTCGTCGACAGTTCTGCCAGCTCCAGCCATTTGGAATGTTACTCCCTGTCCTTCAGCAAAAGGAAGAAGAACCTTCTCTTCTTTTCCATTAACGAAGCTTTCGTGATACGGAGTGCGGTCGGGTTTACCCAAGAGAAGTGTGTTTGATATGTTTCCTTTCTCACTACGTCCTTTCTCGTTCTCTGCAGTAACAGCCAATTCAAGTTGGCGCGGATTACCTTCATCGGCACCGAAACCTAAAGCATATTGTGTTTTGCCATCAGTTACTACATCCATTTCGTCAGCCAATTGTGGTTGTCCCCAATTGTTGTAGCTTACAGTATGAATACGATAAGTAATCTTATTTGGGAAGAATGCACCATTATGAGCAGGCGTTGCTGCGTCCCACGAAAGAATAATATTATTTGGGTCGTCAGAGAGCATTACATTTGTAGGAGCCGATGGCACATCAAGTCCGATATAAGTCGAAACAACATACGATTCGCCATCACCTTTCTCATTGTAAGGAAGGAAAGTAAAGGCATTCAAACCCTCTTGCGAAATATTATCAACTATAAATGTATGCTGTTCGCCAGGTTGCAGATTCTTTATATCTTTTACCTGTGTACCATTCAGCAATACACGAATACCATTCAGCGATGTCAATGCACTTCCATCGTAAGCAGTACTGGGCGCATTAAAACTTACAGTAGCCTTGAGTGCTGCCGAAGCATCTGGTGTTATCGTTACATTAGTTACTTTGCTTGGCGAATCAGCCTCTGGAGCTGCCACCACAGATACATCATCAACATATAAAGCAATGCGGAATGCATCGCTGATTGCATGAAATCCAATATGGTAAACACCATCTGTTGTTGGTTTCAATACCTGTGTATAGCTTTGAAAGGTAGTATTATTCAGTTCCGTTGGAGCAAGAATCTCTCCTGTCATAGCCTCTACAGTTGCAGCGTTACCATACTTTACTTCTATTCGTTCAGGATAAGTGGCCTGAACGCAGCGAAGTTTGAAGTTTACATAATAGGTTTTTCCACCTTTCAGATTGATTCCTGGCGAAATCAACCAGTCGTCAGCTGTATTCTTGGCGTTATAATAATACATAGCCATGCCGTTGCCATCGTTGAGCAATAAGCTCCAAATACCATTCTTCTTACTCTCATCGGCATTTTTATCGCCATTTGCATCTATGGTTATAAACTGGTCCCATTGGTCAGCAGTATTGAAATCAACACTCCATCCTGGTTCGTAAACAGGTTGAGGAGTCTTTCGTGCAATACTGTTAACACTCTTGTGTGTTCTTTTGACAAATGTTGTAGCCGACTTTTTTATCGTCTCACTACTTTGTAATGTCGCTCCAAATCTTTGCGTGTGTTGTTGCAATGAATGTTCTCGAATAAGCGATTGGTCAGTAGCAGTCTGCCCAAAAACAGAAGTTGCCGTCAGCATCGCCCCTTGTACAAGGAGCAAAGATAAACTTTTTCCCATAAAAAATGTTTTGGATGATTTATTATTCTATTAAATTCAAATACTCGGTTATAAACCGTTTAGTCCTTCTTAAAACGCAAATCTAATGCTTTTTGTTGATTTATACAAATTTAGACAGCTGTAAATTCTATCTTTAAAACATTTCGATATCCTTGTATATTCTTTCTTTACCCCTTTATATAAAAGGTATATGGCGCAAATAATGAGCATTTAAATAATCACCGACTTTCAGTTAATGTCCCAAAAGTTCTTGTTGCTAAATCAAAGGAAATAGAAAAATCGGTATTACGTATAATTAAATGAAATAAGAATGTTGAGCCTTCGCAAGTAACTCCTTCTACAAAACACAAATTAGAAATGTCATTTGCTATATTATTAAAGAGTAGCGTCTTAAAATCCCTAATCATTAACTGGTTTTCAGCATTTAAAATGTACACATTATTAAATGCTTTTGAATAAGGAGCTTCTACTACAGCAATAGCATTATAACTTTTAGAATAATCGGCTATTAATCTGTCTGTTATATTTTCTCTTTTATACGTTTTACCTTTGAAAGACCAAGTTATAGCAATTGGAGTCCTATCAAAAATATTAGAATGTTCGTTTAAAACATCTGAATAAAGATACTCAAAGTCTTTTATTTCTTCCATTTTATTTATTTCATAACTGTTCAATGTTATACAAAAGTAATGAAATCTAAGAAATGAACAAAATAAAAATCAAACTCAGTGTACTATTCATGATAATTTGAGTAAATTTACCATATATTTATAGAATATCTTTCATATGCTAAACCCTCCAGCTTTGAAAGAAATAACGTAGGGGGAACTTTATTACAATTATGACCAACAAAATAACACCAAAAGGTAATGCTGCGAATATGTAAAACCCTAATAAAGGAACAAAAGGAACTAATCGACAATACAACCAAAATCAAGGCAACAGGGGTGTGCAGTTGAATCCCAACAAAAAAATAGAATAACATTTATATAAAAAAACAAGCAGTAAGAAAATATTACTTACTGCTTATATCGTTATCAAAACTTCTCAAATTAAAGGATTTCATCTTTAGCTGATGACTAACTTGAGATAAATTCATCTATTGATGGGCGTTTACTCGAATATTATTTATTAGAAATAACTTTGCAGTTCATTTTCCATTTACTTGTACATCTTACACAAGACAATCGTATGCATCTCCCATATTTTCAAAGTCTTCTTGTAACCAATAAAAATAATCGCCTTTGCTTTGATATAATTGTTCTAATAGTTCTGTAAATGAATTTGCAATAATAGCCTGTTCTCCTACTACTCCATGCCTATCCCAAAAACTATCATAACATTTTCCTAAACGTTCTTTAAATAAATCTATTGTTATGAATTGTGGATTATCTTCTGCTATTATAAACCAATTATTACTAACATCATCAGGAACATCTTCTCCTATTATAATTGGGTTTGCTTTTTTAAAACCTTCTATTCCGACTATTTTCACTGAGTAGTTTGATTTTTCCCAAAACGTAATAGAATTATAATTCTCAAAATAAAATCTCAAATCATCAGGTAATATAATACCTATTTCAATATTTATAGGCTTTTCTCTTTTCACCAATTTACAGCCGTTTGTTTCTGAAATTGACTTAAGAATTCTTTGAAGTCTTTCCATAACGTTCTTTTTCATTACCATTGTGCAAATATACATTTTTATTGGTAACTAACAAAAACACTTACTTAATTTTTGGGGACTTACTTATGTATTTTCTTTTTATAACTACTGCTTGAAAAATTATAATTAGAAAATTAAAAAACATAATTACAATTTTAAAATTTATAATTATATTTTTGGTGGAATATAATAAGAATTTTCTTCTCTGTAATCCCCTTCCTTTTTGAACAGACTCATTTTTCTTTGAAGTGTTGGTGATATCAATATTTATAACTATATTTGCAGCTGTACACTTTTGTCTAACAACATACAATTTAAAAGCTTTTTTGCTAATGAAACCCATTCGGAAGGGTTGAAAATAATCATAGATACTGAAAAATAAAAAGGTATTGAAGGAGAAGTTTGCATTAGAGGAAAATACGAAATAAGAACATACAATGAAATATGAAAGCATTGGTATCGCCTGAAAAAAGGGCTGAATGGAAAATAAATAGGCAAGAATTTATTTCAGAATTACAAGAAAAATATAAAGTAATTGAACTGAATGAGATAACAGATATAAAAAGACATTATTGCTATGAATGGACTATAAAAGAAGATAACCATTTTATAGAAGGTATGCTTGACAACACGTTGAATTGTGTGTGCATTGACACAGATTCTATAGGCTTGTGTTGCTCTTTTGCCCTTTGGGTAAGAACTTTTATGCCAGATAATGCAGATATTATGCTGTACGATGAGGATTTTATAAACCACATCTATTTTAAAAAAGATACAGACATTGGTAAGTTGATTGAGGTTTTCCAAAATAGTTAGCCACACTTTGCATATATTTTGAAGTTACTCCCGAACATAGTTTCATAACAAAAATGCTTAACATGCATTGAAAGAAAAGAATGTAAACAATGATGTACGCCAAAATGATAGCTCTCTTTTCTCATTGGTTATAAGATTATTTTTTCTACCTTTGTCAATATCTATTATCTGGAGTTACAGAACCATAAGAATATAAATTATGACAAGAATATCTTGGAAAGAAAATAGGGTATTGAGTATAGAAACTCGCAAAGGAGTATATGTTGTAGGGCAGATGCTTAAACAACCTTATATTAGGTTTTACAATATGTTTACTACAGAAAGTAGTCCCAATAATGTAAATACAATAAAACTTACTGTTCTGTTTACAGCTGCTATTACAAGACAATTTCTTCGCTACAGTCAAGTTTATGTGTTGAAAGATGCTACACCTGATATTAGGGAAATAGATTCTGATATATGGATAAACCAATTTTCTGGTAGCCGAAAAGTAATTGCTTATCAAGGAAGTGGCGAAGAAATAGGCTGTATGATATTAGGTAATAAGCCAGGTGGTTTGTTGGTAAAGAAAAATTTATGGTGGATTCCTACAACAGAACAACCAATTCGTTTACATCCAAGTGGAGTTTTTGATGAAATTATATGTTCTGATATTCCACTTACCGCCAATGACATTATAGACAAATATGAATTAACAGGATTGTGCGTGTTTCCATATACCAATGAACGATTATATTTGTGTTCTCTATATAATAAAAGTGTAGACCCTTATAAGGATTTAATCTTCAATCGAAACTTACCAGATAATTATAGGCTCGCAGTTGAGATTATTTCAGGAGGTTTTAATGATAAAAAGCGTAACGAAATTCTAAGTACATATTTCACAGATTCACAAATTTGATGGTGGAATTCATAAAGTCTAAATCGCAAAGATAGGCAAACTGGAGACTACTTTTCAAATTAAGAAAAGAATGTTATTGGTAATATGAGAATAGGCAAAGAAAAAATATTTGATTGATAACAACGATGATTAAAAATTAGTTTATGAAAGAGAATATTGAAACTTTAGAAGAACTTAAGGATAAATTGTGCAATTGGAAATGTTACGATGAAACAGAATTGCAAATACTGATATACGAGTTTGAGAAATTTCCAAGAAAAGAGTTTTCTTTAAACTACACTCCCATTTTTACCAATAATATTTTAATTGAGAATATTGTAGAAATAGGTAAAGTGTTTCATTCCAATCAAAAAATAAGCATAAACGTTATTTCAAGTTTGGGTTATATTGTGTGTCGTTATATGCCAAACCCTTCTTCTGAAATATTTAATTTGTTCGTGGAAGCCACAAAGGACAAGAAAGTTAATTACTATGTGTCGTTGAATATAAGTTCATTTCCTCAATTTAGCACATGGGAAGATAAATGGGAATATTTGCTATCAATGCCTTTAATTTCTCCTAAAAAGAAATCAATAGTAAACTTTCATAGAGAAGTAAAAAAGCTGCTTAGTTCTAACGAGCATATTCCTTCAGATATTCTAAAGAAAATTATAGAAACTCTAAAATCGCAAATCAGTTCTAATGAGTTAAGCGAATATAGTAGGGTTGATTATTTAAAAACTATTAGTTTATTAGAACAAAAAGAGGTGTAGAACTTCAGAAGAATAATTAATAAACATAGCTACATAAACAAGTTTGGGCTAAATGTTATAGATTCTATCTAAACTATACTCGTAAACTTGATGTTGTTAGCAAACAATTTGAATAAACATTTTGAGAAACGGAAAGAATAGATAGAATACAACAAACTATTTTTATTGAAAGAAACAAAATGAATAAAGTTGAATTGTCTAAACAGCTACAGTCTATGGGAATTTCTCCCAATAAATATTCGTTAGAAGGCTCTGTAGCCACTTGGGATACCATTGTATTAGTAAAAAACTATAATATCTGGAAAGTATTATATATAGACGAACGTGGTAATCAAAACGAACTTGCATCTTTTAAAACAGAAAATGATGCATGCAAGTTTATTTATAATGAGTTTAAATGAAAAGAGAGGTAAACTTTTTTAGCTTAAATTTCTCACTAAAAAAGCTTAGAATGAAAACATATTCTATACTTTTTAGGGAAATAATAGTTGCATTTACTTCGTACGCTTTAAATCTTCTATGCCAGTCCATATAGCATTTTCGAAACGTGCCATAGAACTTGCTCTATAATGATTTACCCACGTATCTGAATTGCTTTGAATGTTTATTTCAATTGTGCATAAAACATCGTCTTCGGTTGTATATTGTGGTAAATCTTTTATGAAATATGCATCTCTATTATTACCAGATGTCGTTATTGTATCGAGTGGAATATTTGCTAAACGAAAAAAATCTGTAGAACTAGCAAAGTCTAACTCACCCTTTTTACTAATTGAAGCTGATTCTTTTTATAAGGTCCAAAAGAACTCTTATAGCTCTTTTGAAGTTATATGCTGCGGCAGCTAATAATACATTGATAGCATCTCCTTTCACACCTTTATAAAAGTTGCGAG
>ERZ772906.1823-NODE-1823-length-11400-cov-21.858175_pt1 | contig 11400 bp, 16 predicted proteins | sample MGYA00511338_ERZ772906 | MGnify/ENA primary metagenome ERZ772906 (study PRJEB29015, sample SAMEA2738076) | human oral metagenome | biome: human oral; feature: human-associated habitat; material: saliva | place: China | collected 2212 ... | reverse complement strand
TTCATTATACCACAAGAAAGGAAATTTCTAAAATGGATAATAAAGAATTATACATAAACAGCTTATGCTTTACAGTAGTATTCTTTCCACTAGTAACAGCATTAATATATATTGCTGCTTTGCTAATGGATAACATATTTTATTAAAGGAGAGTGAGTATATGTTCAGTAAAGATTTTGAACAACAAGTGATAAATGCAGTTCGTGAAATTGTCAAAGATATCTTGAAAGATGAAATTAAGCAAGATAGACGTTACAACCAAACAGAACTATGTGAAAACTTAGGTATAGGGGTTGATACCCTATCAGACCTTAATAAACGAGGTTTAAGACCTACCAAGGTTGGTAGACAATACATTTACTTAGAAAGTGAAGTAAATAAATTTTTAAGAGAAAATACAATTTAAATTTAAAAATTCTAGCACATATCAAAGAAAAAAAGGAAGTTATTATACTGCTTCTTAAAATTAAAATGGAATGGAGAATAAAAATGGATAAACAAGAAGTTATTAAACGCATAGAGGAACTAGAACAAAGGTTAACAACTTTACAACTTTCAATGGAGTTATTAGAAAACTATACTGAAGTAATTCGAGTAGTTACACCTGATGATTTACATAGTTTAAATCTACCAACTGATGTATTATGCAAACACTGGGATAAAGTAAAAGACGGTTGTAATTTACGTAAGTTAACCAGTGCCATAGCTATTAATTCATCAGAAGAATTATCAAGTATATGCTATGAGGAACTAGATAAGCTAAAAAGCATTATAGAGGATGTGATGTAATTTGATTTATAAAGAAATAGGTGTACGTACATCTAAAGGAAAGGAAATTCCAAAACCTACTAAATTAACACCACTTGAACTGTTAGCAATAACTCCAGTTAAAGAGGTTGATGACTATCTATATACAGAAGATTATAAGCTAACAAAGGCTCATTATTTCATAAGTGGAGAGTTTGCAGAAGCTGCTAACGGAGAATATCATAGAAAGGACGGTAGCTTATTAAGTCGTGATTTAATATGTATCGATATTGAAGATACTAAAATGAATACGACAGAAGTATTAAAAACTATACAGGAAAGCTTGAAAGAATATAAGTATGTATTATATTCAACATTTAAACATGAGGATAGTAATCCACGTTTAAGGCTTGTATTAGAACCAAGTAGGGATATAGTCAAAGATGAATACAAACCAACTATACAGCATGTGATGGCTCTAGTAGGTGTAAATTATGATACTAAATGTGAAACATGGTCTCAACTTAGTGGCTTACCTATTGTAAAAAAAGGTAATAAGCATATCTTCATTAAACATTTAGATGGCTTACCCTATCCAGTTCAAGAAGCTAGTGAGGAAAAACAAGTTGTTACAACATATACCAGCGATCCTATTCAAGCATTTACCAAAGTATCTCATGATGAAGCAATTTCAATTATGAAAAAATATATTGAGAATGAACAAGGTAAATTACAAGAAAGAAATGATTATTACCTATCCTGTTTAACAACAATTGCCAAAAGCGTTGTTAGTGGAGAACTGGATTATGAAACAGCTATTGACTGTATGGAATTGTTAGCTTTAAATAATGAGTCTTGGAAGTTAGAAAATATAAATGAGCTAAATGGAGAAATACAACGTGCTAATGGGAATATTGATTATTTCAAGAATAAGTACACTTTCCTAAGTAAGTTTAAAAAAACTCAACAAAAAATAAAGCTAACTAATGCAGTTAATAAAAATGATTTAGTAATAACAACTGATGAGAATGGCAAAGTAATTCAAACATTAGAAAATCTAGAGAAAATAATTTTATCTTTAGTTCCTATTGCATACAATGAACTAACTGATGTTATAGAAATAACAGATAAGAATGGTAAAATCAAACCTTTAGAAAAACGAGATAAAGAATTACTTAGGATGGATATAGAAAAACAGTTCAAATTTAAAGCTAAATTAGTCGATCTAGACACAGCAATAGTTAGTGCTAGTGATAAGTTTAGATACCACCCTATTAAAAATAAAATAGTTACTAAAACATGGGATGGTAAACCAAGGGCCGAAAGTTTCTTCATAGATGTATTGGGAGTAGAAGATAACCAGTACAACCGTGAATGTACTAGAAAATGGTTGTTAGCAAGTCTAACAAGACTATTTGATAATGGTATAAAATTTGATGAAATGATAATATTACAAGGCGGCCAAGGTATAGGAAAGAGTACGACCTTACAACGTTTATCGTTAGGTTATTACACTGATATAACTGAAAAGATAAGCGATGAAGTAACATTCAAGGTATTAAGGACTTGGCTTGTTGAATTATCAGAACTTAGTACCATGGTTAAAACGGATAGCGATACTTTTAAGGCTTGGTTGAGTGCTACAAAAGATACAGTTCGCAAAAGATATGCAACTGATCCAACAGACCACCCTCGTACCTTTGCAGTATTGGGAACTACTAACAATAAAGAAATTCTAAAGGATAGGACTGGTAATCGTAGATATTGGTTAATGTATTGTGAGAAGGATAGAATTAAGCACTCTATTTGGAATTTGGATTATGAGTACATATTACAATTATGGAGTGAAGTTTATCAGTGGTACTTGAGTAAGGAGTCCCTGCTAATATCTGAAGAAACAAAGCAATATATGGAAAACTTGTCTAGTGCTGCATTAGAGTATGATCCATTGGAAGAAAAAATAGTTAACATCCTGGATATGTACGTCCCTAAAAACTGGAAGGAAGTTATTAATAACCCCCAAAAAAGGCATAATTATCGTTTTTACGTAAATGAGTATATTACTTTTGGTAATACTAATAATAAATTTCCATTTGAAACACAGATTTTCGATATTACAACTAGTGAGTTGTTATATCTTTCTTGTGATGATGATGAATTTAAATTAGATTTAAGAGGTAATTCTCAAGCAAAAGCAGTTAATAAGATTATGAATAATCTTCCTAATTGGAAAAAAAGTGAGAGCATTAGACGTTCCCACAGTGGTAGAGGGTTGAAAGGATTTAAAAGAAAATTTGTATAACGCTTTTAAAAATAGCATAAGACCAGGCTTTACTCTTTTCACGCTTTACTAAGAAATAATAAAGCGTACCTTTAAAAATATTGGTATGACTGGCTTCACAAGATTATTTACGCTTTACGCTTTATATATTAATAAAAAGTAATAATTAGTATAGGTATTATGAGTACGTGATACAGTGTATAAGATTTATATAAGTTTCATGATAAATTCAAAGGCGCAAAGCGTTAGATACACTTCAAAACCAGTTGTACCAAGTGTTTAAAGCTAACACCTTTAAATATAATAAAGGCGTAAATAAAGAGTTAAAAGCGTAAAAAACTAAGTAAGAAGGTAAATATTAATGAATAAAGAGAAAATTAAATTAGATTTGCTAAAGTTAATTAAAAATCAAGAGCATACTACATTCATGGATATTGAACAATACTTTGATGCAATAGGTTTCAATTATCACGGAATTACTGAAATAGTAACAGTAAATCACAATGTTATATTATGGAATAACTGGAATATCGAAGCAATAAAAATAGTCAATGAATTGTTAGAGTGTAATTTAATTACAATGTTCAAGACTTATGAAGAACTTTATATTATCGAAGGTTTATGTACTGGAATACCTGTTTATCAAGGTAAGAAACCTTACAAACAATGGCTGCCAGTAGAATTTAATTAGAGGAGTAATATGTCTTACCTATTAGCGGAGTTTATAAATATTAAAATCAAATAAACAAGGAGGTACAGACATATGTACAAAGTAACCGATATAATCAAGGCCGTAAGCACAACAGATAGCGAGGAGCTATTCAGAGAAATAAGGGAATGGCGTGATGAATTAGAGGATTATGAATTTATTGGCCGTGTTGAATTTTTCAAAAAAGATGGAGAGACCGAGCCATTGATCGCATATTTACATATATGTCAAGAATTATAGAAAGGAGTTAACTTATGCAGTTATCAATAAATCAACAAATAGACCTAGACCTTGTAATCGAGCGTTATCTGGATAATAAGTCCCCGAATATCAAAGCCCTAGTAAATGGTTACCTGGATGCTTTAGAAGGCTCAGAACGTGAAATATTGATAACTGTATTTATTTATTTGCAACGTGAGATAAAGTCAAATCGTGAAAGAGAGATTATCGAGAAACATAAGGTAAATATATATACCCTACTTTCTCAAAATGGCATCTTGAGGGATGAAGAACAAAAGACTACAAAGCAAGTAAAAAGTGATGAACTCACAATAAATAATTTCACCGAATATCCAACCGATACTAACAAATTAGAAAGGTTGAAAAGATATGAGAGTCTTACTAATATCGTTGAGAGTCTATCTGATAAACTTGAATTGTTAGAAGAACTTAAAAGTAATCAATCAGAGATCCAGGCATCTGACTATACAAGAGTAAAAGTCCAATACAGTAATAAAGGATATGATTATAAGAGATTAAGTATTATTTCAGATATTCAAGAAACTGAACGCTTGATTAGTCACTATTCCTCTGAATTACAACAAGAGAAAACTTATTTATTAGGTGTATTTGATAGGATACCATGTAACCAAACTAGAAAACTATATTACTTACGATACATACAATTAAAACCATGGTATCAGATATCAAAGGATCTAGAAAAGAGTTTAACCTGGTGTAATAAGCAGCATAGTGACTATTTAAAAGCGTTAGAGATTGAACCTCTCAACCAAGATTAAGGCGTGAAAAAATAGATTGAAGAAAGAAAGTGGAATCGATATGTATGAATCGTTTAAAACCAAAGACATAATTAAACACGAACAAGTTATGAAAGAATATGTCGTTGAAAAAGTCCCCTGTAATTTAGGTGGTTATAAATATTATATCAAGTGTTACAAGTGCGACAATAAATGCTTGAAAATGTATATTAGCGAAGATAAGAAACTTGTATGCAGGACTTGTATAGGATTAAGGAAGGAACAACTTAATAGAAATAAAAATGATGAGTCAAGATACTATGACTTAATGTTGAAAGAATGCTATAGGGTGGATAAACTATACGACCCGAATAATGCGTTTAAATTTACATTTCTTGGCTTTCCATCAAAACCACCACGAATGAACCAGGAGAAGTATTTTAAAGCATTAGAAAAATACTTATATTACAGAAAAAAGTACTATGCGTGCTTACATAAAAAAGAAAAGGAGATATAACTATGTTTAAAGAAAACCAAAACAATATAAATACTAGTAGTGAGGTATCATTACAAGAAAAATTGATGAAAAGGATGCTAGACGTTGGAATTGAAGATGATAAGATAATAGCTACATTTTCTGAATTTAAAGACGAGGATTTTTCCTCTAAAAGCAATGATAATATTGCACTAGAAGAAATTAGAGAGTTAAGAAACGATATCGCTTCATTACATCAAAGCAATAAATCTGAAAGCATTACTGATATAGCAAATAGTTACAATATTAGAAATAAATAGGAGGTTTAGATTATGGAAAGAATTCAAAATAAAATTACAGAACTAGAACAATTAGAAGCTAACAACAATGAACTAATTAAGGAGATAGATAACAGAATTGATAAAGCTGCTAAGGAATTAGAAGCTATTAAAAGTAAAAATAAAACTACTCTATCAATTAGTGATAAGGTCGATCTTAAGACTAAAGAGACCGAAGCTATAACTAAGATTAATACCTTACGAGCAACAAAGGAGGATATCCAAAAAGAATTTAAAGATCAAAAGAAAAAATTAATAATGGAATTGTCTGAATTAAGAGGGTTCTTCGCTAAAGAAGAAGATGAGTTCCTCTCTAGAAAGATTTCACTCCCGAATGAAGTTGTTGATCATGCTATTAAGTATGCAAACAAGAAGCTAACTGAACTTCAGAAAGATGGTAGAGAGAAAACAGAGACCAACGAAACTCTTAAAGCAAAGGTGAATTCTTATCTTAAAGAAGTTGAGGGTATCCCGCTAATAGAAAGTGAATGCGCCCCCTACTCTCCTTATGCGTTCACTTATGCACAAATTCAACTAGAAACTGCATGTAAAGAATTAGTTAGAACATTCTGTAAATATAATTAATAAAATTAAAAAACAAGCCATGTACAACAAAACACGGCTTGTTTTTCTTATAAGAAAGCTATCTCTATTATACCAGAATTAGCTTGTATTTTCAATTCTGAGAGCGTTCTATATAGTATTAGGTAAATTCATCTTATAAATGAAATTCACAGCTTAGAATGGCTTATACAACTTGTCAGAACTTATCAAATTCTCCATATAAATGTTGGAAAATGTTGGTATAAAATTTCTATTAATATATTATTTTGATTTCAACAAATATATTAATAATTATGTTAATATAATAATTTTACATTATTTTTTTATGTATAATATTTTAATTTTTTTTAAAATTTTCGGTGTATTTTGTTGAAAATTGTAGTAAAATGAAGTAAAATGATATAAAGATAATATTATGATTATATTATCAATAAAAAAATATTTGTTTAACGGGGTAATGGTTAATGAAGGAAATAAAAACAGTCCGACCGTTAAAAGAGAATTCTGAAATAAAAAATACTGAACACTTATTTACTATATATAATGATAATACGATACAAAAAGACCTTTATCTGGAAGAAACTTTTTTCAGCATAACTAGACAAATAACAAAGGTATTAAAAATAAAGAATAATAAATTATTTCTTAATGGAAAAGAAGTATTTGAATATTCTTTATATGTTAAAGATAGACTAGGTAATTTAAAACTAGATAACGTGGTTAAAGTTATGCAGCCAGATCGTATCATTTATGAAGTTAGGTTTAATGAAGTTCATATAAAGCATAGAGTATTATTCTTTCCATATTTTCTTTTAGATGATGGAATATTAGTGTATTGCTATGCTTTTGCGAAAACAAAAGATAAGTATGTTCATACTGGAATAGACTTAACTGAAACGTTGTTGGAAAACACAAGAGAAATTAAAAATATATTCGATAGCACTAATAATATCGAATGTTTTTTAGGGATTGAAATTTAGAGGTGATAAAAATGCTATACGATAGTTTTAAAAGTAATGAAAAAATTAATAAAATTCTAAAATCAGAACAGTTTCAGTACTCTGAAAAAATTATGGGAATGAGAATAAAATTAGAATTAGATATTTTTCAAATAGCAAATTTATTAGATGTTTCACCAGAGTTTTATTTAGATATAGAATATTCATCTTTGGATATACCTGTAGAAAAGTATAAAACTATCTTAGAAAAATTATATGATTATGAAGAATATAATCAACACTTTTTTAAAGAAATAGAATCAATTAAAAAGCAGATCGAGGGACTATCAGTTAGAGAAAACAAAACCTTAGATTCAAATAAAGTATATGATTCTAGTTTTGTTTTAGAAAAAAAAGAAATGGTATTAGCAGCATAGGAGATTTTTATGGAACCAGTATTACAGTTTGAAGGTTATCAAATAGAGAAAATAATATATGAAAAAAACATAGAGACACCAGATGAAAATAATATAAATGTAGAAGTCTCTACTGGATTAAATAGCGAAAAAGACAGAGGAAAAGTAGAGTTGTCTATTCATGTTTTAGAAAGTAACGAGAATCGTAAACTAGAAATCTCTTTGGTAGGTTTTTTCACATTTTCAAATGTTGATGATGATAAAAAAACAGAAATATTAGCTATTAACGGTACAGCTATCTTATATCCTTATATTAGATCAGTTGCATCTATGGTAACTTCTCAAGATTCATCACCAGCAATTATCTTACCAACAGTAAACACAATTAACTTTTTTAAAAACAAAACTTCTAATGAAGAAAATTAAAATATTGAACTAGCTTAATTTTTAGCTAGTTCTTTTGTATTTCATTCTTTAATCCCTTTGATATGTGCTAGATAATTAATAATAAAAATACTCTTAAAATGACCCACACTTGACCCACACATTGAAAAATTTACAGTCAATTCACCCTAATAACCTTAGAGGTAAATGCTGATATATCAACGTTTAGTAAGTGTTAGGAATTCACAGAAAGTATGAAATCAAACAGAGAAACTAAATAATAAAGTTAGAAAAGCCTTAAAGTATCAACGTTTAAGGCTTTTTGTTTTGCCGTTTGACCCACATTTGACCCACACATTAGAAATTTACGTATTTTGCAAACTTCTTTCCTACTTCTTCTTTTTGCTTTTCTGTTACGTGGGCATAAATACTCATTGTTGTTTTTAAGTCAGAATGACCTAATCTTTCTTGTACTTCTTGAATAGTAATACCACTTTCAAAAAGCAAGCTGCAATGTGTATGTCTGAAACCATGTACTTTAATTTCTTTAAAGTTATTCTTTTTACAAATACGTTTTAGATTAGCATTCATAAAATTAAGATACAAATAAGAATTTGTTACTTCTTCAGTGAAACAAGGTTGATTTTTTTTATACCTTGTACCTACCATTAAGAATTTTTCTTTTTGTTTGAATTTCCAACGTTTCAGAATACTTGCAGTTTGTTCATCTATACTAATAATTCTTATACTACTCTTGCTTTTAGGAGTTTGCACTACTACCTTTTTATCAGTGTTCAGAGCTAACGTCTTATTAATTGTGATTGTATTGTTTGTAAGATCAATATCAGACCATTCAAGAGCCTGTAATTCACCCTTACGAATTCCAGTAAAAGCTAACACCCTAAACATTGCAGTAAGCTTTATATCCTGTTCATTATCGACTAATGTAAGGAATTGTCTTAACTCTTCTTTTGAATAGTATTTATCCTTATCATCTGAAGTTATATCATCATTTTTCTTAGGTAATAAGACATCTTTCATTGGGTTAGTATGTATAATCTTCATCTTAACAGCATAATCTAGTATCATGCTGCCATAGATCTTTATTTTTTTGAGAACAGCAAGAGAAAAAGTTTTGCTATATACATTTATCACTTTTTGGCAGTAAGGTAGAGTTATCTTTTTTAATTGCATATTCCCCATTTTATCGAGTACTAAATTAAATATATGCTGATTAACAAGCAATGTACTTTCTTTTATAGTATGTTGATATCCTTCATACCATAACTCATATATCTCTTTAAATGTTGTAACATCTGTATTCAGTAAGCCGTTATTAGCTATTTCAGTTTTAATTTTCGCTTCACATAATAAAGCTTCTTTCCTAGTTGTGAAACCACGTCTTGTAGTTTCCCTTCTTCTTCCATTTTCATCCTTACCTAAATATACTTTTACCTTGTAATATTTTTTTCCATCAGTTTTTTTAGTGTATTGTATTATCATATTTCATCAATTCCTTTCCTTCTAGCACATATCAAAGAAATTAATAAATTTTGTATAAAAAACACCTTGTATTTCAAACGTGAAGACGTCTAAAATAATTTTTAATATAATTACACCCCAAGATAAACAGCGAGCTTATACGCCGTTTAAATGGTTTTTGATTTTAAGTAAGCTTACAAACCTTGTTATTACAACATTTATATGATATAATAGAGTTACTATAATATCAAACTTGTTTATCATTTTTCAGCACTAGTATTTTTTACTGGTGCTTTTTAATTTTCTTCTTTTTATTCTTGTTATCTCTTTCCCTATTATTCTCATCTTTTTTTTCTAGATTATTTTCCTTTACTGTTCTATCCACTACTTCTTTAATATCATCATTACTTAAATATTTTTCTAACACTTTTTTTTTGTTATCAATTACTAAATTAGTAAGCGATAAAATTACATCAGCATTATTATCGTGATAATCAATTTTTTGGAACAAAAGATAATGTATATAACAATAAAAAGCACAAACTGTAATAATTATACCCACAATATAATAACATAGCTCTGTTAAAGTTCCTGCATTATCTATACCCGCTGATGCCCTACCTAAACCGAAACTAACCATCGCTGAGACAAGTGGGGTAATAGCTTTTTCTGATCTATTAAATGCAGCTTTAGTATTTTCTATATTTGATTTAATAAATAATAGCTCCATAATACTAAGTAAACCTAAATTCTTAGAGATTTGTTCCTCAGTTGAATCATTTATTAATTCTTCTAAAGTTTTATGTATCAGTACTGCATTTTTTCCTGTTTTTGCCAATTCTTTTAGTTTTTCTTCAGTCTTATTTTCTTTATTATTTTTTGCCATAGTCCACCTCATTCTTCAATTCCCTATCGTAATTCTCTTCTATACTTTTTATATATTTCTTATCAATATCTGATAATTGATAAGTCTTAAGTTTTGATATAACTTTTTTGATAAGTTGTTTTCTATCTTTTGCTGTTAACATTTCAATTAATTCAACAAGTCTATAGGTTTCTTTTTGCATATTAGACTTTATATTTTCCATAGTTTCAAGATATTTAATATCTACGTTCCATGAATTCCATGATGCTGTGTCTTGATCAATATAATCATAGATATAAGAAATATTCTCTAATGTTATATTTCTATCTTCTAACCACTTTTTAAACTGAAGTCTAGCAATAGAATATTCTTCAGGGGAAGGGATAGTATTTCCTGTTTGGTATTCAAGTAGAGAAACTAAATTATTATCTAAAAATTCATCTATTGAACCATATAATAACTCATTTACAGTTAAATCAGCTATTTTACTAATATTTTTTATCCTCTCTTTGTTAGGCAATGAAATACCTTGCTCCCACCTTAAAACATTACTTTTACTAGTATCAAATAACTTTCCAAATGCTTCTAAAGTATATCCTTTATTTAACCTAATTTGTTTTATTCTAGAACCTACAGCATTCTTATTTATTTTAACTTTCATTTCTCTTATTCCTTTATATTAATTATCTTTAACCATATTATATACTATTATATAAGAAAAATAAACAAAAAAGTCAATTAAAGTTAATTAAATTTTCATTTTAATACTTGACATACCTTTTTTATAATGTTATTATCTATGTATACAGGTAATAAAAGTCAATTTTTATAACCGTTCAAGAAAGGAGGTGAACAAAATGGAAGAAATTAAAATCAATAAAATACAAGCGTATAGAAAAACTTTAGGCGTAACTCAGAAGAAAATGTCAAAATTTTTAAACATAAGTGAAGTAATGTATAGTCGTAAAGAAAGAAGATTAACACCTTTTACTGATATTGAAAAAGTAAAGCTACTAAATTATTTTAAGAAGTATTTCAAAGATGAAACTATTGACAGTTTATTTTTTTAAAAATAAAGTCAATAAAAGTTAATAAAAACCTTTCAAGTATCCAACAACCAAATCAGATTACTTAAAAGGTTTGAGAGAAGTACTTAGGAAAAGTACTTACTTTCATTATACCACAAGAAAGGAAATTTCTAAAATGGATAATAAAGAATTATAC
>ERZ772906.1822-NODE-1822-length-11401-cov-5.254715_pt1 | contig 11401 bp, 8 predicted proteins | sample MGYA00511338_ERZ772906 | MGnify/ENA primary metagenome ERZ772906 (study PRJEB29015, sample SAMEA2738076) | human oral metagenome | biome: human oral; feature: human-associated habitat; material: saliva | place: China | collected 2212 ... | reverse complement strand
GGGCAAAAGAGAGCCTCTCTAATAAGCTAATGCCAGCCTTTGACAAACTCAATTCATTTGGAATTAAGGCAGTCAATGCAGTTTCAGACGCTTTGGACAAAATCAATTTTGATAGTTTGGCAGATAAATTAGGGAGCTTACTTGATAGCATTGATATAGATGGATTTATTTCAGGTTTATCTAATGGATTTGCTCAAGCAGGTCAAATGGTCTCTAATTTCTTTGCTATTTTCAATAAAGCTGGCGTATTTGATTACATCTCAGACTCAATCAGAGATATTGTGGTCACAGTTCAATCTCTTTTTGAGGAGCTAACCAGTGATAGCAATGGATTTAGTAATGTTGTTGAGGGTATCGCTAATGTGGTAATTTTGGTTAATGTAGCTATCCAAGAATTAGCTGCAGGCGTTCAATTTGCTCTTGAGGCATTTGCTAACACTGGAGCTATTAAGAATGCTTATAGTGCTTTCAAGGATTTCACAGCTGCAGCTTTAGACCTTGCTGAGAAATTAGGAGATGTCATCCCTTGGGATATTATAGGAGCTGCTGCAGGTCATGTAGTAAACGCTATTTCATTAGTCATTAGCTGGATTTCAAAATTATCTCAGTCAATTAGTGGAGATATTTGGAGAGGCTTAGTTGTAGGTATTGGTGGAGCACTTGTCGCTTTCAAAGCGTTTAACTTTTTAAAATCATTCAATCCTTTTGGCTTGTTTAAGAGTAACGCTACATCAGCACTAAGTGGCACCACATCAACAGTATCCTCAATAGGTTCTCAAATCGTGGCAGTCATCCGTAGTTTGGGAGAAAGTGTCGCTACAATGGCCAAAGGAATTGGCGAGGGCATAGGGACTGCTTTTCGTGGGATTGGTCAAGGTTTATCTATGATTAACCCTGTAACTATCGCAGCATTAGCCGTGCCTATTTTGGCTCTAGGAGCAGCATTTGCTTTGATGGGAACTCAAGGCCAAGGCCTAGCAACTATCTTGCAAGCTATCGGTGATGTGGTGGTCAGTGTAGGTACAGCTATAGGTACTATCCTAAACATGGCTATCCAAGGACTAGCGCAAGCTCTTGTAATTGTAGCACCTGTACTCCCTACTATAGCCTCATCATTTGCAATGATGTCACCAGTGATTTTAGCTGTAGGTGCAGCAATCAGCTCCATCATCAGCTCATTTAGTGGGTTAGCGCCAGTGATTACAGCACTAGGCTCAGCTATTAGCCAGGTAGTAACATCTATTAGCTCAGGCATTGCTCAGGTAGCTACAGCCATAACCCCTATAGTTAGAATTATTTCAGATACTTTTGTCCAAGTAGTTAGTATTGTCACTGAGGCAGTTGTCCAAATCGTCCAAGCAGTCGCTCCATTTGTGCCAGCGATTACTGAAATGGTGACATCAACAGCTCCTATTATTCAGTCTCTTATTGAGTCATTTAATAACCTTGTCAATCAGATTAGCCCTATCATTGATAGCTTGACCAATTTGATTAAGACATTTGGTGAACAAGTTAAGTCTATTTTAGATAGCGCTAAGGGCGTAGTAGAGTCATTTGGATCAGCTATCAGAAATGTGCTTGATGGTGTCGCTGGTATTTTTGAGAGCATGGGTAATGCTGCTAAAAATGCTGGAGCAGGCGTGAAGTTGATGGCTCAAGGTGTAAAAATGCTAGTAGACCTCAACCTGGGGGATTTAGTTGGAACTTTGGGAGCAACAGCCGTAGGTTTGGCAGCTATTGCTAACTCAGGTATCGCTACAGCAGGCTCAGGATTGCAACAAGCAGGAACAGGCCTAATGATGATTGCTACATCAGCACAAGTGGCAAGCGTAGCTATGCAAGGCCTACCAACAGTATTGAGTACATTAAGTACAAGTATTAACCAATTACCAAGCGCTTTGACAACAGCAGGAACAGCCATGAGCACATTTGCTACATCAGCAGTGGCCTCATTTAGTGGCTTGTCTGGTGCTGTTTCAGGTATCGCTGTCTTACAAAGTGCCCTTGTTGGTTTATCAAGTGCCTTAGTGGCTACTATGTCAGCCACATCAGCAATGACATCAGGATTTACTGCAGTGACTGGAGTTATTAGCTCACTAGGTGGGGTGCTAGGCACAATCCCTAGTCTATTCTCAGCGATTTCAGCCTCAGCTATGACAGCTAACACATCTATCATGCAATTAGCGACATCAGCTCCTACAGTGGCCTCTAGTTTTGCTAACATCTCTAGCTCTGCTGTGTCAGCTATGTCTCAGCTTAATTCAGTGATTAGGTCAGCAATGACACAAGCTGTCTCACAAATGAACTCAAGCATGCAACAGATGACAAACGTGGTAAGACAATCAGCAAGCCAAATGACTCAAGCAGGTCAACAGGCTGGCCGTGGAGTTTCAACAGGTATAACAAACGGCATACGCTCAGGCATTGGCTCAGCCACATCAGCAATGTCATCAATGGTCAACTCAATACAATCAGCAGGGATGAGAGGTGTATCTACCATGCAATATGTAGGCTCAATGATTGGCCAAGGTCTAGCAAATGGTCTCTATTCTGCTTTGTGGACTGTAACAGCTGCAGCTAATGCCCTTGTCGCTCAAGCTGAAAGAGCTGCAAGAGCTAAGGCAAGAATACACTCACCATCAAGGCTATTCAGAGACAACGTAGGGCGCTACATTGCTCAAGGTATCGCTGTAGGTATTGAGAAAAACACCTCAGATGTTACTGATAGCTTGGCCTACGTTCAAAAAGAGATGTCAGCTTTTAAATTTGGTGCTGAGGACTTACTTGGGCTTGGCAATAACACATTAAGTCAGTCATTAAAAATGACTCTAGGAGCCTCTCAGGCTAAAGCTGATAAATCTGACTCAGGCACTAATGCAGAAATTAACAACCAGTATAATTTTAACTATCATGGCAACAAGGTAGATGAGACTGAGAAACGTGACATACAACATCTTATGAAAGAGATGGCATGGTACACAAATAGAGAACAAGAGAGATTAGGAGGTATTTAATGAGCACATTTATTAAATTTGATGGCAAGAAATCTAGTGATTTTGGGTTAAAAATTATAAATGATATTGAGTTTAGCTCTACCTCCTATGATGTTGAGACTATTGAGGTGCCAGGGCGTGATGGGGTGCTTTTGAAAGATAATCAAAGGCTTAAACCTGTCAAGCGTGAGTTTCCTATGAAAATCAGCACGGTTGAAAGATTATCTACATCAGAGGTAGCTATAAGTGACTGGCTCAATGTCAAGGGATGGAAAGAGTTAGAGTTATCATGGGATACTGATTATATCTATCTTGCCACTTTCATTGAGTCATTTAGCGTCAAGGAATTGCTTAGGAATTTTGGTGAGGTGAAATTAAACTTTTTAATTCACCCCATCAAATTTTTAAAAACTGGGCGCAATGAAATCCCTTTGACAAATGGGATGACGCTTAAAAACCTTGGTAATGTGCAATCTAAGCCACTAATTAAGATTAGAGGCAATGGTAATGGTATTTTGACCATCAACGGCTACCAGTTATCACTTGAGAGCGTCCAAAATGAGCTCATAATAGATATGCAGAAACATCTAGTATATAGTGGCAATCTGTCAGCCTGGGATAAAATCACTAGGAATGGTAAGCACAGAATGCCTCTTTTTGATGTGGGAAATAATAGGATTTCATGGACTGGTAATTTCACCATGACAGCCGTGCCAAATTGGGGGGTTAAACTATGAACCCAGTACTATATAAAGCTGATGAACGCTCATTTAGAACTTTTGGGCTGGGTGAGATTTCAGACGCTTATAAGGTCACTGTTACCAGAGAAAGGAATGGTAACTATGATTTATATATCAAATATCCAGTGAATGGCCATTTTGCCTCTGTATTTAAAGAGGAAATGAAAATCAAGTCAGACGCTGGAAAGAGAACTAAATGGCAAACCTTTGAGATTAACCGTATAGTCAAGAATAGTAGTGAACATATTGAAATTTACGCCCGTCATATCTCTATGAGAACCTCAGACATTGCTCTGAAACCTATTGTAAAAGCCTCAAAGGTTACCGCTGAGGCGGCTCTTAGACTCTGGAAAGAGAACCTAGTAGGAGATGATGTATTTGATGTTAGATCAGACATCCAAACTCTAGGGAATATCTCATGGGAGGTAGACAAGGTTGGAAATGCTAGGAAAGCCTTAGGTGGTGTCTCAGGCTCTATCCTTGATGTTTTCGGTGGTGAGTTTGAATTTGACAACAATCTCATTATCTTGCATAAACAGATGGGGCGAAAGGCTCCAACAGTGCTAGAGTATGGGCGTAATTTGCTCAGCGTAGAGGAGGAAAGGCTCCTAGACGGTAATTATACCTCTATCTATCCCTTTGCACGTTACACGCCAAATGGTGAGGAGTCACATGAGGTCTTAGTCACATTACCTGAGCACATCCTAGATAGTCCTTATTTGAGATTATACGCTCAGAGAAGAATATCCCTGGTAGATTTCTCAGGCAAATTTGATGACAAACACCCTCCAACAGCTGAAAAATTGAGGTCACTAGGTCAGTCTTACATCAAAAGCAATAACATTGGAGCTCCTAAAATCTCTACAGAGGTCTCTTATGTAGATTTATCACATACTTTGGACTATCAAGATTTTGGAGTGATGGAGGAAGTTGAGCTCTGTGACATCATCCCTCTCTACTATCCTCAATTTGACATTACTACAACCACTGAGAAAGTAGTCAAGGTGGTCTATGATGTCTACACTGACTCTAATGAGGAGATAACACTAGGCACTATTGGACAGTCACTGTCATCTAGCATGACTGCAGGAATTGCTGATCGTCTATCAGTGATTGAGGAAAGACAGGCCTCTATTGAGAGCACTCTACCTCAATATCTCATCAGTGGCACTGGAAATAAGATTTGGCATGTAACACCAGCCAAAAATATTGAGCATAAAATAGGTGATACATGGTTTGAAAAAAATGGCCAGTATCAACGGATGTATATTTGGAATGGTAGCATGTGGGAGAAACGCCTTGATACTGAGGATGTTGACCGTGTTAAGAGAGAGGTAGATAAACAATTTGAGGCCGTCAATACTAAGATGGCTGGAATTGAGGCTAAGCATGACCAGAAAGTCTCTGATTTGCTCAAAAAGTCAAATGCTACTCAAGAATTAGCTGAGGCCTCTAAGAGACTTGCTCTTGAGGCTAAAAACGCCTCTGACTCAACAGGTCAAGAGTTATCACTATACAAGCAAGACAATGAGCGTAATTTGTCTATTTTGAGAACTCAGGCCACTCAAATTGACGGTAAGGCAGTACAGGCTCTAAATAAGGCTAACCAAACAGCCACAGAAACCTCTAACTTAATTGCTAATCTTAGGACTGACCTGAATGGCAAGGTATCTCTTGCTGAATTTCAGGAAGTTAGAGAGACATCTAAACTCTATGAGCGTATTTTAGGCAGAGATGACTCAAATATCAGCACAAATATAGCAAGGATGGCCTTGACATCAGATTTATTCAATGTTGAGGTAGGTAAGAGATTTAGTAATCTAAATAATCTTTTTTACGCTCCTACAAAAATCCCTAAGTATATCTCATCAGTTGATACTGATAAGCATTTAGGACGTGTAAGCTGGGGTGACCATGACGGCATTAGAATTGACTACACTGACTCTATGTCAGGATGGCTAGGGGTTCGGTTCCCTCTCACAAAGAAATTTGTAAATAAAGGCGAGAGTCTTGGGTATCGTATTGAAATTGCAGTAGACAAGGTGCCAAAGGATGGCAGAGTTTTAATACAATTACTAGACAATACCACAGGTTTAGGAATGTATTATAACTCTCAAATTTTGCTTAACAAAACTGGTAATCAGGTATTTACTGGCTATTTAGACATCCCTTATACTGGAGAGCTTAATGAGTATAGCCTTAGGTTTACTCTTACAAGCCCTGGTAATATCGTCATTCATAAGCCTATGATTATTGATAGACGCTTAATTCCTGAGGAGTTTGTAGACAACACAGATTACAACAGCGAATACACTAGGACTACAATGTCTGTTTTAAAGGATAGTTTTGCAGTAAAAACCCTTAACAGCAATGGTGATGTATTGAGTGCCTTGAATTTAGCCACAGGTGGGGCTAGTTTGCAAGTAGGCAAGAATAAGCTAGTAGTTACGCCTGATACTACATTCATTGCAAACGGTACTATTAAGAATGCCATGATAGACGAGTTAGACGCTGGTAAAATCCGAACAGGTCAGCTAGACGCTAATTTAGTCAATGTGGTCAACTTAAACGCTAGTAACATCACATCAGGTAAACTCTCAGCCAATCTCATCAATGGTGGTGTGCTATCCTCATTAAATGGTATAACATCATTTAATTTGCAAGATGGTTGGCTAGAAATGAACGGTCACGGTGTAGGAATTAAAAATCAATTTAGAGACAGAGCAGTGCAATCTTTGACATTTTGGGAGGGTACTGATAGAGACCCAGCCTTAGGAGAAATGCAAGGCGCTTATACGGGACTTATAAGTAGCCGTAATGGCTCAATACGTAGAGACTACACAACAGCTGGCCTACAATTCTGGAATGGCCGTAAAGGTAATGATGTTAGGACTAGGCTTTTTTTATATGGGAACAATATTGAGTTTAGGCATAATGGAGCAGACCAAGCCAATACGGTCTGGCTTGATATGACTAAGAAAGAACTAGCTGGACTTGAGAATATCATAATCAAAAATAGCTCTCTTAGTATCATATTAGACCGTATTTTCGATAATTTCAGAAATATTTGGGCTAAAGGGAATACTTACAGTCGTGGATATTATTCAAACTGGAGATAATTAGAAAGGTAAGACATGAGCAAAACAGAAAATGTTATCAATCAGTTAGCTATTGAATTAGCTAGCAAGACTGTAAATGGAGCATATAACAAAGCTGAGCTTGATGAGGCTCTAGCTGAGTTGCAACAAGTTAAAAATGAGCGTGATGAGGCGCTTGCTGACTTGAAAAATATCAAGTTAGGTTTTGAGAAAATCAATGAGATTTTACAATCTGATGAGCAACTCAAAAACCTCTATGAGGAAGTAAAAGCAAGACAAATTGAGAAAGGATAATATTTATGGAATTTAAAGTAATTAGCAAATATTTGCAAGATAGTAATAGAACTTTTGTGGCTATCCGTCAAGAGGCACCCTACACAGCCTTTGACCGTGTATTGAGTGGAGACCGTACAAATGAGCCTGATAATGCACTGATTGAGGCTGTGCTTGGATTGGTAGCCACAGAATTTAACCCTGCTGAGGGTGTCAAGCAGCTACAAGAGGAGTTAAAAATCCAAGAGCGAACTTATGACAAGAAACTTGAGGAGAAAGACAATGCTATTAACGCTGTCAAGGCCATTGCTAACTGGGCTGTACTTGCAAGGGTGACAGATGTGGACAACCCACTAGACCCTACAGTATTCAAGCGTGGTCTTGAATTGGTAGACCTTGGCCAAGTTGGTAAAGTCTATCAACCTCACGATATTTTCACGATTGAAAACCCAGAGTATGGTGAGCAATTCCAAGAGGGCAAGCGTGTCATGGTGCAAGTGAATGAGCCGTTTACTTATCAAGGTCAGACGGTAAAAGAACTAGCAGACCTTGAGAGAAATGGCAAGTTAGGTATTTGGAAATGGGAGCCACCAAAAGAAAATACTCCAACATCAAGCACAGAGCTAGGCACAGAGGCAGTGCCACAATAAGAAAGGGGGGCAAGCGTGACTATATCAGATTTAATAGCACATCTAGCCCCTACTGTTGGTGTTATTGCTACTGGATGGTTTGGGCTTACAGCAAGCAAGTCAGCCAATTTGAATAAGCAGCAATTTAATGAACTCAAAAACGAGTTAGGCACTATTCAACATACAGTAGAGACTGTGCAAGACCTAGGGCATTCGAATAATGAAATGCTTTTAGATGTCAATAAAAAATTGCTGGTGCATGATGAGGCTCATCTAGTCACTATGTATTTAAGACTAGAGAGAGACATGACCACAGCTATTAACCGTGGATATACTACAGTACATGAGTCTGATGTGATCCACAAAATGCACAAGAGCTATAAAAATTTAGGTGGTAACGGCTATATAGATAGCCTTTACCAAAAATACAACATTTTAGAAGTGAGGAGTTAAAATATGAAAATTAACTGGCTAGTACGCTTTAATAATAGAGCGTTTGTTATTCGTTTATTACTTGCTATCGTCCTACCTATTTTGACCTATTTTGGGTTAAAATTTGAGGATTTGACTAGCTGGACTGGGGTTTATGAATTGTTTTTAAAATTCTTAGGTAACCCTTACCTTATTGGGCTTTCAATCGTAAGTGCCCTAAATATTGTGCCTGACCCTACTACAGCAGGTTTGTCAGATAGCTCAAGAGCTATGACATATACAGAGCCTAGCAAAGATTAAATATGGAGAGCCTAGTAGGCTCTCTTTTTTATTAGAAAGGAGGGCAAAAATTGGAAAAAATTATCAGCAAAAAGATAGAGCTGACAAGCAATATCAGGGGAATTGATAAGCTCCAGCATGAGCTCTACAGTAAAGATAAAGAGATAGCTGAATTTCACTTTACTATTAATGAGTTGACAGCTGAGAAAGTCATCTGTCTATTTCACTTTAAGGGCACCAATCGCTATAAAGAGGTAGAGGCTACCACAGAGGGCAATAGTTTTACAGTCAAATTTGACAATTCTTTGATAATTGCAAGTGAGACAGTGGTAGGGTACATCTATTTTGAAAAAATTGAAAAATCAGCTGATGTATATGCTTTCTCTTTCCATGTGAAAGTTAGTGAGATTGACAAGGCTGCTCAGGCACCTGTCATGGAACAAAAGACAAAGCGTGTCATAGATGTCAATAACATTGTGACAAAGGATGAGCTTGAGAGCTTGCTACCTAAAAATAACGCTCCAGGCGTAGCTTATGATGATAGCGAGCTAAGGGCTGAGCTTGCAAGTAAGGCTAATCAGAGTGATGTGGCCAGTATTTTGGACGACATTAAGGCCTTAAAGACTAAGCCTGACAATGACACTATCTATAATGACAAGCCTCTTGTGGAGCGTGTAGTAGCCTTAGAGAATAAGCCAAGTGTGGACACTAGCGATTTAGTCACTAAGTCAGAATTAGATGGCAAAGGGTACTTGACTCAACATCAGAGCTTGGATGACTACGTTAAACACTCAGAGCTCCCTGACCCCTACAATGATACCGAGCTCAAGAAACGAGTTGAGACTCTTGAAAACAAAAAAGAGGTAGATACCTCAAAATTTGTGACTGAGGAGGCTCTAGCTGGTAAGGGCTACCTTACTCAACATCAAAATTTAGATGAGTATGCTAAAAAATCAGAAATCCCTCGGCCATACAATGACAGTGGAGTTAAGCAAAGACTTTCGCTCATTGAACAAAAAGAGCCTCAAAGACTCAACCTTAACGGCACCACTCTTAGCTTGTCTGGTGGTGGTGGCAGTGTTGTCTTGCCAAGCGCTCCAACTAATACAAGTGGACAAGTCCATGAGTATGAAATTCACGGAACTGGCATGCCTAATGGTAAAGTCAGCGCCCCTGTAGGTACCACTTATGTGGACACAGCGGTCACAAATGGCGCTCTCAAATGGATAAAACGCTCAGGAACTGACTCTCAGGGATGGGAGGTGCTAACTGGGGATACTGGTTGGCGCACTCTCACTATCGTGTCAAAATTGGGAAACTCTTATCTAAAAGTAAGGCGCAAAAATGACACTGTGATGTATCAATTTGGTGGACTCTCTTGGGGGTGGTTTGGTATTGTCAGGCGTGGAGGTGCTGGGTATCAAGTCCAACCTAGTGACCGAGAAAGAAACTGTTATATCTTAGGACTAAACGGTGTCCCTGTAGGATTTAGGTCAGAGTTTAGCCTTATTGGGGGCATATACAATGACAAAGGTGTCCCTTATGGCACCTGGTACTTAGGAGGTATGGGAGACAGTAACATGCTGAGGTTTCAGTTTAACGACCCTGTCCCTACGGATAGGGACATCGGAGACATTCGTGTCAGCTCTATCTCATATCTTACGAGTGAGCCTTGGCCTACAAGGCTGCCATAAAATGAAAGGAAATTTTAAATGGTAGAAATTATCAATACTAATGTATTTAATGGAATTGCTGGGGCAAGACCTACACATAAACCAAAATATTATATCTTACATAATGACGCTGGCTCAAAAAGTGCAAGTGGCTACATTGAATGGTTGCAAGAACGTTATAACAATGGTCAGTCAGCTCTAGGTTTTGCTCATTACTACATCACAAGAGATGAAATTGTACGAGTTGAAAACACCTACAGTGGCACCTGGTCAGCTGCTAACTATGACGCTAACATGAACTCTATCAGCTATGAAGTTTGCCAACAATATAATGCCTCAGACGCTGAATTTATTGAGAATGAAAACATGGTCTTGAGACAGATGGCTGAGGATATGACCTATTATGGTGATACTCCGAACTACTCTAATATCAAGTTCCATAATGAATTTTCAAGTACATCATGTCCTAAACGTTCTTTAGCTCTACATGGCGGCTACAATGACAGTCTTAGAGACTATGTTATTGCTAAAATTAAACATTATCAAAGTCTAGGATCAACCGTTCAAGAAATGCTAGGCGAGGCCAAAGCAGAGGCTGGATGGCACAATAATAGCACTGGCTGGTGGTATGTCAATGAAGATGGCACATATCCTACTAATAAATGGCAAGTTATTGATGATGTCTGGTATTTCTTTGATAGCAATGGCTATATGAAAGCTAATACTTGGCACAAACACTCAGACACTAACTGGTACTATTTATTACCAAATGGCGCTATGGCTACTGGATGGGTGCTGATTGATAATAGCTGGTACTATTTTGACAACCAGGGCGCTATGGTCACAGGATGGGTCAAGTACAAAGACACTTGGTACTATCTTGATTATCAAAAAGGCTCAATGGTATCTAATGCCTTTGTCAAATCAGCAGATGGAACTGGCTGGTACTATCTCAAGGATGACGGGTCACTTTCTGAAAAACCTGAATTTGAGGTAGAGCCTGATGGACTGATCACATTGGCTCAGGCTAAAGAAGAAACAACAAAATAAAATATATATAGAAATAATTTCAAATTAGTTATACACACAGAAACCACAGGCTTAGGCTTGTGGTTTTTTTGTTTTTCTAAGTGATAATTTTACTATCCTTGATTGAAATGTTAGTGGTCCTTCTTATCATTAGCGTTCTACTCTTACTGTTTGTGCCAAATCTGACTAAGCAAAAGGATACAGTGAATGATAAGGGGAAAGCTGCAGTAGTTAAGGTGGTAGAAAGTCAAGCAG
>ERZ772906.1816-NODE-1816-length-11434-cov-3.009228_pt1 | contig 11434 bp, 5 predicted proteins | sample MGYA00511338_ERZ772906 | MGnify/ENA primary metagenome ERZ772906 (study PRJEB29015, sample SAMEA2738076) | human oral metagenome | biome: human oral; feature: human-associated habitat; material: saliva | place: China | collected 2212 ... | reverse complement strand
TCTCGAAGGCAAAGCGGAAGTCCTCCTCCGGCTTACGCACATAGCTATCAACCTTGCCCATAGGCGCAAGCGTAGCCATATCGTAGTAACGGAAGAGAGAAGTATTATTAGCCGCCGTATATCTATGTAGAGGATAGTAGGGATCTACATCTCTATTGAGATAGAAAGGAAGGCGGATAATACCCTTCAGACCATCAAGGTTCTTGTGGTCTTTGTACCCGACCTTGCTTGCATTACGACCTGCCACCTTGAGAGCAATCGCATGGTTGAATGAATCCATATTGTCCACCAGCGTATTCACCGGCTTATCAAAAGAGGCATCGGTAAGAGTCGCTGCATTCCTAATGCCCGACTTGAAGTAACGCTGATAGGTCATGGGATAGCCCGCCAAACCAAAGTCGCCCGAGAGGATGTTCTTGAGCGGTGTGGCAAGCATGTACCAGCGGTCTCGATCCATCATTCGCTTATCGCTCTTGGGGAAGTGTGGCTCCGCATGAGCCTGGAGCGAACCATCGGACTGCATCTTTCCGAAGTTGTAGTCCACATACGCACGCTCATAGCGGAGAAGCTGAGGACGACCCAACTGACTGCCGTAGTGGAAGTAGATATCCTGACACTCGGCGGCGCCATAGGTACCCTGCACCGAAACCGAAGGGTCTAGGTCGGGGAAGAAATTATCCACCTCGGAGGGGATATGCACCGTAGTACAAGCTGCAGGGATGGCATTGACTGCAACCCCATTAGTATTGCGCCAGTTGCTCTTGTCGAACCAGTTCGCATTGGTCGCATCAGACGCCCACCAGAGAACAGGAGGAGCCACCGACAAATCGAAGGGAATCTCTACAGAAGTGGGAGCTCCCTCACAAACGACATTGATGGCCTCCAACTTGTATCGTCCGGAGTGCTTTGTGGCTTCGCTATGGGCAATCTCCACTACGCGTCCATCCAACGTGGAGCCATCCGGCAAATGCCATTTATAGAGAACGTTCCCACCCAAGGAGACCGCCTCGAGGGTAATAGGCTCCCCTTCGCAATACTTGGTCTTAACTCGTGTGGTACGTACAATGCTCGTAGAACTCAAGTCGTAGAGCGAAATAGGGGTACCGGCCTTATTATCGTTCCGGCATTGTCTATCCTTGAGATAGAGCAAATAACGATCCTCCGTGATAGGGGTTCCCGGTGTCAATTCTATGGTAATGGAGCCGCCATTAGCTACCACATCCACATCCGATAGGGTCTTTATAGCCGCGCCTCCATTAGCGGGACGGAGCTCCACATCAAGATGCCCTATATAGTTGGTAGGCTCGAAATTGATGTAAGCATAGGTACCCGATGGGCACTTATAGCCCACATAGGTATCTCGCTCATAGGAGAGGTTTAGATCATTCAGATCGATGGAAACGGTAGGAAGGCAAATTATATTATCATTAGTATAATAGCTACTAGAAGTCCAAGAGACTCTCAAGCCTAGTTTCCCTTGAGCCAAAGGCATATCAAAGTAAATCTTCTTAGGATCTACACCCGAACTGGCAACCACATAGGAGCCACGAGAGAGTGTACTGCCATTAAAGACTTTTATATCGTTTTCGCTTAACCCATTAGGATACTCTTGAATTTGGACGTATGGAGTATCAAATGAAACTCCATCCTTAAGTAAAATATCTGTATGACCGCCGGCAAATGGATAGATGCGCATGCGCCCACATTCCTTAACAACCGCTTTGGGCTGTAGCGTCTTCGGCCCCGGAGTATATTTGGGGATAACGCTATTGATAGGCATCTTGAGCTCTTTCGTACGCCCACAAGGGTCTGTCACCTCAAAGATATATTCACCCGAAGGGAGCACCCAATACTGATCGCAGTAGTTAGGGAAGGCATGCCCATTTAGAGTCTCACAAGAGAAGGGATAGAAACGGTTATTTCCATAGCCCGTAGGTACCACATAGGGAACCCCCACTTGCAAAGCATTAGGAGAGGGAGGCGTATAGGTCGCGGGCGCCTGCTTCAGCGTAACGGTATAACCATCAAATACGACATTGTTATGATACGCTCCGGTACGTTGTTGCGCTTGGATGTAAACAGTATACGACTTGAGCCCCTCACAATTATTGTCTCTTGTATTTCCATACGAGATATAGGGCTCTGGGATCATTTTTGGGACTTGCTCCATCACCTTATCACCATTGCCATCCATATAGGTAAAGGTATAGGCCTTAGCTCGTGAGAAGGAGGTATTCAGAGCCACGGCCGTCCTAGACTCCATGTTATCTGTCGTAAGGACTACCGACTCTAGAGGTACCGTGGGGTTATCCGCCTCTGCAACCGACACAGTGACAGGTGGGCAAAATTCGTTTTTATACGTACTATACAAGTAGACCTTACGCTTGTAGTCGGCACAGACTCCACCCGGCTCTTCAACGATCTGGCTCACCCAATTTCGGGATTGAAAATAATCCAAATAATAGGCTTTAAAGTCAGTCGTATTCTTCAGTCGATAGGCAAGCCAAAGCTTCTCATTTGTACTCTTTCTAGCCATCTGATACCAAGAGCTCCCACCGGAATCCCTAAACATAATACGAAAGGCCCCTGGTTTACGAGCTATAACATGAGCAGGATCCGGTGCTGGAGCGACCGTCTTGAGGTCGTACCAAGTGACCCCCGCTGCATTGGCATCAAGGTCGCTCTTCTTTGCGAAGGTAACATCGTAATATTTAGCAATGGTATCGAGATCCTTATAGTAGGGGAAGCTACTATTCCTTGGTTCCCAAACCTCATACCATCCGCAATGCTCTCGTATGGGGATAAGATCGTCATCACCAATAGCAGGCGCAAAGCTTGTAGCTGTGGTCTTTACCTCAATTTCCTCGGCCGGATAGGAGATACAATCGTCCGAAACCTGCACCTTATACTTACCGGCAGGGAGATTGTAGAAAAACTGCCAATAGGGAGTAGATGCAAATGTAAACTCGGTGTAGCCCGTATAGCCGGCCGGCTTATCGATAAGCTTTACGGTATAATTCTGTGCACTTCCACTCGTCACTCGCACCCCGATCATACCCGTAGGATCGGGATACCCTTTGAGCGTAGGGCGCTCCTCCTTTATTGAGATGACCGGTCTACGATAACTGGTCGTAACCGTAATCCCCGGCACTCTCTTCTCTACCGTAACCCCATTGGTAAAGAGCACCTTTACCTTGAGCGTGTACTTACCAGCACGAAGGCCCGTAACGGTTGGGAGAGTGTTGTTTTGACTCGTCACAAGGGCGTGCGTAGTCTCATTTTCGTAGGTATAGACGCAGCTCTGTATAGTGTAAAGCGGATTCTGAGAAGTAACCGTACTCGTAATCTCTCCATCACTTTCGCACCGACCATTAGTGACCGTGGGCACCACATTTATATCAGAGGCTTGTTGCGCCCGAAGCGAGAAGGTCGAGAACAGACAGAGGAGGGTAAACAGTCCTAAAGAGGCCGTCCCTCTCTTAGAAAGGAATGATAATATAGACTTCATGTGTAGACTTATAATTGAGGGATTACTCCTTAAAGCGAACTGTAATACGATAGCAACTATTGCGGTAAACACTATAATCGCCGGTGGCAACCAGAGAGCCGCCTCGCAGGGCGACTACCTCCTGCAGATACTTACGGGCATCTGCAACATTCGGGTTCTGCATCGGATTCTTAGAGACCTTCTCCACAAGAGACGTGGGGTCCCAAACATCGCTCATATACTTATAGGTGAACTGGAGGAAGGGCTGATCGCCTACTGCAAGAGCCGGCGCCGCAAGATACTCCGGGATATAGAAGGCGAGTTTGTAATCGGCCGTAGCTACACCTCCGATACTCAAATCCTCAAACGTAGTAGGGTCTATCACGCACTTGGGGTTGGGGGTCGTAGGGAGCGAAATGTCGTTGAAGAGTACTCCCGAGACAACCTCGCTAGACGGGGTCAGAAGATTCTGCGGCATAAGAGGGAAAGACTTGGACATATTAAGGCTCTTGATCGTGTAGAGACGATCGAACGGGCCAATACCAATCCAGGCATAACGCTTCTGGTTGTTCCCCTGAAGCTGCACCTCCACCATATCTTTGAGCAAAAGCTCCACCTTGGCCATCCCACGGAGCAACTCCACCCCATGGGTAGGCGTCGGGAGCAGGATCGCATGGGGCGTCGCCTGCGTCCCTGCTTGCGTCATATCCACATTCGCATACTCCGCCGTCATCGGGCTACGAAGCTTGATCGTAGGCAGTGCGCCCTCCTTATACAGATCGGGCATAGCCACTCGGATATTATCAAGATCACTCCGCTGAGTTACCGCATTCAAGGCCGTGGTAATAGTGGGGCCCTGCGTTGCATCCACACGCTCATTGGCGATCACGACCATATCATAGATACCCGGCTTGGGCACGCGAAAGACGGCTCGGCGAACCGTAGGATTGCCATCAAAAGCAAACGTAGTACTACTCCCGCCCGGCACATTATAGCACAAATTGTACTTAAGCGTCCCGCTCTGGAAGAGCATGATACGCAACTCATGAACCTTGTCCTCTTCATCCAATAGGTCAGCATTGAGCGTATTCTGACCATCCGCCTGAGCCCTGAGCGTCAAGTCTACCGAAAGATAATTATCTCTCTCGCCCCCCGAGGGGGTTGGCGTAGAGCAGCCACTAAGCCCACCCCACAACAGCGTGAGGAGGAGCAACAGTCTGCCCGAGGATATATAGTGCGATAAAACTCTTGATATCATGCGTTCGATAGAGACGTCTATATGTGTGTGTATATATGTGTTGGAGTGTATGGAGTGGGGCTTAAAACTCTATATCGTAGCTATGGACTACCCAGCCATTGATAGAGATCTCCACAGCCATAGAGGGGGAGAACTTAAGATCTATGGTAAAGAGGTGGTCGCACTCCGGCCTATAACCCGGTAGCTTCTCGAGAAGATCTTTCTTCAGATCGAACCGGAGAAGATCGGCCCCCGTATCCGTGCGAACCAGAACCAACTCGGGATGCGTCGAGGCATCATCGAGGCGGAGCGTTCGGAACGTTGTCTCACGCTGTGCTCCTCCCGTTGGAACATCGCCGGCATATACAACCGGAACTTGAGGAATGGAGAGACGCCCATCCATTTGGTAGCGCGCAGTATTGTCGCGAATCTCCACTCGGCAAGGCATCGCCCCAGAGAGCCCTGTCAGGCGCACTATAAATTCATTGGAGTATTCGGTAAGGATCGGCTTACTATAAAGCACTGTTGAGGCTCCGGCTATGTGACCACTCGGTGGGGTTATGGCGACCTCTCCATGATAGAGAGTGTGAAAGACGGGGCGATCAGGCCGGTTGTCCGCCGTGAGCCGTAGCCCAAAGGTCCCCTCCAAGAATCCCGGAAGAGCCATGAGCTCGGGAGCATACGAGTAATCTTCTGCCACATCGCCCGCCCAAAAGTAACAGCGATACATCTGCTCCTTATTATCCGAAAGGGCTATCTCAAACTCACTCCCTTCGGAAAGTACAACATCCTTGAAGCTCTTATAGCCAAGAAGTTTTCCCTCCTTATTAAAAACCACTACGGTCATGCGATCTACCCCCTCCGGGTAAGTCGGGCCATCCATACAGGGAGTCTGCACGTAAGGGGTAAAGCGAAGCAAGGTGGGACAATCGTCGCCCTGTTCAAAAATCAATCCACTGCAGCTCGTCAGTACGAGCGATAAAAACAGTAGCGGGATGATGCGCTGGAGGAACTTCGTCATTCAGAGGAAATTGTTTGTTTACATGGGGTAAGGGATAATCTCCCCTATTCAACGCTCTCAGCATTGATGGCAAGAGAGAATATGTGCCCCCGAGGGAGCCCCTACATGCCTCAAGAGATAAGGTAAGAGGCATGTGGAGCTACCCAAGGAGCGGTTGTTTAGTCACTAAAAACAGAGAAACTTAGAGAGAGAGCTCAATATCGTAAGTATGGACTGTCCAAGCGAGCACTGACATCTCAACGCTCATCCAAGTTTCCTTTGGAGTATTAGGATCTTGAGGATCGAAGGGGTTGGGATTTACAGGATCGTCATTGGGTTTGGGGTCAGGGTTGTTAGGACCACCGGGGTTAGGATTGCTGGGATCTTCGGGGAAGAGAGGATTCCAGTTTGTACCGATAGTCTTGAAGCCTGTGATATTGATGCGGTAGATATTGTTACGGAATACAGGAGCATCGAGTGTATTGGGTACGCGATCGGGGTTTACAAATGCATAGTAAAGAACCTTACCATTCTCATAAGTGCGGAACCTCTGGCCGGCAACACCACCCTTAGTAGGATCGGTTACGTTAGCCTTCGTAGTGTAGAACTTGTTGTTTGCACCGAGGTAGAAAGTTTGACCTTCGTGATAGTTACCACCCTCACCATCAGCAAAAGCAGTTGCTTCGGGCACGAAGAGAGCGCGAACAAGTACATAGGGAGTGTTACCACGACGGAAGTCCCCATCGTAGCTATTTACATCTGTATTCGTAGAAACAGTTTGGTACTTGTGTGAAGCTTCGAACATAAAGAGGCTGTGCTTGAGAGACTCTTCACCGATCTTCTTTGCATCAACAGGACCTGCAATCGTCGTAACATAACGAGGATTCGTGGTAAAGGTATGAGCCAAGAGGTCGCTATAGTCGTAGTGCGTGCTACCTGTCCCCCAGATATCTGCAATTGCAGTGGGCACATAACCATACGCAGGGGTCTGGATGAGATTAGAAACTACCTTCTGACCGATATAGAACTTCTTCTCACCTTGAGCACCGGCATAAGAGATGTTCTTTACAGTACCCATCTTGGTTACGCCATCGCTATACTTTACTTCATAAGTATCTGCGTTGGAGGTTACAAGTACGCGGGCAACTACACGCTTCATCTCTACCGAAGCACGGTTTGTGCCGGCAAGAGCCTGAGCCTCAGTTACGCCGGCAGCAACGTAGATAGTGCATTCCTTAGCGTTAGAAGCCATGATAACATCCTTGCCCGCAGTGTGCGTTGCTACAGAGGTAACAGCCAGCTCGTGAGCTACCGTATTGTAAGCACTCTCGAAGGCTGCAGCAGTTGCCTGAGAAAGAGCGAGGGTTACATCTGCCGAAGCATTAACAACGGCATATACCTTCTTCGGGCCGGGATTAGTACGGATAGCAGTTTGGGGCACGATCGAAATAGAAGCGGCACCATCTGTCTGCGTAATCGTAAAGTTACTCTTATTGTATGCACCGGTAGACACAACACCAGAGGCCACATCTACAATATATACATCGATTGTTTTGATCTCGTCTTTTCCGTTCCAAGTACCTACTTTGCTGTAGTTATCGTCTTCGGCACGAAAATCGTTTGCCCCCATATTGAGGGTAACGCCTACATACGTAGACCCCTCCTTATTGGGGTCTTGTACTTCTCTCCCAGACTTTGCACATGAGGCAAAGAGGCCGAGGGTTGCGAGCATAAGGCCCGCCATCATCTTCATTTTCATTGTAATTCTTGTTGATTTAATAATGTAATTGATATGTTGTTTTCTATGCTTGAGCCATATTCTTCATGCAACATCCTCTCTCCAGTTGAAAGCCACACAAGGCGTTCAGGGAAAGACAAAGCAATGTCAACCAGCTTCAAGCGAGCAAAAAATCGATGCGCCCCGAACAGTAGGTATAGAGAGCAGATAAGACTCATCCTGAAGAACTAAATCTATTATACGCCTACCATAGACTAGCACGCATACTATCCGTGATACAAAGAAATAGAAAAAAACGAGACAAGGGAAAAAGACAAGATTGTTTACATTTTATTCTAAACAAAAAACATTTGGCTCAGATAGCCAGATACAAGCGAACTTGCTGAAAATACCAACTATCCGTCAACAATAGGGGTATAGCGAGGAAAAGTAAAATTGTAAAGAAGTCTTTATTAAAAAACAACCCTCCCGCACAAAAAAAGGAGATGCCCCTCCACTTGGAGCATCTCCTGAGATTGCGATCTCCTCTCAACTAACAAGAGGAGGATAGATCCCTCTCTCTCAAGAAGAGATTAGTCTTAGAAACGGTAGGTCACCCCTAGATTGACAAGGGTGAGACCATAGCCCAGCTCTCCCCCCAAGGCAAGAGTAGGAGTCACATAGTAGCGAGCACCCACAAAACCTTGGGTACCAAAGGATCCGCGATTCTGTACAGCAGTACCCCCTACGAAAGACCATCCTAGAGCAAGCCCGGCATAGGTATCCAATTTGGGTACAAACTCATAGTGCAAGGCACCACGAGCACCTAAGAAGAAATAGCCGGAATAAACTTCAGGTGCAGCACGATAGAGGACATACTCGCCCTGACCACCAACACCGATAGTACCCTTACCATTGCCAAAGAGGTTGCTCACAATGCCTCGCTCATACACGGCTGTAAGAGGGGGCACTACGATGCTAGAAAACAAACCGGTCGTGCTGGGCAAGCCAATCATAAGGCTTGCAGTCTGCGTTCCTTTTTCAAATGTCTTTTGGGCGTTAGCCTCTCCCAAAGAGGCAAATCCGGCGAAAGCTACGGCTAGCCCGAGAATCAAATTTCTTACTTTCATAATCAGTTTTTTTAGATCGTTAATATTATTGGTCCCTCCTCCAAAGTGGACAGGAGGGAAGAGAACCCTTAATCTTCGCTACGAGAGCGACGTTTGCGCTCCAGCTCATCGAGGATAATCTTACGCATACGCATACTATTGGGGGTAACCTCTACATATTCGTCTGCTTTGATGTACTCGAGAGCATCCTCAAGGCTAAAGATGACGGGAGGGGCAAGAGCCACCTTATCATCGCTACCCGAGGCGCGCATATTGGTCAGTTTTTTGCTTTTGCACACGTTCACTACGAGATCGTTGTCTTTGGTATGCTCCCCAATCACTTGGCCTGCATACACCTCGTCTTGCGGTGCAATGAAAAATCGGCCTCGGCTCTGGAGGTTGTTGAGGGCATAGGCAAAAGCCGTCCCGCTCTCCATCGCAATAATAGAGCCATTGAGGCGCCGTTGTATCTCACCTCGCCAGGGTGCAAACTCGATAAATCGGTGCGCCATCACCGCCTCCCCTGCCGAAGCCGTGAGTACGGAGTTATTGAGCCCGATAATACCTCGAGAGGGGATGGTGAACTCCAGCATAATGCGATCGCCCTTACTCTCCATGGAGGTCATCTCTCCACGGCGGCGAGTGATTAGATCGATTACACGGCTCGAATACTCTTCGGGCAGATTGACGGTAAGCTGCTCTATCGGCTCACACTTGACTCCATCTATCTCCTTTATGATTACTTGGGGCTGCCCCACCTGCAACTCATACCCCTCGCGGCGCATCGTCTCGATAAGCACACTAAGGTGCAGAATGCCTCGCCCATAGACGAGCCACGAATCCGCAGAGTCAGTTGGTTCTACACGTAGCGCAAGGTTCTTATCCAGCTCTTTGACCAAACGGTCGTGGATATGACGACTGGTGACAAACTTGCCATCTTTGCCAAAGAAGGGGGAGTTATTGATGGTAAAGAGCATACTCATCGTAGGCTCATCCACACGGATACTCGTAAGAGGTTCGGGAGCAGACGCATCGGCTACCGTCTCCCCAATCTCAAAGGACTCCAACCCGATAATGGCACAAATATCGCCAGAGGAGACCGATTCGGCCTTAGCACGCCCCAACCCCTCGAAGGTGTTGAGCTCCTTTATTTTCTGACGTACTACGGAGCCATCGCGGCGGCAAAGTACAATATCGCTATTCTCGGAGATCGTACCTCTGTGCACGCGCCCCACGGCAATTCGCCCTACGTAAGAGGAATAGTCGAGCGAGGTGATAAGCATCTGCGCCGGCCCCTCCAGCATGGGAGGTGGGGGTATATGATCTACAATCGCATCTAGTAGGGGGGTAATGGTGTCGGTGGGATTGTTGTAGTCCTCACTCATCCAGCTCTGTTTTGCCGAACCAAAGAGGGTGGGGAAATCCAACTGCTCATCACTAGCATCGAGGCTTGCCATCAGGTCGAAGACCATGTCTTGTACCTCACCGGGGCGGCAATTGGGTTTGTCTACTTTATTGATTACCACAATGGGCTTGAGTCCTAGGTTTAGAGCTTTTTGGAGCACAAAGCGCGTCTGTGGCATGGGGCCCTCGAAGGCATCCACCAAGAGAAGGCATCCATCTGCCATATTAAGTACACGCTCTACCTCGCCTCCAAAGTCCGCGTGCCCCGGGGTATCTATAATATTGATCTTAACACCGCGATAGCGAATACTCACGTTTTTGCTCACAATGGTAATCCCACGCTCTCGCTCGATAGCGTTGTTATCTAGATAGGTATCTACCTCGGTAGCTTTGTCGTCTCGGAAAAGTTTGCCCGCTAGTAGCATCTTATCGACAAGCGTTGTCTTGCCGTGGTCTACGTGGGCGATAATCGCGATATTGCGTATTTCTTGCATACTGCTCTATAATAACCGGCTACAAAGGTAATGAAAAAGCATTGCCCGCCCTCCCCAAGTAGTACAGATTAAGTAAAAAGTGGGTAATTACCCCTCATAAGAGCGGTGAACAGCCCCAAAAGAGGAGCAAATAAGGAAGTAAAGGAGAGCCCCTTACAACGAGCTAGAGCCAAGGAAAGAGCGGGCCTTCCCCTCTGCTTAGATTAGATATGGAGAAAGGGGAGGAGAAAGGGAATAAAAAAGGCCTCCAAAACCCTAGATGAATTTTGGAGACCTTTAATGCGTAGTATAGAGTTGCGGGGAGAGGACTCGAACCTCTGACCTTCGGGTTATGAGCCCGACGAGCTACCACTGCTCCACCCCGCGATATTATCTCAATTGCCCTGCAAAGGTACAGATTCTTTTTGAATTAGCCAAATGCCAGCCTCGCTCCGCCTAGAGAGTAGTCCCTGTGATCGCTCCTCTCTTACAGACTCTCCCTCCGAAAAATGAAGACAAACGGCTCTTTTACGGAAGTAGGACATCGATATTCAGTCCACGAGAATAACGCAAGTGAGGTGGTGTAAAACGGAGAAAAATTGCCGGGTGAAAAGCGTTTCCCCTTTTGGGTGAAAATAAAATATTTCTTGCCCAAAATGTGAGGGAAAAACCAGCTGAAATAAAAATATTTCTAGGGTAGTTTTCTCCGCGATTTTAGCCAACGACCCACACGCTGCTCCCCAGAGAGCGAAAACAGCACCAAAAACAAGCTGAGAGAGAGCGATACCCGAATCCCCTCGTCCCCTCCCTCCTCTCGAAGGACATCCCTCAAGAGGGCTCTTTTTATCCTCAGCCAAATCGGAAAGAGAAATATATCTACGAAAAAATCGTCGATTATCTACGAAAAGTTCGTACATTGCGCTCGGTAAGCAATACAAAGAGCTATGAACAAGACAAAACTCACTCCATTAACCCCTCAAGAAGAGAGCGTTATGCAGATTATTTGG
>ERZ772906.1815-NODE-1815-length-11435-cov-11.203251_pt1 | contig 11435 bp, 13 predicted proteins | sample MGYA00511338_ERZ772906 | MGnify/ENA primary metagenome ERZ772906 (study PRJEB29015, sample SAMEA2738076) | human oral metagenome | biome: human oral; feature: human-associated habitat; material: saliva | place: China | collected 2212 ... | reverse complement strand
ACGTCTATATGCCCGTCATCGCCTACAACCTCTTGCAATCCATCCGCCTCTTGGGCGACGCATGCAACAGCTTCGATGAACACTGCGCCGTCGGCATCGAACCCGTGCCGGAAAAAATCGACTATTTCCTGCACCATTCCCTGATGCTCGTTACCGCGTTGAACCGTAAAATCGGCTACGAAAACGCCGCCAAAGTCGCCAAAACCGCCTATAAAAACGACAAATCGTTGCGCGAAACCGCCGTTGAGTTGGGCTTGCTGACAGGCGAAGAGTTTGACGAACTGGTTGTTCCCGCCGATATGGTTCATCCGCGTTGATTGGCGGTTTGAAATACGGCAAAGGTCGTCTGAAAACCGGGATTGGTTTTCAGACGACCTTCTTTATCTCAACAGCCATATCGCCCGCTTTCTGCAATTTTCAGACGACCTTTCGATAATCCCGTTGCGAAAAGCATTATAATCACCGCAATCTCAGTTCAACCGCCCTACCCCGAAAGGTTCGCATGACCACTTATTCCCTCTTCGTTACCTGCCCGCGCGGTCTCGAAGCCCCTTTATCCCAAGAACTCGAACAACTCAAATGCCAAGACATCCGCGCCGTTGACGGCGGCGTCGCGTGCAAAGGCGGCATGGAGCAGGTGTACCGCATCAACCTGCATTCGCGTACCGCAAGCCGAGTGCTGTTGCGCCTGACCAAAAGCGGCTACCGCAGTGAGCAAGACATTTACAAAGCGGCGAAAAACATCCGCTGGACGGATTGGTTCGACTTGGAACAAACCTTCAAAGTTAAAGTAGAAGGCAAACGCGCCCAAGTCAAAAGTTTGGATTTTGTCGGGTTGAAAATCAAAGATGCCGTATGCGACGTGTTCCGCGACGCTTGCGGCGCGCGCCCCAACGTCGGCAAAATCCGCCCCGACATCCGCATCCATGCCTTTATCGACGAGCGCGACATTCAAATTTTCATCGACACATCCGGCGAAGCCTTGTTCAAACGCGGCTACCGCCAAGACACGGGCGAAGCGCCGATGCGCGAGAACTTGGCGGCGGGGTTGCTGCTGCTGGCGGGCTATAACGGTACGCAGCCTTTCCAAGACCCGTTTTGCGGCAGCGGCACCATCGTCATCGAAGCTGCGTGGATTGCCACCTGCCGCGCGCCCGGTTTGATGCGCCGTTTCGGGTTTGAAAAGCTGAAAAACTTCGATGCCGCCCTTTGGAAAAAGCTGCAACACGAAGCCGAAACGCAAATCCGCCCCGCGCCTGCCCCGATTTCAGGCAGCGACAACGACCGCCATATGATCCGCGCTGCCGTTGCCAACGCCCAAGCTGCCGAGGTGGACACGTTTGTCCGTTTTGAAGTCAAAGACGCGCAGGATACCCGTCCGAACGGGGAAGGCGGCATTTTGATTTCCAATCCGCCTTACGGCGTCCGCCTTGCCGAAGTCCAAGCCCTGCAAGCCCTTTACCCGCAGTTGGGCGCGTGGTTGAAGCAGTATTACGCGGGCTGGCTGGCTGGCATGTTTACCGGCGACCGCGATATGCCGAAATTCATGCGCCTTTCGCCCAAACGTAAAATCCCGCTCTACAACGGCAACTTAGACTGCCGCCTGTTTTTGATGGATATGGTCAAAGGGTCGAACCGATAAATATAATAAAAGTCGTCTGAAACAGATTTGGCGGGTTTCGCCAAACGTTTCAGACGACCTTTTGATAGAAAATCAGTATTTCACCGAATCATTGCCGCTATTTTTCTGAATAAACTCGATTTTATAGCCGTCGGGATCTTCAACAAAAGCAATAACGGTCGTGCCGTGCATCATCGGCCCTGCTTCGCGCACGACTTTTCCGCCCATCTCTTTTACACGTTCACAAGCTTTATAAGCATCGTCCACTTCGATAGCGATGTGGCCGTAGGCGTTGCCTAAATCATAGCTTTCGGTATCCCAGTTGTGGGTCAATTCCAAAACCGTATTTTCAGCTTCGCTGCCATAACCGACAAAAGCCAGCGTGAAACGGCCTTCCGGGTAATCGTGGCGGCGCAAGAGCTTCATGCCTAAAACGTTTTGATAAAAATCCAAAGATTTTTCAAGGTTGCCGACGCGCAGCATGGTGTGGAGCAGGCGCATGATTGTGTTCCTTTTATATGTTGTTAAAACAGGATTTTAACACGAAACGCAAGCCCCAGCCCGTATCAATGGCAGCAAACATAAGCTTTCAGACGACCTTTACCGTAAAAGCAAACCATCCGCCGCAGCTATTGCCAGCCGTCGAAAAATTCGCTATAAGGGGATTATATGAAACATATTAACATTTATAGCGAATTAACTTTAAACCAGTACAGCATTACCCTCCTTGTCCTGATTTAAATTTAATCCACTATACATACAGACAACCCAAAAAAGGATTCAGAGATGAAAATCGGTATCCCACGCGAGTCATTATCCGGCGAAACCCGCGTCGCCTGTACGCCTGCCACTGTTGCCCTGTTGAGCAAACTGGGCTTTGAAACCGTTGTCGAAAGCGGCGCAGGTTTGGCGGCGAGTTTGGACGATGCCGCTTACCAAACAGCAGGTGCGACCGTTGCCGACAAAGCGACGGTTTGGGCCTGCCCTTTGATTTATAAGGTCAACGCGCCGTCCGAAGGCGAGCTGCCTCTGCTCAAAGAAGGGCAGACCATTGTCAGCTTCCTGTGGCCGCGCCAAAACGAGGCTTTGGTGGAAGCCTTGCGCGCCAAGAAAGTCAACGCGCTGGCGATGGACATGGTGCCCCGCATTTCCCGTGCGCAGGCTTTGGACGCTTTGTCTTCGATGGCAAACATCAGCGGCTATCGCGCCGTGATTGAAGCCGCCAACGCCTTCGGCCGTTTCTTCACCGGTCAAATTACTGCCGCTGGCAAAGTGCCGCCCGCGCAGGTTTTGGTGATTGGTGCCGGTGTGGCAGGTTTGGCGGCGATTGGTACGGCAAACTCGCTCGGCGCAGTGGTGCGCGCGTTCGATACCCGCTTGGAAGTGGCGGAACAAATCGAATCGATGGGCGGTAAGTTCCTGAAACTCGACTTCCCGCAAGAATCGGGCGGCAGCGGCGACGGCTACGCCAAAGTGATGAGCGACGAATTTATCGCCGCCGAGATGAAGCTCTTTGCCGAACAGGCGAAAGAAGTGGACATCATCATCACTACCGCCGCCATTCCGGGCAAACCCGCGCCCAAGCTGATTACCAAAGAAATGGTGGAAAGCATGAAATCCGGCTCCGTCATCGTCGATTTGGCGGCGGCCACGGGCGGCAACTGCGAACTGACCAAACCGGGCGAATTGTTCGTAACCGACAACGGCGTGAAAATCATCGGCTACACCGACATGGCAAACCGCCTTGCCGGACAGTCTTCCCAGCTTTACGCCACCAACTTGGTGAACCTGACCAAGCTGTTAAGCCCGAACAAAGACGGCGAAATCACGCTGGACTTCGAAGACGTGATTATCCGCAACATGACCGTTACCCGCGACGGCGAAATCACCTTCCCACCTCCGCCGATTCAAGTTTCCGCCCAGCCGCAGCAAACGTCGTCTGAAAAAGCCGCGCCTGCCGCCAAGCCGGAGCCGAAACCCGTTCCCCTGTGGAAAAAACTCGCGCCCGCCGTCATCGCCGCCGTGTTGGTACTGTGGGTCGGCGCGGTCGCGCCCGCAGCATTCTTGAACCACTTTATCGTGTTCGTCCTCGCCTGCGTCATCGGCTACTACGTCGTTTGGAACGTCAGCCACTCGCTGCATACCCCGCTGATGTCCGTGACCAACGCCATTTCCGGCATCATCGTCGTCGGCGCGCTGCTGCAAATCAGCCAAGGCAACGGTTTCGTGACCCTGCTGGCCTTCATCGCCATCCTGATTGCCAGCATCAACATCTTCGGCGGCTTCTACGTAACACGCCGGATGTTGAATATGTTTAGGAAAGGGTAAAAGCATGACTTTAGCCTATTGGTGCATCCTGATCGCATCGCTGCTGCCGCTGCTCTGCTCTTTCATCGCCAAAGCGCAGGGCGGTTTTCAGCCGTCGGACAACCGAAATCCGCGCGATTTCCTCGCCCGAACGCAAGGCTTGTCGGCGCGTGCCAATGCCGCGCAGCAAAACGGTTTTGAAGTGTTTGCTCCGTTTGCCGCTGCTGTTTTGGTGGCACACGCCACAGGCAACGCCGCACAAGCGACCATCAACCTTTTGGCAGTATCGTTCATCGCCTTCCGCATTGCTTATATTTTCAGCTATCTGAAAGATAAACCGAGCCTGCGTTCGGCAATGTGGACGGGCGGATTCGTCTGCACCATCGGGCTGTTTGTAGCCGCTGTCTGACAGCGGGGTCGTCTGAAAACGAGCGACGTAAGTTTTGGCAACACCGTTTCAGACGACCTAGAAGTCAGCTTTCAAATATAAGGAGTTCGATCATGAAAGCAAAATGCCTGTGCGGCAACGTATCTTTAGAAGTGGAACACGACAAACATGTCCACGCCTGCCATTGCGGCATGTGCCGCACTTGGGGCAGCGGTGCGACGTTTTCGCTGATTGCCGCCAAACCGCCGAAAATCGATGGCGGTGAAAACATCGCCCGCTACCATTCGTCCGAATGGGCGGAACGCGCGTTCTGCAAAAACTGCGGTACACATTTGTTCTACCATTTCCTGCCGAACGACAGCTATTTCGTCTTCGCCGGGCTGTTTGCCGACAACGCCGATTTCAAATTGGAAGAGCAGATTTTCATCGACGCCAAAGCCCCGTATTACGAACTGGCAAACGACACGCCCAAGCTGACCGAAGAAGAATTTTTGGCACAATTCGGCGGCGGATAATGTCGCTTGGGGCAACGGCCGTCTGAAAACCGGGCGGGGTTGAGCTTACCAACCCGACCTGCCCTGCTATGAAATACAAAGGAAATTAATATATGGAAAAGTCTTCCATTATTACCTTGATTTCATCATTTTTTCTTACTGCTTGTGATTTGGGCTTTCCAAGGATGTCTGTCAATTATGATCACCTGCCTAAAGGAGAAATCAAAGAATATATTACTAAAATATTTCCCAACAACCCGGAGAAAGAAGAGTTGGGGAAAATGGTTTCGTCCCATTTAAACGGCGACAATAGCCCTGAAAATACCCAAAATGTAGTTTCAAATATGGGTATGACTTGTGTGGCAGAAAAAGAGTTTTGCGAATATAACGGGTATATTCGGTCAAGAGCTACAGGAGGGCATTCCGGAAGCGGTCGTGCAAAACATATTTACCGCATCATTGTCTCTCCTAAAAAGGGGTTGGATTCTTTGAACGTTGAAAAACAAATCGTAGAAGATACTGAAAAAGGAAATTGAAAATGGCAGATACCGAAAACTATAAAATCGTTAAATCACAACTTATGCTCATTAAACAAATACACTTTTGCAAGAATTAAATATGCTGCACAAAAAATTGCTATTGGTATCTACTTTTATGTTGTTTGTGTTTTCAGCAGGTTGTGAAGCAGACAGCCACGAAAAACATTCTGAAATTCAACAATCGACCTTAAAAGGGAAAAGAAACATGTCAAATTTGAACTTAATGTTAAATGAAGTCTTTAAAATCCGTATTACAGACATTTCAAGTCAACGTGCAGATGTCAGCCATATCGTCTCAAAATATATTTGTTCAGGTACTTCCCAACACGAAATAAATAATATTATCTCTGACAAGTTTGATATTTTAGAGAATTCAAATAACAAATTGCTTATTCATTATAAAAAAGGTGAAGGTAATTTGGGTAATAGACGTGATTTGTATATCGGCTTATTCTTTGACAGAAATGGAAATTTATTGGGTAACACCTCCTACTTAGATAAAAGCAACAATTTATAAAATATTAAAAAGTTATTAATTAAAAAATAGAAGTCTATCAAAGGATTCATCATGAAATTTATAAATTTAACGATATTATCACTTGTTATATCACTTATATGTTTATCGGTTTGTGAAGCAAGTAACCATGAAAAAAATTCTAAAACCCAGCTATCAACCTTGAAAGAAAAAAACAATATGCAACCCTCAAGTCCCATGCTGAATGAAATTTTTGCCAGTGAAAAATATACCGCCGGAGGGAAGGTAAAAGATGTTACCTATATTGTCTCCGAATATTTACCGATTGGTTCTTCTAAAGAAGAGGTTATTAATAAGTTAAGCGATATGAATCAACACTATACTGATGAAAGAAATGTTATTTATGCAGGTTATGGCAGGCAGGTTCATCCAATGATTCCTTATCCTTCGGTCAGTATTGTATTAAAATTTAATAATTTAGGCTATTTGGAGGATATCGATAGTAAATTTCATTATGCTCAATAACAATAGGAGAATATAAATGGCAAACGAAAAAATAGAAGTCGGCTACAGGCATATCGGCACATTTGCAGTATTGCCAATTACCCTATCACTTATTTTTTTATCAGCCTGCGAGGCAAGCAATTATGAAAAACACTCTGAAGTTCAACAATCAACCTTAAAAGGAAAAGGTAATATGCCGACCCAAAGCCCCATGCTGAACGAAATTTTGTCTATAAAACGAGAAGCTATACCAAGATGGAGTACGATTGATGTAAGTCATATCATATCTAAATATTTACCACTTGGTTCATCGCGAGAACAAGTAATAAATTCATTAACCCAAATGAATCAAAATTATCATGAGGTAGATGGAGTTATACACGCAGGATACTTCAAGCAGGAATTACCTTTTGTACCTACACCAAGAATTTCAATAATGTTGAGGTTTAATAATAATGGTTATTTAGAAAAAATTGATGCTACCCTTAACTATGTTGAATAAGAAAATGAATATGGTTAATGAAAAAATAGAAGTCGGCTATCGGCATATCGGTACATTTGCAGGTGTGGAATATCATCATAAATTTTTACTCTATACCGATAAAAGAGGCCAACAGTACAGCATCAGTGGTTGGGCAGGACAAGAAACTTCTCCGCAGCTTCCTTTGGGGAAAATTCATATTGAAACTGGTTTACCAAATCATATAGGTTTGCCATACAATACTCACAACCCAGATAATATCAATAATAAAGATACTGCTTGGTATTACAAAAATGGCTCACCAATTTCTCCACAAAAGCAATACCGAGAACTGATCGCCGAAGCTCCCGATTTATCTACCAAATGGCAGGAAATGGTACGTAATGCCCAAAGCAAGGACAATATCTATCCTTACGACTTCTTGAGGCAAAATTCCAATACCCTTGCCGATACCTTATTACGCGAAGCAGGCTTTCCCGAACCTGAAAAAGACGGAATATTCCGACATCTTGCCCCGGGTTCGGGAAATAAACTGGATAGGAATCTCGTACCGCAACATCCTGACGATGCAGGCATTTCCGACCTGAAGGACTTGAGTTATCTTGAAGAAGAGGAATTCAAAGAAAATCCCCAATATGCCATGCAGACACAGTCAGAACCTGTTGAGAATCCCAAGCCCCAATCCAAATACGAAGAAACTATGGCTATGCTGCAAGGATTATTGAATGATACCGACGGTTCGTATGCAAAAAAACTTTTGGCTGATAATCCTGACAAAGTTGCCAGTTTCAATGAAAGGGTCCAACAGGCTTTAGAAGAAGAGCGGCAACAACAGCTAGTTGCTCAGGAAAACCAAAATATTCAACAAGAACAACAACGAGGCTTCTCCCGTTCTGTCTGAAGCAAACATTGCCCTGACTAATGCAGCTTGAAGAGGCCGTCTGAAAAACGGTTTTCAGACGGCCTTAATACCTGTTTCACAATCAGTTACTTTCACAAATAATTGGAGAATCACCATGTCTTCAGGACTCGTTACAGCGGCGTACATCGTAGCCGCGATACTGTTCATCTTCTCGCTGGCGGGGCTGTCCAAGCAGGAAACCGCTAAGCAGGGCTGTTATTCCGGCGTAGCGGGGATGGCGGTCGCCTTGTTTGTTACCGTGTTTTCCGAAAACACCCACGGGCTGGGCTGGATCATCATCGCCATGCTGATTGGCGCGGCCATCGGCATCTACAAAGCCAAAAAAGTAGAAATGACCGAAATGCCCGAACTGATTGCACTTCTGCACAGCTTCGTCGGCTTGGCGGCGGTTTTGGTTGGCTTCAACAGCTATATCGCACCGGGCAACGTTTCGCACGATATGCACACCATCCATCTGGTCGAAGTCTATTTGGGCATCTTCATCGGCGCCGTAACCTTTACCGGCTCGCTGGTCGCGTTCGGCAAGCTCAACGGTAAAATCAGCAGCGCGCCGTTGCAACTGCCCGCCAAACACAAGCTCAACCTCGCCGCATTGGTTTTATCCTTTATCCTGATACTGGTGTTCGTATCCGTTGACGGCAGCGGCTTCATCCTGATCCTGATGACCCTGATCGCCCTCGCATTCGGTTGGCACTTGGTCGCCTCCATCGGCGGCGCGGATATGCCCGTGGTCGTGTCCATGCTGAACTCCTATTCCGGCTGGGCGGCCGCAGCGGCAGGCTTCATGCTCTCCAACGACCTGCTCATCGTCACCGGCGCACTCGTCGGCTCCAGCGGCGCGATTCTGTCCTACATCATGTGTAAAGCCATGAACCGCTCCTTCATCTCCGTCATCGCAGGCGGTTTCGGTACCGACGGCTCGGCCGCAGCCTCAGGCAGCCAAGAAGTCGGCGAATACCGCGAAGCCAAACCCGCCGAAGTCGCCGAAATGCTGCGCAACGCCAGCAGCGTCATCATCACCCCGGGCTACGGCATGGCAGTGGCGCAGGCACAATACCCCGTTGCCGAAATCACCGAGCTTTTGCGTAAAAACGGCGCCGAAGTACGCTTCGGCATCCACCCCGTCGCCGGCCGCCTGCCCGGTCATATGAACGTACTGCTCGCCGAAGCCAAAGTACCCTACGACATCGTGTTGGAAATGGACGAAATCAACGACGACTTCCCCGAAACCGACGTAGTGCTGGTCATCGGCGCGAACGACACCGTCAACCCCGCCGCCCAAACCGACCCGAACAGCCCGATTGCCGGTATGCCCGTATTGGAAGTGTGGAAGGCAAAAGAAGTCGTCGTCTTCAAACGCTCGATGAACACCGGCTACGCAGGCGTACAAAACCCACTGTTCTTCAACGAAAACAGCGTGATGTGCTTCGGCGACGCGAAGAAAACCGTTGACGAAATTTTGGCGGAATTGAAGAAATAACATCCGAAACCAAGACAAAAGGTCGTCTGAAAACCCGATTCCAAGGTTTTCAGACGACCTTTTCTTATGAACGCACTACGCCAAACATTCTATCGTCGTCATTTCCGCCCCCGCCTACGCGAGGACAGGCTACGGCGGGAATCCATCGGAAATCCTAAGGAACAGATGTTTGAAAAACAGTTGCCGAGATTTAAAAGTGGATTCCCGTCGTAGCCTGTCCTCGCGTAGGCGGGGGCGGGAATGACGGTAGTTGGGCAGAAATTTATGCTGCGACTTGCAGCCTGCCCCCTCTCCCGTCCGGCGGGAGAGGGCTGGGGAGAGGGTGACTTTACGGGCTGCACCAACTTGATTTTGCCTAAAGCCACGAAGCCACCCCCCCCCCCCCCCCCCCCCCCCCCCCCTAACCTTCCCCCGCCGGACGGGGGAAGGAACAAGATTACTGATACGGTAAAAGGTCGTCTGAAACCGAAAACTTGGTTTCAGACGACCTTTTTCTTTTTTGCCTCTACGCAATACTATAAAATCCGTGCTGACGCCAAGCGCGATACAGCTTGAAATTCAATAAAGGGAACGAAGAAATGGCGAAATGGAATATCTGGAAGAAAATCACGGAAACAATCAGTAAAAGCAAGACTTGGTTGTATGAGAAAAGAAATGCGGTAATAGTTTTGTGTGCAGGAGCTGCATCGGCATTCCTTTTCTGGATTATTCATGAGTTTGTTATCGAAAAGAATCAGAACATTTCCTCTGGTGCTTGGAATCTTATTATCCTAATTGTTTCTTCCCCCGTCGCCTTCGCCATTTGGCATTTCCGCGATAAAAATAATCGACAGCAAATCGAGAACCAGCGTAAAGACATTAATCTGAAAGAATTTCAAAAATTATCCGAATGGGTCAGCGGTGCACATTTACCGGAAATCAAAACCGTCAGTAAAACCACAAACAAGTATAATTTAAAAAACGATGCTGAGATCGTCAGACAATCAACTCTGCCCATTGAATATACTACGGAGGAGACCGAAGAATATAGTAAGAAACCTAATACTACTGATTTCGATACATTCAGCAAACGGGACGGAGCAATCGCTTTGCAGATTTCCGCCATCTACAATCTGCTGCCGTTTTTTCGAGGTGATTATGGTGAAAGTTTTCGTTTGCCTGCATTCGATCTATTGAAATCTACTTGGCAGATAATGCAGCAAGATAGTTTAACGAAATTTGAAAACACTGAAAATGTAAGTGAGTTGAGACAGAAGGTAAAAAGCCCTCTGGGAATTGCTCTGACTCATGTTTTGTTGAGTTCTCATAAGGATAATAACCAAATTATCCTACGGGATTTTTATAAGATATTGCCTAGTATCTGTTTGGCAGGAATGGATTTTAATTTAGGTGCTGATGAAAGTGTGGTAATCAATTTATCAGATCTGAATTTGAATGGAGTCGATTTTCGGGGTGCTGTCTTAAGAAAGGTCAATTTTCAGAAAAGTAAATTGCATAATGCTAAATTACAATGGGTCGATTTAAATTTAGCTCACTTGCAAAAGGCTGACTTAATGGGAGCTAAGTTACAACATGCCGAATTAATGGAGGCTCAATTACAAAATGCTAATTTACAAAATGCTAATTTACAAGGTGCTGACTTTGAGAATGCTGATCTAAAATATGCTGATTTTCAAGCTGCTAATTTGCAAGCTGCTAATTTAAAAAACGCTATTTTACAGGGTGCTAATTTACAGAGAGTTAATTTGCAATATGCCGACTTTAATTGGTCACAACTAAAGAATAACAATACACAGTTGGCTGATGCAAAAATAACAATAGATGATTTTATTGAGAATATTTATCCTGATTGGAAAAAAGCAGATGACCCTGAATGGGCAGTATTGACAAATGAGAAGAAAATGAAAGCAATGCAACAATTCTGTGATGAAACAGGAATATTGATTTTTGATAACAATGGAAAACGACAAATAATGCCTCCCCTTTAGGAAGGTAAAACCTGACTTCAATCGTAACTTATCCCTCAAAGGTCGTCTGAAATCTCGTTTTCAGACGACCTTTTTTCATAATAAGACCATGCCAAACACCCCGCCGACGTCATTCCCGCGCAGGCGGGAATCCATCGGAAATCCTAAGAACGTGTTCATTGTCTCAGCCTCTGCTGTAAACTATAGTGGATTAACTTTAAACCAGTACGGCGTTGCCTCGCCTTGCCGTACTATCT
>ERZ772906.1801-NODE-1801-length-11467-cov-2.636873_pt1 | contig 11467 bp, 10 predicted proteins | sample MGYA00511338_ERZ772906 | MGnify/ENA primary metagenome ERZ772906 (study PRJEB29015, sample SAMEA2738076) | human oral metagenome | biome: human oral; feature: human-associated habitat; material: saliva | place: China | collected 2212 ... | reverse complement strand
CCGCTGCCGTGAAACCGCCTAAAAATGTGAAGCGATTGCCCAAAGCCGTGTCCGTGGAGCAAATGCAAAAGCTCCTTGCCATACCCAGTCTTAAGACTCCTACCGGCCTGCGTAATCGAGCGATACTTGAGTTCTTATATGCTACCGGTGCGCGCGTGAGCGAGATGCTGGCAACAGATCTGGACGATATACACCTGGGCGAAAAACCCCGCGATGAAAACGGGGAATTTATTGCCGTGCCTGGGTATGTGCGTCTTTTCGGCAAAGGGGGTAAAGAGCGTTTAGTACCTTTGGGATCCTACGCGCAGAGGGCGCTGGAAGACTACATTGTGCGCGCTCGCCCCAAGTTTGCGTCGCACGGCAAAGGTACCGCTGCGCTTTTTCTCAACGGGCGGGGGAGTCGGCTGGGTCGACAGGGAGCATGGCTTATCCTCAAAGAAGCAGCTGAGGAGGCGGGGCTGAGCTCTGATTTTTCGCCCCACTCTATTCGACACTCGTTTGCGACGCATCTTGTACAGGGCGGCGCCGATATTCGCGTGGTTCAGGAACTATTGGGACACGCCTCGATTGCGACTACGCAGGTGTATACCAAGGTTACTCCGGAAGGGATGCTGGAGGTTTACCGGATGGCGCATCCTCGTGCACATGAGCGTACTTAGTAGGTGATTAGTAGAAGTAGACTGTGGGGAATAGCTGCGCGGAAGAACGACGACACTATGTCTGTATAGCTATGCCGACAAATATGCGTTTAAAGAGAAAATACGCCAATAAGATACTATAATTTAGCTTATTTATACGATTTACACTCTAAAGATGTAATATTTATGCTGTTTGTAACAGACATGTAAATATTCTGTTGCAATGGCATATTTTAGTCAGAAAACACCCGCGTTAATGTTGCTGTAGGTGTAGCCTGTATAACATCCTGAATCCGGAACAATAAAGTTCTGGTCGGTATAGACACACAGCACCGTGCGTCCCCGGCGCGAAAGGAAAGAATTAATGAGTACGGAATCCGCAAAGAAACCGTTCTACAAAGACCCAACCCATATGCTCTACCTCTCGGTGATTGCCGCTGTGATCCTTGGGTGTATCTTGGGAATGACCGTTCCCGATTTTGCAAAAGAGCTGCAGCCCATCGGTACTGGTTTTATCGCTCTCATCAAGATGATGATCGCCCCTGTAATTTTCTGTACGATTGTGCTGGGTGTAGGGTCTATTGCTAAGGCGGCAACCGTCGGCAAGGTCGGTGGATTGGCGCTGCTGTACTTCGTACTCATGTCAACCTTTGCCTTAGGAATTGGCCTGGTTGTAGGTAATATTATCGAGCCGGGAAGCTCGCTGCACTATGACCCGGCAACAACGAAATACACACTTCCGAATTCGTCTGAAGGACATGGCGGTGACAGCACTGTCTCGTTCCTGCTCAACATCGTGCCGACTTCTTTGCTTTCGGCATTGACAAGCGGTAATATTCTGCAAACCCTTTTCGTGGCGCTTTTGACCGGCTTTGCCCTGCAGAAGATGGGACCGGTTGGCGCTCCCATTCTCAAATTTCTGACCTACTGTCAGGCGCTCGTATTCCGTCTGCTCATGATGATTATGTGGTTAGCGCCTGCTGGTGCGCTTGGTGCGATTGCAGCTGTTGTAGGTTCTACGGGTTCCCGTGCGATCTCCTCAATGTTTATTTTGATGGTGGCATTCTATATCACTTGTATTCTCTTTGTCGTAATCGTTCTGGGCACTATTCTCAAGCTCGTAACCGGTGTGAATATCTTTACCCTGTTGAAATATCTGGCACGCGAATATCTCCTCATCTTCTCAACATCCTCGTCGGAGGCAGCGCTGCCGCGTCTTATCGCCAAAATGGAGCACTTAGGTGTTTCTAAGCCTGTTGTAGGCGTTGTGGTTCCTACGGGGTATTCCTTTAACCTGGATGGCACCGCAATTTACCTGACGATGAGCGCCCTCTTTGTCGCGGAGGCTATGGGGACTCCACTTGCGTTAGGCGAGCAGATTTCTCTGCTGGTCTTCATGATCATTGCTTCGAAAGGAGCTGCCGGTGTTTCGGGCGCGGGATTGGCGACCCTGGCAGGCGGTTTGCAGTCGCACCGCCCCGACCTTGTTAATGGTGTAGGTTTGATCGTGGGAATCGATCGCTTCATGTCTGAAGCACGTGCGGTCACTAACTTCACAGGCAACGCAGTGGCGACGTTACTCATGGGGAAGATTGTTAAAGAGGTAGATATGGATCGTGTTCATGCGGTGCTGAAAGGGGAGATCCCCTTTGACGAATCCACCATGGGTGGCGAACTACACGGTGACCAATACGTGGATAATGCGGTAAGTCAAAAATCTCCCACCAAACAGATGGCCGTTGTGACTGAACCAAAAATTAAAAATACTGTGACGCTACCGGAAGATCAATAAGTTAAAGTATGCGGGGAGGTGTATCTGTTTCTAGGAGGAAAGCGCCTTCCCGCATATTGCAAGGTCTGATTTAGCATGAGAATTACATAATGCTGTGGCTTATGGTGAGCGGGGCCTCTAGAATTCCCGAATTATTTGGTTTATAGACCTGAACAGAGCGCGATGTAACATAATTCGTACGTAAAGCGAACTCACAAACCTGCTGAGCGGGCGTGTGTGGGGTAACCTTATACATGAAGAGAAAATTCGTTGACGAAGGTGAAGATAAGTTGACCGAAGCACCGGCACAAGAACTCGGACCAACCGGCCGACCCCTACGTGAATATCCCGATCCTGCGCCTATAAGCCAACATGGTCCCGCCCGCATCATCTCAATGGTGAATCAGAAGGGTGGCGTAGGAAAGACGACCTCAACCATAAACCTTGGTGCTGCACTTGCGGAGTGTGGTCGTAAAGTGCTCCTTGTAGACTTTGACCCTCAGGGTGCCCTATCCGCTGGTTTCGGTACAAATCCGCATGAGCTTGAGCTGACCGTGTACAACGTGATGATGGATCGTAAGGTCGATATTAACGACGTTATCTTGCCGACCGATATCGAGAACATCGACCTTCTTCCCGCAAACATCGACCTTTCTGCGGCTGAAGTTCAGCTAGTAAACGAAGTTGCTCGCGAGCAGGTACTCGCCTCAGCCCTACGTAAGGTACAGAATGAGTACGATGTTATTCTGATTGACTGTCAGCCCTCGCTCGGCCTGCTAACCGTAAACGCATTGACAGCATCGCATGGCGTTATCATCCCGCTTATCTGCGAATTCTTTGCCCTACGAGCTGTGGCGCTTCTCGTGGACTCTATCGAGAAAGTGCAGGATCGCCTGAACCCGGATCTAGAAATTACCGGCGTTCTTGCGACCATGTTTGACGCCCGCACCATCCATTCTAAAGAAGTGCTTGCACGTATTATTGACGCTTTCGGAGATAAAGTATTTGACACCGTGATTAAGCGAACCGTTAAATTCCCGGATGCTACAGTATCGGCAGAGCCTATCCTCTCATATGCCAGCAACCACACTGGGGCTCAAGCTTACCGGCAGGTAGCCCGAGAACTTATTTACAAGGGCGGAGCCCGATAAGATCCTGGATCCCATGTGCCTTGACACCACCTATAAACCTTGAAGGTATGGTGTCAAGGCACGTATAATATGGGCGGTACATCCTGTATCTTTCATGATCTCGCAGGTTATCCTGCAATCCCCAGTAAAGGAAATCGGTCACCTATGACCAAAAATGTCGCTGCCGTGAGGGTACCGACACCGCATGAGACGCCTGATGCCTCCAATTCGGTGAACGGTGCCGGATTCACGCTTAATTTACCGAATTTTGAGGGTCCATTCGACCTTCTCCTAACACTGATCACACGTCGTAAGCTCGATATTACAGACATTGCGCTTGCTGAAGTAACCGACGAGTTTTTGGAGTATCTGCATGCCTTATATTCACAGGGCACTGAACGCGCATTAGATGAGGCAAGCGATTTTTTGGTAACGGCCGCGACTCTGCTAGAGCTTAAAGCCGCCCGGCTACTCCCGCAGAATCATGAACCATTGGATCAGGATGTGGCTCTTCTAGAAGCGCGTGATTTGCTTTTTGCTCGGTTGCTTCAGTATCGCGCCTACCGTGAGGTAGCCGCTATTTTCGCTGATCGTTGGCGCGAAGAGACCCACCGCTTTCCGCGGACCGTGGCGCTGGAACCTGTATTTGTGAAGGCCCTTCCAGAGCTTGTTTTCAAAGGGGGAGTAGAGGAATTTGCGCGTATTGCAGCGCAAGCATTTGCCCCGAAACCTTCGACTAATCTAGAACCGAATCCGGCTGATGTTGCTGAGGAACTGAATGAGCACCTTCACGGCGCCTCAACAACGATTGCACACGAAGAACAATATATTCTGGATGCACTTCTTGCGTGTAAACCGACGGTATCATCGGTAACATTTTCGGCACTGGTGCATGATGCTCAGGGACTTGACATCGCAGTTGTGCGTTTTTTGGCGCTCTTAGAACTGTATAAAGAGGGCGCGGTAGACGTACATCAGGATGCGCCGCTTGCCGAGATTTCGGTACGTGCTACCGAATATGCGCGTGCTTTTGTTCCTGCTGAACCGGCAGTTTCAGCACATGATACAGGGCAGGGCTACAGCCCAGAACATCGCGATAGCCCGGATGATCTTACCTTTTCAGAGAGCGTTAAAAACGCAGGGGAGGAGACCGCATGAGCGAAGAATCCTTCAACTCTGCTGGTAAGACAGCCGCGCAGCAGCAGGGGAGCCGATTTGAGGATGAATTCACCGAGAATGATTTAGCGATGGTGAACCTAGGCTACTGGGACCCTAGTGCCGATACTGAGACAGACAGTGAATCCGGAGAAGAATCTGATCGCGAAAATGCCTCGGTACCCGAGCAGACTTCTACTGACCAGGAACACAAAGTCGAAACTCAGCGCGATTCTGACAAAAATATAACGTCTTCGGATGCTCGGCATCCCGCGAAGATAACCCGGGCAGTTGCCGCTGATGCAGAGGAATTCTCGCGCGTTGAGCTTATTCCTGGGGGCGTGAAAAGCGCTATTGAAGCTATTCTTGCTGTTGCTGATACTCCTGTAAGTGTGCGCGAACTCTCTGCTGCCCTGATTGTCAATGAGCGCAGTATTGAGCACGCTCTTGACGAGCTTTATCGTGAATATAACGGTGACGATTCGGAATATGGTGAAGACACTCCCGCCCACGAGCCGCGTGGTTTTGAGCTTCGCCAAGTTGCCGGTGGCTGGCGGTTGTATTCTCGCGCCGATTTTGCTCCCTGGGTAGCGAGGTTTGTGACCCGTTCACAGAGCGCTACCCTGAGCAAAAGCGCATATGAAACCCTGGCAGTTATCGCTTACCGGCAGCCGGTTACGCGTGCCGCAATAGCCGCAGTCCGAGGAACAAACGCGGATGCATCGGTACGTCAGCTGCTACAGCGCCAGCTCGTGCGCGCGGCCGGTAAAGAGGAGGGAACCGGCGCGGTTCTTTACGAGACCACGGAACTTTTCTTGACAAAATTAGGTCTCAACTCTCTGGAAGAGCTTCCCTCGCTTGCTCCTCTTTTACCTGATGAAACCGAGGCAGCAGTGCTCTCTGACAGCCCCTCTGAACACGGTAATCGTAACTAGCCCATCCGCCCGCAGACTAAATCTAGGAAGCGGCGGGCACCAAAATCTTGTGAAAACTTCAGACGAACGACATAAGGAATAAGACTATGGCATATGGAAACTCTCACGGTAAAAACCCCGGGTCGCGGAAACCTCGACCCGGCGCGAAACGTAATGGCGTGGGCGCTAGCTCCTCAACCCGAGGCGGTAAATTTAGTGGCAAAACTTCAGGCGGCGCAAAGCCTAAAGCCGGTACATCAGGGTCTCCACGCGCCGCGCGTAGCCACGGCGCGGGTGCTTCCAAGCGGGATAGGCGGGCACCGCATCGCCCCTATCGTTCCGGCGAAGCTTTCCCACATGAGCGCGGCGAATACAGGGTAAATAACTACTCTGGGCCACATCGCCCACGCCGTCCCCGTAACGCGCCTGTGGATCATTTTGATTTCTATGATCACGACGGTGTACGCCTGCAAAAATTGATGGCGCAGGCAGGTGTTGCATCGCGTCGTGTATGTGAAGAAATGATCACGGAAGGACGAGTGACCGTTAACGGTGAGGTCGTGACCGAGCTGGGGGTGCGTGTTAATCCTGCCGATGTGATTGTGCAGGTTGATGGTATGACCGTGCAGACTAACGAAAAGCTCATCTACATGGCGTTCAATAAACCTGCTGGCGTCGTTTCCACGATGGAAGACCCCGATGGCCGCCCCTGCATTAAAGATTTTCTACGTGACTCTATGAATGAGCGTGTTTTCCATGTGGGACGATTAGACGTGGAAACCGAGGGTCTGCTGCTTCTTACTAACGACGGCGAGCTCGCAAACCGTTTAACACATCCTTCGTATGAGGTACCCAAAACGTATCTGGTGCAGGTGCGCGGTCCAGTAGAATCAGGTATTGGCGCTGAGCTGAAGAAAGGTATTCGCCTTGAAGACGGCGTATCGAGGGTGGACTCCTTTAAACTTGTGGATTCGGCGCCCGGCCATGTGCTGATTGAAGTGACCATTCACTCGGGCAAGAACCGTATTGTGCGCCGCCTCTTTGAAGCCGTGGGGTATCCTGTGGAGAAACTTGTGCGTGTGCAGTTGGGTCCCATTCGTATCGGATCGCAGAAGCAAGGGACCATTCGTAATCTTTCTAAAGTCGAAATTGGGCATCTGCTTGCTTCGGTGGAGATGTAATGACAGAAACAACTATGACCCCCATGCTGGAAGGACCGGTCCTCGTGGTAGGGGCTGGCCTATTGGGTGCATCTATCGGGCTAGGTTTGCGTGCTGCGGGGCTTGAAGTTTATCTGCAGGATATTTCGCCCACCGTTGAAGCCGTCGCCGAAGATATTGGGGCAGGAACCCGACTCGATACCCTTGAGCCCGATGAGCGTGAATCTTTCGAGCCGCAGCTGGTAGTTGTAGCTTCTCCGCCGGATATAGCCGGAAAACTTTGCATACAGGCATTGCGGGAGTATGCGCCTAGCCCCGGATATGCGGGCGCTACCGTGACCGACATTGCCTCCGTTAAAGTACAGCCTTTAGAACAGGTACTCGCCTCTGATGCTGATGCTTCACGATACGTTGGTTCGCACCCGATGGCTGGGCGTGAAAAGACCGGCCCGGTTGCGGCGCGTGGGGAGCTTTTTCAGGCGCGTCCCTGGATTATCTGCGAACATGACGATGCACGTATCGAGTGCGTGCGATTAGTGCGCGCCCTTGCGGTAGAGCTTGGCTCTTTCGTGACGACTCTTAGCGCTGAAGAACACGACGAAACGGTTGCGTTGATTTCCCATCTGCCGCAGGCTATGAGCTCCCTGCTAGCGACTCGGCTGCAGGAAACTCCCTTATATGCGCTTGGTTTAGCGGGGCAAGGGCTTCGCGATACGGTTCGCATCGCTGCTTCCGACCCTGCACTCTGGGTGCAGATTTTTGCGGCGAACGCAGCGCCTATCGTGAAAAGCCTCTATGGTGTGCGAGAAGATTTAAACCGTCTGATTGAAACATTGGAAGATCCTTTGGCATCGGGCGCTAGGCTTGATCTTGCGCAGCTGATGAGCGAAGGCAACGCCGGTGTGGCGCGCATCCCCGGTAAACACGGCGGAGTTCCGACGGCTTTTGCGACCCTCACCGTTTTGGTTGATGATGAGCCCGGAACTTTGGCACGGATGCTGGCAGATATTGGCGACTTGGGGATTAACCTTGAAGATTTGCGGCTGGAGCACTCCACGGGCGCGCCCGTCGGCATGGCTGAGGTCTCGGTAAACCCGGCAAAACACGACTATTTGGTAGACGGGCTTACGGAACGAGGCTGGAAAGTCGTAAAATAGCTGGCGTTCCTCAGCAGTTACCCCTCCCGTAAGCCTGGATATTCAAGATTATTTTGACACTCAACATGCGGGACCCCTCGCAAACAGAAAGTAATGTTATGCATGAGAACCCTAAACTTACGATCGCGATCGATGGACCGTCAGGTTCTGGAAAATCATCGGTCTCAAAAGAAGTCGCACGCCATTTCGGGTTAGCGTATCTAGACACAGGCGCTATGTATCGTGCCGCAACCTATCGTGTACTTCAACTCGATATTGATCTTGCTGACCAAGATGCTATCGGGAAAGCTGTGCAAGAAATGCCTCTCGTCTTCGGAACCAATATCAAAGAAGAAGAAATTTTGATGGGCACCACCGATATTCGCGAGGAAATCCGCACTGAACGAATTTCTGGTGCGGTCTCTGCCGTAGCCTCTGTGCCTGCCGTTCGTGAATACCTCATCGAGCTACAACGCTGGACGATCAACCAGGCGGTCAACGGTATTGTGGCGGAGGGGCGAGATATTACAACCGTGGTGGCACCGGATGCAGATGCACGCATACTGCTAACCGCATCGGAAGAGGTGCGCATGGCACGCCGTGGACTAGAGAACACCGAAAAATCAGGGGAGTCCGGCGACCTTACGCAGCAGATCTCTGAACGCGATACCCAAGATTCTAAAGTGAATAATTTTATGGAAGCCGCTCCCGGTGTAACCCTGGTAGACAGCTCGGATCTGGATTTTAACGAGACCGTATCAGCAGTTATTAATGCTGTTAATGCACAGGTGAAGGCGAAACGACAGGCATCACGGGATGCCTCTGCAGGGACCGAGACCGCATAAAATACTTGAAAAGACAGCGAACATACTAGTGAGAAATTAAAGCTGCTAGGACAAGCCTTAAGCTGGCGTTCGCGCAGAAGAAAGGACGGCGCATGGTTGAGAACGACGCTACCCGCGACGACTACGAAGACAAATACCTAGGCGGCGGAGAAGATGACCTCACCGAACGTTTAGCCGATATTGACGACGAAACCGCAGAAGCGCGTGCGCAGGCTCTTCTGGAAGGACTCGACGACTATGACCTTGATGAAGAAGACCGTGCCCTTCTTGGCGCTTGGGGCTTCGACTTTGACGAAGAAGACGAACAGTTCGCCGATCCTGTAGTAGCTATCGTGGGGCGCCCCAACGTGGGAAAATCCACCATTATTAACCGCATTCTGGGGCGTCGGGAAGCCGTGGTAGAAGATAAGCCGGGCGTGACTCGCGACCGCGTCTCCTATAAAGCCGAATGGGTTGGCAAACGCTTTACCCTTGTCGATACCGGCGGCTGGGAGTCCGATGCTCGTGGTATTGATGCTCAGGTAGCGGATCAGGCGGAGATTGCGGTTGAGCAGGCCGATGTTGTCATCCTGGTTGTGGACGCACGCGTGGGAATTACCGCCTCAGATGAACAGATCGTGCGTATGCTTCGCCGTGTCAAGAAGCCCATCATTCTGATGGCAAATAAGATCGACGATTCCCACTTGGAACCGGAAATTTACAGCCTGTGGTCGCTGGGCATGGGGCAGCCTTTCCCGGTTTCGGGTTTGCACGGTCGTGGCCTTGCAGATGCCCTTGACGAACTTCTAGAGGTCATGCCCGAGCACTCCCAGTATGCGCAGCCGGAGGCACCGGGCGGACCTCGCCGTGTGGCACTTATCGGCCGTCCCAACGTGGGTAAATCCTCGCTGCTGAACAAATTAGCGGGTTCCGAACGTGCCGTCGTGAACGATCTCGCGGGTACTACACGCGATCCTATTGATGAGGTTATTGAGTTGGGCGGCTACCCGTGGCGATTCATCGATACGGCGGGCATTCGCCGTCGCCAGCATATGGCGAAAGGCGCCGAATTTTATTCCTCACTCCGCACCCAGACAGCCCTGGAACGCTCCGAAGTCGCAGTCGTACTTCTGGATGTTTCTGAACCGCTGAGCGAGCAGGATGTGCGCATCATTCAGACCACGATCGACTCCGGTCGCGCTATGGTGCTGGCTTTCAACAAATGGGATACCCTCGATGAGGAACGCCGCGACATGCTCGAACGCGAAATTGACCGCGACCTGGCACATGTGAAATGGGCTCCGCGCGTGAATATCTCGGCAAAAACCGGCTGGCATAAAGATAAGCTGGTTCCCGCCCTGGAACGCTCGCTGGAATCCTGGGATTCGCGTATTCCAACCGGGCGACTGAACGCTTTCTTAGGCGAATTGGCGGCGGCGCATCCCCATCCGCTGCGTGGTGGTAAGCAGCCGCGCATCCTGTTCGGCACACAGGTGTCTTCACGCCCGCCGAAGTTTGTGCTCTTTACAACCGGGTTCTTAGACCCGGGGTATCGGCGTTTTATCACGCGCCGCCTGCGTGAAACCTTTGAGTTCACAGGTACGCCGATTGAAATTTCGATGCGCGTGCGCGAACGCCGCTCTCTCGGGGATCGTCAGGGAAACAAAGCGAAAAAGGGCGGCAAGGGCTCACGCAAACGCTAACGTGCTACCCAAACGTGAACGAGCATAACTACCCCACCCTTCATATCTTTGGTGGGGTGCTTATGCTTCCCTTGGCTAATTCGTCGCGCTCATCTAAAAAGGTACGTTTGCGAGTAACTGGGCGCGTTGCTCAGCCGTCATTTTGTCTACCCGCGCATAAGGAAGCCAGCGGAAATTTTTGATCCCGGTCTTCCGGAAAATACTCTGTTTGAAAATTCTGACGGCGGGCGCTCGCATGATGTATTTGTATATGGGTAAGGGCATACCGAGCGGGGTTACAAGAACGATTTCGGTATCGTGATTCAGCGTAGTAACAAGCCGGTATTCGCTGGGCTGTGTGTACAGCAAATCTTTGGCGTAGACTTTATCGATAAAACCCTTGGTCATGGCTGGCATAGAATCCCACCAGATAGGGAAGATAAAGATCAAGCGGTCTGCGGATTTTATGTGCGCCTGATAGTCTGCTACCTGGTCATTAATGGGATTACCGCGACGCCAGTTAGCAAGGTCTTCTGCTCGCATGACCGGGTCGAAACCATCGGCATGTAGATCAAGAAGATCGACCTCGTCGCCGCGTGCCTCAAGCTTGTCGGTTATATTCTTGCATAGGGCAGCGCAAAAAGACCGCTGATGGGGGATATTACGCCAAGCCTCGGCAGTGTAGGGATGATCGAAAATAATGAGGTTTTTCATGATGCCCTCTCTAAAAATCTGTAGCGTCTGTGAAGAGTCAGTGTGTTTTAACACTGTCATCGCAGTAGCCTATATGCAAGCAGGGCTTTGGCAGGAATCCAAGCATTCTGAAGAGATGTTATGCTTTCAAAGTTCCCTTAGTCTTCTGCGTGAAATATATATTGAGCGGCAGCGAAAAATCCAGTATTTTCGCGTTTTCTAAGTTGCACGGGGTGAGAACCTGGGGTATAGTTATTCGAGTGTTCGCAGGGATTTCCTGGAAACACGGTACATAATAGTGTGATGTACATCGGGTTGTGGCGCAGCTTGGTAGCGCACTTGACTGGGGGTCAAGGGGTCGCAG
>ERZ772906.1796-NODE-1796-length-11484-cov-7.688774_pt1 | contig 11484 bp, 8 predicted proteins | sample MGYA00511338_ERZ772906 | MGnify/ENA primary metagenome ERZ772906 (study PRJEB29015, sample SAMEA2738076) | human oral metagenome | biome: human oral; feature: human-associated habitat; material: saliva | place: China | collected 2212 ... | reverse complement strand
GCGGACTACAGCAGCATCTCCCCGTACACCATGACTTCTATGGGGACGACGTCGCACGCAGACCCCCAGACGGCTGTCCTGGGGATCTCGCCGGCGGCGCCGATGACAGTTGCGTACTCACTACCGGCATCGGGGGCGAACCAGCCGGATCCAGGATCCGCACCGGCCTCGGCGGCTGCACTGGCACCCGCGCCGCCGCCTGGCGATCCATCTGCGTCTCGCCCCAGCTCCAGCCCCAGGTCTCACGCCGGACTGATCACCGCCTTGGTCATCACCCTGGTCCTCGTGGTTGCCGCGGCCGGAACCTTCGCGGGCATGCTGCTGGCGAACCGGAGCCAGCCTTCGGAGACGAAGGCCGACGCCGCCCAGTCCGTCAGCGCCGCACCGACCCCAACCGAGGGAACAGCGGCGGGCCAGGCAACTCAGTCGGCCACCGCGGCCACCACCGAGAGCGAAGCGGCGTCGTCACCCTCCAGCGGCCCGACTCTTCCCGCATCAGCCAAAACCTACTCCTACCAGTACGTGGAAACCCCTTCGAAGAACATCTCCTGCGTCCTCTATGACGAAGGAGTCGGCTGCTCGATCCTGGAGCGGACCTATGCCTCCTCGGGGATGCAGGACTGTGCCGATCGGGAGTTCTCCATCGTGGCGCTCGCCGGTCGCACCGAGGTCCGCTGCGGAGAGGAGTACCTGGGACAGCCTGGGGACACCTTCCACACGTTGCAGTACGGAGAGACCACGACGTTCTCCGACTACGCCTGCACCTCACAGTCCAAGGGGATGACCTGCTGGAACACGATCACCGGACGAGGATTCACCATCTCCAGGGAGTCGCACATCCGCTTCTGATGGCCTCGAGTCGGGCACCCGGCGGGATTGCGGGCTTGTCAGTGGGCCCCGCGGCGGGCCTGGATCTCACGGCCTTGTGCCAACCAGGTCTCGGCGCGGGCCAGGCGGCCCTCGGCGTCGGGGCGCCACGGGCCACCGTCCTCGCGGCGGGCACCGGCCACCAGGGACAGGACCACGCCGGCGCAGCGAGCACGCAGGGAGACCGGGTCCACCTGCCGCTCGGCCATACGGGTCCAGGTCTCCAGGATGGGGCGCAGCTTCGGGTAGGAGGCGGGCGCCAGGTGGTCCAGCACACTGACGTGCCCCAGCAGGCAGGCCAGGTCATCAACCCGGTAACCGGGCCCCAGGGAGTCCACGTCGAGCAGGCTGGTGACGGACTCGCCCTCCATGAGGACATTGGCCTCGTAGAAGTCGCCGTGGACCGGGACCGGTCGGCCGGCGTCGGAGGCGGCCATGAGCTGCTCGACCCCCTCGGCCACGGCCCGGGCGCGGGCGGCGTGCTCGGGCAGGACCGTGGCGGCGGCGTGCGCGTAGTGGCGGGCCCGCTCCGACCAGGCGGCGTGCGCCGGCAGCTGCATGGCGCTGGCCGGCAGGGCGTCCAGCAGTGAGATGAGGCCGTTGAAGACGCGTTCGCTGCGCGAGACGCTCATGCCCTGGGACAGCAGGCCGGACAGGGCCACTCCCCGACCGGTGGACAGCAGGACGAGCCCATCGGGGTCCTCCCGCAGGACCTCGGGCGCGGGCACGCCTGAGGCCGTCAGCAGGCGGTGGCGCTGGGCGAAGGACGGGGCCTGGCTCGGGCGCAGGACCTTGGCGTAGGCGGTGGTCTCATCCGGGAAGGTGGCGCGCACGACCGCTCGACGGGTGGGCCGGTAGGCGACCATCGTGGCCTTGACCTGCGTGCCGATCCGGGCCGAGAGCAGCGAGGGCGTGCAGGCCACCACCAGGCCGGGAAGCTCGGGGTCGGCCGGGTGGCGCCACACGTGGACCGCGGGGCCGTCCCCGCCGGTGGGGGCCACCCGGGTCAGTCCCGGCGCGTGCGGGTTGGACAGGCGAGCCGTCGTGGCGCACAGGTACTCGGTGGTGGAACGCCCGTTGGGTGCGACGACAACGGCCGTGTACCCCACGGACACCCCTGCTCCGGGGCGATGGTGGACTGAGTGGACCTCCCAGCTGGCCAGGCGCTGGCCGGCCGGGGCGAGGGCGGCGGAGAGCACGGACGCGGCGCGCGGCCCCGTCAGCAGGGCCACCTCCTCGGGCTCCTGGGACGCCGACGAGTGGTTCATAGCAGTTAGTCTGCCCCACCCACCTGGTGGTTCGCCTCCAAAACGACCCCCGGTGTTCGACAACAGCGGAAGCCCATCCGTCCCCGCACGACACGCTGGGTGGTCCAGATGGAGGACGTGCAGGGGCACAGATCTGTCACTCCAGGCGACTTTTAGGTCGAGTCGAGGCGGGGTGGCCAGGCACCTCTCCCCTATCTGCGCTGGTCCACCCCCTCCTCTCCCCTCACAGGCTGTCAGTGGCTCCGGGAAAAGTCGCCAATTGTGACACTTCGGTGCCTCCCTCCTCGCGCGGCAGGGCTGCCGGTGGAGTGCGAACGCGTGGAAGAATCCACCCATGCGAGACCTCGCCACCCTCCCCAAGGCGCACCTGCACCTGCACTTCACGGGGTCGATGCGCCTGGAGACCCTCATCGAGCTGGCCTCCAGCGCGCGCACGCGTCTGCCCTCGAACTTCCTGGACGGCGACCCCCTGCGTGTCCCCGCTGACCGGCGCGGCTGGTTCCGCTTCCAGCGCGCCTATGACACGGCCCGGGCCCTGGTGCGCACCGAGGAGGTCATGCGCCGCATCGTCCTGGAGGCCGCCCTGGATGACGCCGCCGAGGGCTCGCGCCGCCTGGAGATCCAGGTCGACCCGACCAGCTATGCCCCCTTCGTCGGCGGGATCACCCCGGCTCTGGAGATCATCCTCGATGCCGCCAAGCAGGCCACGACCCTGAGCGGAGTGGAGGTGGCGGTCATCGTGGCGGCCTCCCGGATGCGTCACCCGTTGGACGCCCGCACGCTCGCGCGCCTGGCGGTGCGCTACGCCGGAGACCAGCCGGGCGAGGTGATCGGCTTCGGCCTGTCCAACGATGAGCGCGCCGGGCAGACCTCCTCCTGGGAGCGGGCCTTCGCCATCGCCCGCCGAGGCGGATTGGCCTCCATGCCGCATGGAGGGGAGCTCTTAGGGCCCGACCACCTGCGCGAGGTCGTCTCCTCCCTCGGCCCCACACGCCTGGGCCACGGGGTACGCGCCGGTGAGGACCCCGCCCTGCTGGACGCGATCGTCGCTTCCGGCATCAGCCTCGAGGTCTGCCCCGCCTCCAACGTGAGCCTGGGGGTGTATCACAGCCCCGACGACGTCCCCCTACGTACGCTCATGAGCCACGGAGCGCAGATCGCCCTGAGCGCCGACGACCCCCTGCTCTTCCAGTCCCGGCTCGTCGACCAGTACGAGATCGCCCGGGCCCTGGGCTGCGACGACGCCGAGCTGGCCGAGCTGGCCCGCGGGTCGATCCGCGCCTCGCTGGCCTCACCGAGCACCAAACGGGCCTGGCTGGCCGAGGTGGATACCTGGCTGGCAACGCCCGACCGGAGACCGGAAACGGGGAGCAGTGGCAGCCGCGAGGCTGACGTCCCCGAGTCTCATGCGCTTCCCGAGCAGGGAGCCTAGAAACCGACTTGGACGGGCTCGGGCACGAGGGTGACGCCGTAGCGCTCGCGCACGCCGGCCACGATCTCATCGCGCAGGCGGGCCAGGTCCGCCCCGGAAGCGCCGCCCCGGTTGGTCAGGGCCAGCACGTGCTTGGTGGACAGCCCGGCCGACGCACCCGGCTCCACGGTGAAGCCCTTGGTGAAGCCGGCGTGGTCGATGAGCCAGGCGGCGCTGGTCTTGACCAGGCCCTCCCCTGCCCTAAAGCGAGGCGCTCCCTCGGGCAGGGCGGCAGCGGACTCGGACAGGATCGGGTTCGTGAAGAATGAACCGGCGCTCCACGTGTCGTGGTCGGCAGGGTCGAGGACCATACCCTTGCCGCGGCGCAGATCCAGGACAGTGGAGCGGACCAGGGAGGCGTCGGCACGCGACCCGGCCTCGACGCCGAGGCGGCGAGCCAGCTCGGAATACATGACGGGGGCGCTCAACGGCGAGCGCTCAAGGCGGAAGTCCACGGACAGGACCACCCAGCGGCCGGTCGGACCCCACGGACGGTCGTGCAGGCCGAGCTGACCGACGCTGCGCTTGATCGCGGAGGAACGGTACGCGAAGCCCAGCTCCGCGGGTACCAGGCGCACGACGTCACCCGTCAGGCGGTCGTAGGCCTCGACCGAGGAGATAGTTTCGGCGACCTCGTGGCCGTAGGCACCCACGTTCTGCACGGGGGACGCACCGACGGTCCCGGGGATGCCGGAAAGGGCCTCGACGCCGGACAGTCCCTGAGACAGCGTCCAGGAGACAAAAGCGTCCCAGACCGTGCCTGCGCCGACGCGCACGAGCACCGGCCCGGAAGGACCCTCATCGATGATGGAGGCGATCTCCCCGAACGGCTGCACGTCCACGACCGTGCCCTCGAAGGGCGCGTCGGAGGCCAGCAGGTTCGACCCGCCGCCCACGACGAGCAGCGGGCCACCCGAGGCGTCGGCCGCGCGAACGGCCTCCAGCAGGGAGTCGGTCGTAGAAACGCGCACGTACTCGGCGATGGGGCCACCCACGCGCAGGGTCGTCAGATCAGCAAGGGTCGTCATGCCCCTAAGCCTAGTCGCACGGCACGCGTTCGGCCTAACCCCAGCAGGCCTCGGCCCCGTGAGCGCCGGGTGGTACGCACCGGCACGAGGCCGTGGTAAGCCTGCGATCCGGCGCACGCAGCGGTGGGCGGACTGAGGCACGAGGCCGTGGCAAGTTTCTCCGTTTTCCGAGCGTTCACCGGAGGGCACGGTGACGAGTTCAGGGAATAGTGATGACGATCTTGCCGCGCACGTGGCCGCCCATGAGCTGCGTGTACGCGGCACGCACCTGTTCCACGTCGAACGGGTAGGTGCCTGCGATAGCCAGGTTCACCGTGCCGCGGTCAATGAGTCCCGCAACTGTTGCAATGTCGGCGATCTTTCCGTCTCGCCCGCCGGTAAAGCGCGCGCGACGCAGGGCGATCGCGGGAGTTGGAACGAGAGTGCCCACGCGCTCTCCCGGGACGCCGAGGCGGTGGGCCAGTGACGCGTAGCCACCGAAGCAGTCGATAAAGGCTGTGACGGGTGAAGGGGCTGCGTCCCGGATCTGCTGTTCGAGGCTTTCGCCGTAGGACACGGGGATCGCGCCGAGAGAACGCAGGTAGTCGGCGTTCGAGGGACTGGCGATACCGATGACGGTCGCACCTCGGGCGAGCGCGAGCTGTGTGACGAGGCCTCCCACTCCCCCGGCGGCTGCGGCGACCACGATGACGTCACCCGCCTCGCCCTTCACGCTGCGCATAGCACCCATCGCGGTCTGTGCGGCAACACCCAGGCCTCCGGCGACGTCGAAGCTGACGGAGGCGGGTTTGGGGACAACGTTCGTCGCCGAGGTGAGTACGTCCGTCGCGAGTGCCCCGTATTCCCGAGCGGACCAGGGAGCGGCGCGCAGGAGGCCGATAACCTCGTCGCCCACGCACACGTTGTTCACTGACGGGCCGACGGCGGTCACGACACCGGCGAAGTCCTGTCCGACGCCTCGCAGCGGGCGTTCCTTGCCGCGAGCGAACCATCGGCTGGGGTGAACGATGGTGCGGATGACTTCGAGGGGCCTCGTCAATCCGCCGAAGAGCTTGTAGTCGACGGGGTTGATGCCGGCGGCCCGCACGCTCACGAGCACCTGTCCCTCAGCGGGTGCGGGGAGCGACACTGAGCCTTCCTCAAGGACCTCGACGCCTCCGAAACGGCGGTATCCGATCATTCGTGCCATGATTTCTTCTCTCTTCGAAGCGACACTGAGCGCCACATCACAGGCGTTCCTGCGCACCAGGATACGCCCGTAGAGTCGCCGAAGGAAGACGCAGGACAAGAGATGGATACGCTGCCTGTCTAGTCGTCCAACGCGATATCCGTGCGCGTCCTGCCGCGCTGGTCCGGCACCTGCCCGGCCAGCACGATCGCGAGGAGGACGGGCAGAGCCACGAATGCGAGCGCCCTGTGGTAGCCGATGTGGTCGGCGATGATACCCAGGAGGGGCGGGCCGATGAGGGCCGCGCCGTAGTTGACGGTGGACAGGACGGAGACGCGCGCGGGCGTCATGACAGGGTCGGTGGACAGTGCGGAGATACCCAGCGGGAAGCCGAGGGATGCCCCGATGCCCCACAGGGCGACGCCCGCAACCGCCAGCGTGTAGTGGGGGGCGAACGCCACGAGCAGCAGGCCGACAACCGCTCCGGAGAAGGTGATGCGCAGCAGCGCGGGTGCCCCCAGGCGCGCTTCGAGGCGCGGGGACGCGAAGCGCACAATCGTCATCATGAGGAGGAAAAACGCGAAGGCCGCGGACGCCGCAGCCGTCGAGAAGCCATAGCCGTCGACCATGGACAGGTTGAGCCAGTCGTTCGCCGCGCCCTCCACGAGGCCGGCGCTCATGACCATGAGGGCGATGAGGACGGTCTGCTTTTCGCGCCACGCGACGCGGGTGAGTCCCTTCGTTGTCTTCGACGAGGCCTCCTCCCCCTCGCCGTTGTCCGTATCCTTCACGGGGGTGATGGAGGCGACTTCCTCCTTGGTCAGGTAGAAGCCGACGGCGGTGCCGCAGGCGATCAGTTCAAGGGCGGCAAGGCCGAAGAGGTGGACGCCTAGGGGTACTCCCAGCTGTGAGGCGAGCGCACCGAGGAGGGCACCGCCGAGCATGCCGACGGCGTACATCGCCTGGATGATGGGGACGACCGTACGGCGCACGGCCGCCTGAACGAGGCCGGCCTCGATATTCATCGTCGCGCCCCACAGGCCGTTGCCCGCGGCGAGCAGGACGAGACCGAGGGTCGCCAGTGGGATCGACGCGTGAAGCGCTCCCACACCCGCGCACGAGACGCCGAGCGCCCAGATTGACACGCCGATGCGTCCCGAGGCTCGAGCGCCGATTGCCGTCACGAGCGGACCGGAAGACGGCAGAGTCACGAGGGAACCGAGCGAGGCGATGAGCAGCATCGTGCCGATCATCGCAGGGGTCAGGCTGAGGGCGTCGCGCACGTCAGGCAGGCGTGAGAGCCAGGCGGAGGTGCCAAAACCGAGGCATGCGCAGACGAAACCGGTGGCACGAAGGGCAGCGTGAGAGCGGGCGTGGGGAACAGACATGCTGGGTAATATACGCTCACGTCACGGCGTATAAAACTGCGCGCGGGCGGATGTTCATCACCCGCCCGCGCGCTGCGTCGCAACGACAACAGGTCAGCCTTCCACGGCCGCCTTAAACCACGTCGTGATGGACGTGGGGTGTGTGATCGCGGTGCCAACGATGACGGCAAATGCACCGGCCTCGATGGCCGCGGCGGCCTGCTCGGGCGTGTGGACGCGGCCCTCGCAGATCACGGGGACGTCCGGGAACGCGGCGACGACCTCGCGCAGCAGTTCCAGGTCGGGTCCGTCAGTCTTGACGCGGTCGCCCGTGTATCCGGCCAGGGTCGTGGACACGATGTCCACTCCAGCGTCGACGGCGCGCTGGGCGTCCTCGAAGGAACCGCAGTCGGCCATGACGAGGGTGCCGTCCTCGCGCAGGGCCTTCACGGTCTCGGCGAAGCTCAGGCCATCGAGGCGCGGGCGGCCCGTCGCGTCCAGGGCGACGATGTCGGAACCGGCCATGACGCAGGCGCGCGCGTGGCGCAGCGACGGCGTGATGTACACGCCCTCGTGGCCTTCCTTCCACAGACCGATGACGGGCACATCGACGCGGCCCTTGATCGCGGAGATGTCGGACAGGCCCTGGCAACGAATGGCGGCGGCACCGCCGATCTCGGCGGCGCGCGCGATCTGCGCCATCGTCTCGGGGTGGCGCATGGGTTCGCCTGGGTACGCCTGGACAGAGACGATGAGCTTACCCTTCAGGTGTGCAATGAGCGGGTGCATGTGAACTCCTATGCGTGCAGGAAGAAGGAAACGGCTCCGAGCAGCGGCGCGTCGCCACCGAGGGAACCAACGAGGATGGGGGTGTCGGCGACGGGCGTCATCGCGGAGGCCGCGAAGCCTTCGCGCAGGGCGTCCCACCAGATGTCCCCGGAGCGGGTCATGGACCCGGAGAGGATGACGACGGCCGGGTCCACGCAGTTGACTAACGAGGCCGTGGCCTCGCCGAGCGCGTACGCGGAGCGGGAGAAGCATGTGGCCGCGAGGGTGTTACCGGATTCGGCTAACTCTTGCAGGGCGCGTCCGCCGTCCACCTCGGGGTCGGACTCGCCGCGCAGCGAGTCGTACCAGGCCGTGATGCCCGATCCCGAGCAGAAGGATTCGATGTGACCCTTGCGACCGCACGAGCACGTCATGTCGGGGGCGAAGTGGTGGTGGATGTGGCCGACGTGTCCGGCGATGCCGCGCGAACCGAAGGCGACGCGGCCATCTTCGACGAGGGCACCGCCGAGGCCGGTACCCACGGCGATGGACAGGACGATGCGGTAGGGCTGGCCCGCACCGAGCGTGGCTTCGCCCAAACCGTGGGCGTGCACGTCGTTGAGGACGCGCACGCGCAGCCCGGTCGCTGCCTCAAGCTGAGCGCCGAGGCGGGTGCCTCCCCAGCCGGGCATAGTGCCCGTCGCGGAGACAATGTCGCCGGTTGCGGGGTTGACGACGCCGGCGCTGGCGACGGCGACACCGCTCACGGACGGGTGCGAGGCGACCAGGGACGAAGCGAGCTCGCAGATGCGCGCCGCCACGTCCGCTCCGCCACGCATCGCATCGGTGGGGATCGATCCGCGCTCGGTGACCTCGTACGTGTCACCAGCTTCGACGATGCCCCACCCGACCTTGGTACCACCAATGTCGAGGGCAAGGAGCGTAGTCATGAGGATCCTTACGGTCAGTGGGTAGAAAGAATCGACGAGGCCGGGGAGGGCCACGCCCGAGGGCGCGGCATGTACGGAAGGGGAAGGCCCCGGCCTCGTCGACGTATCAGGAGAGCAGGTCGACCGAGCGCAGCACGGACGCAACGTGCTCCATGTTGTCACCCTCGATGGCGGCGACAGGGCGCGGCATCTCGGGCGATTCGAAGACGCCGAGCAGGTACAGGGCGGCCTTGAAGGCACCGACGCCGGCACCGAAGCCCTGAACGCCCTTCACCTGGACGATGCGCATGAGGTCCGCGAGGCGGTCCTGCTCGGTGCGCACGGCCTCCCAGTCGCGGCGCTCGTAGGCCTGCCACTGACGCACGTAGCCCTCGGGGTCCACGTTGGCCAGGCCGGGCACGGATCCGTCCGCACCAGACATGTAGGCACCGTCGACGACGACCTCGTGGCCAGTGAGAAGCTGGAGCGGGTGGCCGGCAGCCTCGTTCGCGCGGCACAGCCAGCGGAAGGACACGTCATCTCCGGAGGAGTCCTTGACACCGTCGATGATGCCGTCACGACCCAGGCGCATGAGCAGGTCGGGCGACAGCTTCGTGTGCACGCACACAGGGATGTCGTAGGCCCAGATCTCCAGGTCGGTGTTCTCCTTGAGGATGCGGAAGTGCTTCTCGACCTCGGTTTCGCCGCCCAGGGCGTAGAACGGGGCGGTCGCGACGACGCCGGTGGCACCGCCGATCTCTTCCACGACCTTGATGTTTTCCAGGACGCGCTCGGTCTCGGTGTCGATGACGCCGACCAGGAGCGGGATACGGCCGTCGACGATGCGCACGGCTTCACGCTGGATCTGTGCACGACGCTCGGTCGTCGAGAAGGCGACCTCACCGGTGGAGCCGGAGACGAACAGACCGTCGAGGCCGGCCTCGATCATGCGGTTGATGTGGCGTTCGAGCGAAGGGACGTCGAGTTCGCCGTCCTTGAGCGGGATGGCCAGGGGCGGGACAACGCCACGGATTGTCGAAGACATACTTACTTTTCTCCTTCGAGGGTGGGGTGCAGGAGCGAGGGCGCGGCGCCCAGGAGCTTGCGGGTGTAGGGGTCCTTCGGGTCGGCGAGCAGCTGTGCTGCCGGCCCTTCTTCGACGACCTTGCCGCCGTTCATCACGGCGATCCGGTCAGAGACGTATCGCACGGTCTGGATGTCGTGCGAGATGAAGACCATCGCCAGGCCCAGGTCGCTCTTGAGGTCCGTGAGCAGGTTCAGGATCTGTGCGCGCACCGACACGTCGAGCGCGGAAGTGGGCTCGTCCGCGATGATCGCGTCGGGGCCAATGGACAGGGCGCGGGCGATGGCCACACGCTGCCGTTGACCACCCGAAAGGCGTCCACCACGGTCGCCTATGTTCGTGTCGAAGCCGTTTTCGCTTTGCATGATGAAGTCGTATGCATTGGCTATTCGGGCTGCATTGGCAATTTGTTCATCGGTAGCTTCGACCGTTCCAAACTTGATGTTATTCTTGAAAGTATCGTTAAAGAGAATGGCTTCTTGGTTGACATTGCCGATGAGTCGGCGCAAATCATGAATGCCATGGTCTTTAACGTTGATGCCATCTATGAGCACTTCGCCCTTCTGTACATCGTAGTAACGTGGAATAAGATCAACAAGTGTAGACTTTCCAGAGCCACTCTGTCCCACCAAAGCAATCATCTTGCCTTTTGGAATAACAAGGTTGATGTCTTTCAACACCCACTGTTGGTCGTATTTGAACGACACATTGCGGAATTCAATCTCGTGTTCAAAGGCCATGATAGGATGTGGATTGCTCTTTTCCTTGATGCTGATTTCAGCCTTGAGGATTTTATCTACGCGCCCCATACTGGCCAAACCTTTCGGTATGTTGTAGCCGGCTTTCGAGAATTCTTTCAGTGGATTGATGATGGAATAAAGCATCACGAGGTAGTAGATGAACTTAGGGCCGGTCAAAGTGTGGTTGTTCAGCACAAGCATACCACCCACCCAAAGCACGATAATAATCATAACGGTGCCGAGAAACTCACTCATTGGATGCGCCAGTTGCTGTCGGATATTCACTCGCATGACGTTTTTTCGGTAGTTACTGTTTACTTTATCAAAGCGTTCATTCATCAGTTTCTCTGCACAGAAGGCCTTGATAATGCGTAAACCTCCGAGCGTTTCCTCCACCTGACTCATCGTATCGCTCCACAATCCCTGTGCTTCGATACTCTGTGCCTTAAGTTTTCGGCCCACAAAGCCCATGAACCAACCGAATATAGGCACAAAGATAATCGTGAAAAGTGTAAGTTGCCACGAGGTAACAATCAATGCTATGAAATAGCTGATGATGAGAATGGGGTTCTTGAAAAGCATGTCAAGACTCGCCATAATAGAGTTCTCAATCTCCTGAACATCACCACTCATGCGGGCGATGATGTCACCTTTGCGCTCTTCACTGAAGAAACCAAGCGACAAGGCATTGATTTTCTGATAGAGTTGATTGCGGATATCGCGCACAACTCCGGTGCGGATAGGGATAATCGTGGCCGAAGAGAGGAAATAAGCTCCGGTTTTCAGCATGGTCA
>ERZ772906.1794-NODE-1794-length-11493-cov-12.830303_pt1 | contig 11493 bp, 7 predicted proteins | sample MGYA00511338_ERZ772906 | MGnify/ENA primary metagenome ERZ772906 (study PRJEB29015, sample SAMEA2738076) | human oral metagenome | biome: human oral; feature: human-associated habitat; material: saliva | place: China | collected 2212 ... | reverse complement strand
GCATGTCCAGTGGCGCATCCTTTTTATAAGAAAAACCACGCTCACGCTGGTCCAACTGAGGACTAGACACTCCCAAGTCATAACAAATTCCATCAATCTCTTCTACACCTGCTTCCTGCAAACGTGCCTGCAAATGACGGAAGTTGTCCTTGATAAAGGTGACCATTCCTTTTTCGATATAAGGCGCCAGACGTTTTTGCGCATTATCAATGGCATTCTGATCCTGGTCAAAGGCATAGAGATGCCCCTTTTCACTTAGTTTACTTAATAAATACTCGCTATGGCCCGCTCCACCCAAGGTCGCATCAACGTAAATACCGTCAGGTTTCACATCAAGTATATCAATAGTTTCATGGAGCATGACCGTTACATGATGAAATTCTTTAGTCATATCTTATCTATTTTACCACAAATCTGACCAGCTTGCACTCGCTAAAGCAAAAACCTTTCCTTACTACTTTATCCCTTGTATTCAGCAGACGACTCAGCAACCTGAGCTAGTTCTACACGTTCTTGGGGATTCAAGTGTTGATGAACAGCCTCTGCTACTGCTCTTGGTATACCAACTTCTATAATTTCTTCCACACTAGCTTCCTTGATTTTAGTCAAGGACTTGAAGTATTTCATGAGATTTTGCTTGCGTTTTGGACCCAAGCCCTCGATACCATCAAGCTGAGAGGAGAAGGAATTTTTAGAACGCAGTTGACGGTGGAAAGTGATAGCAAAACGGTGGACCTCATCCTGAATGCGTTGCAGGAGGAAGAATTCCTGAGAATTCCGAGACAGCTCCACCACCTCAAGTGGATCTCCAAAGAGTAATTCATGGGTTTGGTGCTTGTCATTTTTTTGCAGACCTGCGATGGGAATGTCTAAGCCTAACTCTTCTTGAATAACTTGCTTGGCAATATTAACCTGTCCCTGACCACCATCGATGACGATTAAGTCAGGCGGTGTCAAACCGTCACGTTGAACCCGTCCATAACGTCTACGAATAACTTCTCGCATACTTGCATAGTCATCTGGTCCAACAACCGTCTTAATCTTATACTTACGGTAGTCCTTCTTGCTTGGTTTACCATTGACAAAAACAACCATGGCAGAGACAGGACTAGTCCCCATGATATTGGAGTTGTCAAAAGACTCAATGCGGACTGGGGTCGGAATTTGTAGAAGTCGTCCAAGATTTTCAATAGCTCCTTGAGTCTTTTCAACTGATTTCTCTAACAGATTAAACTTCTGCTCTAAACTGACACGGGCATTTTTAATGGCCAGATTGACCAGTTGTTTCTTCTCACCACGTTGAGGTTTAAGTACCTTGGTATCCACCAAGGCCTTGACGGATTCTTCATCAATATCCTGAGGAATCAGAATTTCATTGGGAACCAAGTGAGATTTTTCTTGATAAAATTGTCCCACATAGGTTAAAAAGTCTTCGTCAGGGTCATTGTAGTAAGGAAAGAGATTGACATCTCGCTCGATGAGCTTACCCTGTCGGACAAAGAAAACCTGAACGCACATCCAGCCCTTGTCCACATAGTAGCCAAAGACATCACGATTTTGGAGATCTTTAGCCATGACCCGTTGCTTAGTTCGCAAAGTACCAATAGCCTGAATCAGATCGCGGTATTCCGCTGCCCGTTCAAACTCCATCGTCTGGGCTGCAGTAGTCATCTTTTCCTTGAGTCCATCGATAATCTTATCATCCTGACCTTTCAAGAAATCAGAGACCTCCTGGGCCATGGCCTTAAAGAAGGCCTCATCTTTTTTACAGATGGTATGAGCCATGCACTGGCCGATATGGTAGTAAAAACAGACCTTAGATGGTGGATTGGTACACTTACGGAAAGGGAAAATCCGATCCAATAGCCGTTTGATTTCATTGGCCGCACCCACATCCGGATAGGGACCAAAGTAAAGTCCCCCATCCTTTTTAACCTGACGCGTGATGATCAGGCGCGGATAACGCTCATTAGTAATTTTGATAAAGGGATAGGACTTATCATCCTTGAGCATGATATTGTACTTGGGCTTGTTTTCTTTGATGAGATTAATCTCAAGAAGAAGGGCCTCAATGTTGGACTCTGTGACGATAAACTCAAAATCCACAATCTCAGACACCAAGGCTTCTGTCTTGGTATCGTGACTCCCACGAAAATAGGACCGCACCCGATTGCGCAGATTTTTGGCCTTCCCTACGTAAATAATGGTGCCGTTTTTATCTTTATGAATATAACAACCAGGGCTAGTCGGCAAGAGCTCTAGTTTTGATTTGATCAAGTTGTTCATAGTTCCATTATAGCAAAAAGCCCCCGCCATCGCTTGATTAAGGAGCTTTTTATTTGCTTGTTTTGCCCTTCTTCTAGGCTTCTCCAGCATAGAGCTCTTGAACAGCTGCTATGTCATCTGGCTGAATCCCATAGTAGGAGCCGGCTGGTTGCATAACAGAAGTTTTATTTGTATGATCGAGACCGATAGCGTGGCCTAATTCATGCTCTGCTGTATGCAAGATGCGATCATAGGTATAACCATAGTTTGGATTAGATAGATAATAATGATTCAAACGAACTGTAACAGATAAAAACTGACCAGTTAACAGATTGGTCTGACTCTCCGCTTCGCCAGCTACAGATGTCAAGCCATCATTCATTTCAGTCGCTACAATATCTGCCTCATTAGAGTCGGATACAAGTTCAAAACGAAAGGCACCCGTCTGGTTCCAGTTTTCTATGGCTCTTACATAGGCTGCTTGAAAGGTTTCATCCATCTGGGGATCAATGTAAATATTAGCTGAAGGCTTCGCCCATTTAGCTCCTGAGTGCTGGTGATTATCTGTCTGCGATAGTCCTTGTAAGTCCCCTGTCTCTTGCCATTGTTGCCAACCTGCTTGACTGATTTTACTGATCTTTTCGACCTGATCAACTGTGGTATTTAGGTCTCCTGTAAGATACCAGAGAAGCCCAAAGGCTAGGACCAGCAAGAGGACAAAAGTCCAGACCAGACGCCAGACTATATGCCATAAGAAACGCCAAAGGCCTAGTAAGAGTCTTAAAAAGACTCGAATAAGCTTGAACATAGTTTCCCGCCTTTCCTAAAAATAAGAACCTATCTTGATAAGAATAGTCTCCCATTCCAAAGATAGGTTCTCTATTTTACTGAAAAAAACTAAAAGAAATCTAAAACTAGGATAAACGCTCTTCCAAAACAAAATCAATCGGTAGAGTTGCCAAAAAGCGTTCTAGTTGATTTTCCCAGTAGTACCACTCATGGGCACCTGGACTATGACTGTAATGAATATCAAAGCCAAGTTTCTTGAGGTTTTTGACTTCTAGATTGTTAGCGGCGTAGAGGTAGTCTTGCTCACCACACCAAGCCCAAAGCTTGGTTTTCTTATCCGACTCTTTCGCTAGAGTTTCTAATGAATAGGGACTTTTCTCCCAGTCCTCAATCTTACCAAAAATTCCTCGCCAATATTCATAATTGCCTAAATCCTGGCTTTCTGGTGAAAATCCTTGAAAACTGAGAGCTCCTGAAAAACTAGCGGCATGGGAGAAAGAATTTGTTGAAAGAGCTATTTTAAAGGAACCATAGCCTCCCATAGAAAGACCTGCAATAAAGGTTTTTTCACGTTTCCGCGTCATATTAGGAAAGAAACGCTTCATAACCTTTGGCAATTCATCTGCCAAGGCTGTGTAATAGTTGAAACCGTATTGGGTATCTGTATACCAGCCGTTACTTGTATTAGGCATAACAACAATCAAATTAGTCCCTCGTAACAAGCGCTCCACATTGGTCCGTTTGAGCCAGCTGTTGTGGTTTCCTGACATTCCATGTAAGAGATAGAGAACAGGAATATCTGTGCAATCCGGGGCCTCAACCCGAGATGCATCGGGGTAGAGAACGTTTACTCCCCACTCCATATCTAAAACTTCTGAGTAATACTCAATCTTCATTACTGCCATAACTTGCTCCATATTCGTTTGAGATAAGAAAAAGCCGAAACTCGACTTTCTCTCTTGTTATTTAATCCTTATTTTGCTTCCATGACTACTGGTAAGATAGCTGGACGACGTTTAGTCTGGTCAAAGAGGAATTTAGACAAACTGTCACGAACCTTCCCTTTGAGTTCTGCCCAATCAAAGTCTTCTCCTTGGAGATAGTCTTCAACTGTTTGGTTAATTAATTCAGAACTTTCACGAAGGATATCACGACTCTTCTTGAGGTAAATAAATCCACGCGTGTGCACTCGAGCCTTGGCGATGATTTTCTTATCATGACGGTTGACCGTGATGGCAACGATAAAAATTCCATCTTCTGATAGGACTTTACGATCACGAAGGACAACATTGCCGACATCTCCCATGGCATTCCCGTCAATCAAAACATCTCCTGCCGTCACTGCTCCAGATGGAACAAAGTCCCCATGTTCATAGGACATGGTGCTTCCTTTTTTAGGGATAAAGATATGTTCCGGTAGCATACCAACTGCCATGGCTGCCTTAGCGTGGGCGTCCAACTCACGGTATTCCCCTTGGATAGGGAAGAGATATTTAGGACGCAAGAGGTTGATCATCAACTGCAAATCACGCGCATTCCCGTGTCCAGACACTCGCAAGCTTTGAGTAATTGATTTAACGATACCACCCGCTTGGTAGATCATATTTTCTACACGCGCCATCACAGCTTCTTTGGCAATTGATGGAGTTGTGACGATATAAACCAAATCTCCATCCTTGATTTCAACATAACGGTGGCGACCGATAGACATCTTGCGAAGCCCGTTAATAGGCTCACCCATACGACCTGTCTCAAGGATAATCAACTCATGGTCTTCGAAGCGAGACATATCTTTTGGTTTAATCAAGAGACTTTCATTGGCTAGGGACAATTTCTTGAGGCGAATAGCCGTACGAACGATATTCTCAATATCAAAACCTGTCAAGACAACGCGACGACCAGTTTCTGAAGCAGCATCAAAAACCTGTTGGATTCGAGAAAGGTTACTTGCAACGGCCGCTACAATGATACGACCTTCCCAGTCGGCGATAGTTTGGGTGATTTCATCCCCAACTTCACTTTCACTTGCAACTTGGATGTTGCTATCTGCATTAGCCGAATCACTTAGAAGAGCTAAAACTCCCTCACGACCGATTTCAGCCAAACGACCAAAGTCTGTCGCATAAGATTCACTTGCTGTTTGGTCAAATTTGAAGTCTCCAGTATAAACGATGCTTCCCTCAGAAGTTTTCAAAACTACACCCAGGCTTTCTGGAATGGAGTGGGTCGTACGGAAGAAGGACACTTCTGTACCACCAAAATCAATCTCTGTATTCTCATCGATGACATGGAAATCATCAAATTTCTTGACGCTATCATTTCCCTTAACAAAGAGTTTAGCCAATTCGATGGTCAATTCCGAACCAAAAACGGGAACCTTGACTTCTGTCAATAGATAAGGTAAAGCACCGATAGCATCTGCATGCCCATGGGTCAAGAAGACACCTGCAATACGGTCGCTGTTTTCAAAAAGATACTCCATATTTGGAATAACGACATCGACACCTAGTTGTTCAGTTTCAGGATATTTCAAGCCCGCATCTAAAATAAAAATTGAGTCATTTACTTCTGCGACGTACATGTTCTTCCCATTTTCACGGACACCGCCTAGTGTTGTTAATTTAATATTGGTCATTTTCCCTCCGAATAGTTACTTTTACTTGTTTGTAGAGCTAGAAAGGCTCTCTTTATCTGAAGGTATCATCCACCTTCAGCCGAATCTTTTCCTCTCATTATACCATTTTTTTACTGATTTTCAAAATGAAGGTTTCCAGTTAAAGAACTATAAATAACTCTTCTCCAAGGCACAAACAAGAAAGAACTACAAGCTCCTCAAAAGAATGTTTTCTGACTAGCTTCCTGTCACTCTTCAAATCTTTCCGCGACATTGAATAGCACTTCGCAGTCACAGTAGGCTCCATTTACTTCTAAAAAGTCTCTAACTGTTTCGACATCCACATTGTGCTCTTCTAAAAATGTTTGTGTTAATAAAAAATCATCCTGACAAGCTTGAATTTCAAGTTCTACATCCAAAAAGTCAAACAAGTCAAAAAAGAGCTCCCTTGACAAGGGCAAACTTTCTTCGAATTTTTGTCTTTCTTGCTTTTTATAGTCCGCTCGTAATCTCTTTTTCTTCAGTTTATCCATTTGACACCCCTAAGCTTTCCTTGGGCCAGTTTATCTAGCCAACTAGTTCTCTTTTTCATTATAACATTAAACCGGCTCCTTTTGGAGCCTATTCATGAACATAAAAAAAGAGTTAGCAACCCAGCCAACTCTTTTAGATTCTATTTATTTTTCCATCAAGAAATCATAAATTTCCTGCACAGTCGCTAGGGCCATCATCTCCTGGTCTTTAACGGTTTGTTTTAGTTGTTGATAAATATGACTCTCTGCTATGTCCCTCTTTGGAGCTTCTTTGTTCACTTTCATCACACCATTCTCAATCGTGACAAATCCAAGCTCTTCAAAAATCTGAATCATCTTAACTAGTAAGATCTGTTCAATTTTGAGATAGGCTGACAGATCTTTTAATTTATAACGAATATCAAACTCAGGAAACTGATAAATAGTCTTATAGAGTTTGGCAAATTGCTCTCTAGTTCCATAGCCCGTCAGATAATAGGCCTTATCTATATCGTTTTTAAAGTAAATAGCTGAAAAATCTTGCTCCTGGATAATTTGCTTAAGCAGATTAAGGTCTTCTGGGATATTTTTTACAACTACTGCTGGGCTTGTGGTCAAATCTGGCAAATCCTTAGTGAAGTCCAAGACAGGAATGCCCTCTGGTAGAGGTACGCTCTTGCCACGAATATTAAAGAGTTGCACCCCGTCTACACGGGCATCGACCATCATCAACTGCAAGGTAGTTTGCCCATTCCATTGGTTGACTGACAGGGTTACTGCCAACTCTAAGCCTTTGGCTTGGGAGAATTCTGCTGCTAAGCTACCTTTGCCAAAAGCCACCACTTCAAAATTACTTGTACCTCTAGAAATCTTTAATTTTAGGTGGGCATTGCTTGCTCCCATAGCGCGAGCATTTTCAACCTGAAAATCTCGGATATAAAAGACCGGTTTTTGGTTGTCCATTCCAAAAGGTGCCAAACGTTCAAAATTCTTGACCACATCAATAGTCAAAGCCTCTAAATCCAACTCTTCATCAAGGGCTAAATTGTTTTTAGTAGTATCCAGGCCTTTATCCAAGGCATAGCTTTCCAAAACCTCTGATAGAGTATCTAGCTTATCAGCTTCCAAAGTCATACCTGCGGCACCCGCATGACCTCCAAAGGCGATAAAGAGATTACGATGAGGATCCAAGGCCTCAAAAATATCAAGAGCTTCGATACTGCGAGCACTTCCCTTTGCCCGTCCATCTTCTAGATTGAGCACAATGACCGTCTGACCTAATTCTTCCAGTAAACGTCCAGCCACAATGCCGAGCACGCCTGGATTCCAGCCTTCTTTAGCTAAAATCTGTACTTTCTTAGCCGGGTCCACCATGGCTTTGGCTTCTTGATAAATAGCTTGGACAATTTCCTTGCGTTCTTCATTTTTATCTTGAATCATGAGGGCAATTTCACGCACCTCTTCATCATCAAAGCCAGTTAGTAAGTCAATAGCAGGATTAGGATCATCCAAACGTCCTAGGGCATTCAAGCGAGGTGCTAACTGAAAACCAACCGTCTCTTCTGTAAGGTCACCACTAAAAATCCCTGCAATTTCAAATAGTTCTTGGAGGCCTAGTCTTTGGGTATTGCGCAAAACTTCTAAACCATACTGGACCATGATGCGATTTTCATCTGTCAGACTGACCATATCAGCTATAGTCCCAATAGCAACCAAATCCAACAGTTCAACTTGTACTTCTTCTAAAAGAGCGCAGGCCAGCTTAAAAGCAACCCCACAACCTGCCAAATGCTTGAAAGGATAATCAGCATCTGGATGCTCAGGATGGACAATCGCATAGGCATCAGGCAACACTTCTGGCATGGAATGGTGGTCTGTCACAATGACATCCACTCCCATAGACTGAGCCAAGTCAATGGCTTCATGTCCTGCCACCCCATTGTCCACAGTCACAATTAAGGAAATACCTTGCCGCTCAATGAAATACTTGTAAACACTGGCATTAGGTCCGTAGCCATCAGTGAAACGATTGGGCAAATAGACCGCTACCTCGGCCCCCAACTGTTCCAAGCTTTCCTTGACTATAGAAGCAGAGGTCATCCCATCTGCATCGTAGTCACCATAAATCAGGATAAACTCTCCATCTTCGATCGCCCGACGAATGCGCTCCACCGCCTTGTCCATATCGTGCAAAAGGTAGGGATCGTGCAAATCATCTAAAGTGGGCGTCAAAAAACGAGATAAGGCCTCTTGAACCTTAACTCCTCGACTATACAACAAACGAGCCACTTCAGGTCCGAGACCAGCTTTCTTTGCTATCTTGGTAAAATCTTCATCCTCCACTTGGGGACTAAATTGCCAATTATAAGTTGGAATAATCAAAACTCATTCACTCTTTCTTACCATTCTATCCTAATATTATAACACGATTTCCAGCTTTTCTCCCAATATTCTTATCAGTTTCTAGAAGTCTTAAACTCTTTTCATTTTAAATGACTAACTTTGTGTTAAACTAAGAGCATGGAAGAACATTTTAATCATCGAGCAGAGTCCTTTGACTCTCCAAAAAATACATTTCTCGCCCAACTTGTCTATAATCAAATTAGAAGACAGGTCCCTGACTTATCAGGAAAAACTATCCTGGACTTTGGTGGTGGTACTGGCCTAATCGCCCTCCCTCTCGCCAAAGATGCCAAGTCAGTAACCTTGGTAGATATAGCCGATAAAATGCTGGACCAGGCAAGGATAAAGGCTAAAAAACAGGAGCTTCAAAATCTCACCTTCCTTTGTAGGGATTTACTCGCAGAGCCTTTGGAAGAGAATTTTGACCTCATCATCGTCAGTCGCGTCCTTCATCACATGCTTGACCTAAACAAGACTCTAGTCCTCTTTCACAGGCACTTGAAGGACCAGGGACAACTATTTATCGCTGACTACACAAAGACTAGCAAATCCCATCATGGCTTTATTATTGCTGACCTAGAGGAGGATTTAAGACAGGGAGGTTTTTCTGACATTAAGAGCCAAATCCTATACAGTTCAGATCATCTCTTTCTTGGGAACCCTTCTCAATTATTTTTAACATCAGCCAAAAAATAAATCCTTAGTATAAATTTTAAGGAAAACGCTTGCACATTTTTTTACTCCATGCTATACTAAATTTAAAATAAAATCCTAGGAGTTTCTTTATGAAGAATACATCACCTCATCACGAGAAAAAAATGGTTTATAGTATCCGTTCTTTGAAAAACGGAACAGGCTCAGTCCTTATCGGAGCGAGCTTTATCCTACTGGCTCTTGCAACACCTCATGTTGCAGCAGATGAAAATCTCTCGAACACTAGAGAAAATGTAAGCGCTATTGCTGTAAGCCCTACAGATACTGATTCTAAGTCAGCTCCAACTCCAATTTCTAGCAAAAACAATGCAAACGATTCCCTTAAAACTACAGAAAAGTCTCAAGCATCTAAGGTAACTTTAACTACTGAAAGTCCTAAAGCAGAAGCTGCTACAACCAGCCCTTCTAGCAATCAAGTAGAAAAGAAAGACGAACCAGCTCCAACTTCAGAGGATAAAAAAACTGAAGTAGCTGCACGTCCAGTTTTAGATGAAAAAACAAAAGCAGAAGCTGTATCTGAAACCCCAATCGCAGACAACTACTTCCGTATCCATGTCAAGAAATTACCTGAAGAAAACAAAGATGCTCAAGGTCTTTGGACTTGGGACGATGTTGAAAAACCTTCTGAAAACTGGCCAAATGGAGCTCAATCATTCAAGGATGCTAAGAAAGATGACTACGGCTACTACCTAGATGTCAAACTCAAAAATGAACAAGCCAAAAAAATCAGCTTCCTTATCAACAATAGCAAGGGAGACAATCTTACTGGAGACCGTTCTGTAGAGCGCCTCTCTCCAAAAATGAATGAAGCTTGGCTAGATGAGGACTTCAAGGTTCATAACTACCAACCTCAGCCAGCGGGAACGATCCGCGTCAACTATTTCCGAACCGATGGAAATTACGATAAAAAATCTCTCTGGTATTGGGGAGATGTTAAAACCCCAAGTAGTGGAGAATGGCCTGACGGTACAGACTTTACCGCAATTGGAAAACACGGACGCTACATCGATATTCCGCTAAATGAAGCTGCAAGAGAATTGGGATTTTTACTATTAGATGAACGCAAGAAAGGCGATGACGTGAAAATCAGAAAAGAAGATTATAAATTCACTGACCTAAAGAATCATAGTCAAATCTTCCTCAAGGATGATGATGAAACAATCTACACCAACCCTTACTATGTACATGACATCCGTATGACTGGTGCCCAACATGTGGCAAAATCTCGTATCGAAAGTAGCTTCTCTACACTAGTTGGAGCTAAGAAAGAGGATATCATCAAACGTTCAAGTATTACGGACCACCAAGGAAACAAGGTTACTATAGCAGATATCGAAGTTGATGAAGCAGGTAAGAAAGTGACCTACATCGGTGACTTCTCTGACACTCAAAACCCTTACACAGTTGCCTACGATTCAGATCGCTTTACAACTCGTTCTAGCTGGCGTCTCAAAGACGAGACTTATAGTTACGATGGTCCACTCGGTGCAAATCTTAAAGAAGATGGCAAACGTGTTGATCTGACCCTCTGGTCTCCAAGTGCTGATAAGGTTTCTGTTGTCGTTTACGACAAGAAGGACCCTGAAAAAGTAGTCGGAACCATCGCTCTTGAAAAAGGAGAAAAAGGCACCTGGAAACAAACTCTGGATGCAAACTCTGGACTCGGTATCAGCAACTATACCGGCTACTACTACCACTACCAAATCGAGCGCCAAGGCAAGACTGTCCTCGTACTTGATCCTTATGCTAAATCTCTAGCCGCTTGGAATAGTGACCTAGCAAAAACTGACGCAGCACACAAGGTTGCTAAAGCTGCTTTTGTAGATCCAGCAAAACTAGGTCCACAAGACTTGACCTATGGTAAGATTCGCAACTTCAAATCTCGCGAAGATGCTGTTATCTACGAGGCTCACGTTCGTGACTTTACTTCAGACCCTGCTATCGCAAAAGATTTGACTAAGCCATTTGGTACTTTTGAAGCCTTTATCGAAAAACTAGACTACCTCAAAGACCTAGGGGTTACTCATATCCAGCTCCTCCCAGTCTTATCTTACTACTATGTCAATGAATTGAAGAATCAAGAACGCTTATCTGCCTATGCTTCAAGTAACAGTAACTACAACTGGGGTTATGACCCTCAAAACTACTTCTCATTAACTGGTATGTACTCAAGTAATCCTAAGGACCCAGAAAAAC
>ERZ772906.1791-NODE-1791-length-11514-cov-3.303779_pt1 | contig 11514 bp, 13 predicted proteins | sample MGYA00511338_ERZ772906 | MGnify/ENA primary metagenome ERZ772906 (study PRJEB29015, sample SAMEA2738076) | human oral metagenome | biome: human oral; feature: human-associated habitat; material: saliva | place: China | collected 2212 ... | reverse complement strand
TGTTTCAGACTGACACTAGAAATGTTAACCATAACTGGTGGTAAGTCTTAATCCCCTAGAAATTGGGGAGTGTTTCAGACTGCGGTTGATTTAAATTTTTAAATAAAATCAATAAGTTACTCAATCATTTTTTGGGATAATTTTTCACTAAAAAAGTTGTTGTAATTTTAACCAATTTTGACCAAAATTTTACACTTCTAACAGTCAAAAACGTCAATAACAAAACTGCTTTTGTCAAGTCAACTCTAAAACACTTACCCCTAAGGGAACCAATGATAACTATTGGTTTGGATATTATAAACCCTATCCGAATTTTTGCAATAGATTTGCTAAAAGATTTACCAAAAAATTTGTTGCCCTTCTTCACCCAGCAACATAATGTCTGTTGAACGTTTTCCTTTGATAAACGCACTTTCTAAACTTTGGGTTTGATACACTTTAACATCGTCGTGATGGCTATCTATAATCCGTTCTAATTTGGCAATTAATGCGTCCATATCCTGCAAAAACAATGTGCCATAATAAATAGAATATTGAATTTGTAGCAATTCTTTGCTAATTAAACGATGTACTTTTTTTAGTCGTTTTGGGTCTTTGATGTCATAACAGACGACAAAATGTTGCTTTTTCATACGTTTTGCTGTGTGCTTGGTTGTTAATGGATTAAATGGTTAAAAATCATTCATATAGTCTAATGATGCGTTTAAAATCGCTTCTTCGCCTGTGATAATACACTGCCCTTCTAATCGGTGTAACCATGCCCAAATGTGCGCAGTTGCTTGTTTTTCCAAAGATGGACGAATGGCAGTAAATGCCTGATAAAAACGGCTACGCCCTGCTTTTAAAAGTTCGCAAGGTTTATCTTGATTGGGTTTGATGCTAAAATCTTCTTTGGTAATTTGCCCACTTGCAAATAACTGCCAAACAAACCATTCAATTTTATCTCGTTGCAGTTCGGCAAAGTCGCACGCCAAAGACTGCCTTCCATAACTTACTTCATGTAAAACGCCTAAAAATGGGTCAAACCCCACCAAAAACACCGCCCGTTCACAAATGCTTTGCAGCAGCGTATAACCAAGCGATAACAAGACATTAACGGGGTCTTTTGGGGGACGACGATTGCGTTTTGTAAATTGTAAATCCTTATCAAAAAACGATTGATACGCTCCAAAAAATAACGATGCTGATGAGCCTTCAATGCCACGTAAACTGGCTAAATTTTTTCTAGGAGCAACCAAGGTGCTGTTTTTACGAAAAAAGTAGGTTTTTAATTGCCGTCTGTTTTGTTGTAATTTATCAATGGTTTGATAAACATCTTGGCAACCAAATGAGCAATTTTGCTTTGCTAACCGATGCAGTAAGTTGATTTGACGATGAATTTTTAGCTTTACTAATAACGTTGCCCACTGCTCTTTACATTCTTCATCTCGCAAGACTTCATACTGAATTTGGCGTCTGGTAACTGCTTTATGCCAATTGCCATGTAAACAGCTGGCTTGACCTGATGTGCCACTTGGCAAAATCGTTAAGGCGATTTGATGTTCTGATAATTTTGTTAAAAGATTGGTACTGATGTCTATATTTGTGGTAATGGTTAGACTTTGAATTTGGTTAAACGGCAAACTGATTGGTTTTTGAAAACTATCATGTTGTATCAGCAAAATTTGACGCTCATAAGTCAGCCGAGAACCTTTTTGGTCAATAACAACGTTTCTCATCGTAATTCCTTATAGATAAAATAGCTTAACCAATATACAAAAAATCGTCTGTTGGGTTAAAAATTGGCGATTTGCGCGGTTTGGTTTGCCAATAGGTTTGATGAACCTGAATGACGCATCCAGCGTCTTGATGGGCTAAATATTTATTGAGCTGTTTTTGTAATTGAGTTTTATCTTGATTGGTTAAATAACATTCATAGGCGGATAACTGACCACCAAAAGCGTAGTTTTTGACTTGATTTCGGATTGTGTCTTGTCGGTCATCATCGCCAACATCATAACCGACCAAATAAAGATGACGCACCATAATAAAAACCCCAAACATTCATTTGGGGTTATTATCGCAAAAAAATAACAAAAACAGATAAAAGGATAAGCTTGTCAATTAGTCCAGTAGATTTTTAAAGCGTTCTTGAAGACTTTGTTTTAGTTTTTGGTTTTTGCTCATCGTCTAAAATCTGTCTAATTTTTTTCTTTTCTTCTTGTTTGCCATGCACCACTGCATTGCGGATAATGGTTAATGTACGGAATTTTTCATCATTTTTTAGATGATGGCGCTGACTTTCGCGGTCATCGTAATCATTAACATCTTTGTTTGCTTGAATGGTTTTTTCGGTAATCATACCTTCCATTGCAAACACAACCGCCCTTAAATAATCGCGACGGTGCAAATATTCTTTTGCTAAGTGCTGTTCATTAAGACCGCGATTTTTTTCTTTATGCCATTCCAATCGTTGCACTAATTGGGGTTTAAATAAATCAACGATTGGGGTTTCGATTTTCTGTATTTTATTAAATACAGTTCCAATTTTTTGGCGGGCTTGGCTGGCATTGCTGATACGTTCATAAAAAGACGCTTGCGATAACTGTTTGGCATCTGTATCCATCATGCCTTGCTGTTGCAGCAGTGGAGCAAATACTGAATAATCGCCGTCTTTGTCAAAGGTGCTAAGAGCATCCACCCAATCAAGCATGGTTAATAAGCTTTCAAGTTCTAAAACAGGCGTTTTGTTATCGCTTGACATTTCAAACGCCCCATAATAGATTTGTTGAACGTCAATTTTTTTAACCGTTTTTAAAAATCTTGCCGCTACCAGTGATAACATTGGCAAGTGTCTAAAACCATGAGTAACATCAATGACCACATCTTCATTTTCATTTAAATTCTCAGCCAACACGGATAAAATTTCAATTTGTTCTTTAGGATTTTTAGCAAAAGGAATTAACACACAATGCACTTCTGCATTCAGTGATTGACTGAGATAATCTTCAAATGGCTGTAAATGTTCTGGGCTGACGTTTTTGCTATCAACCGCTTCGGATAAATCCAGCCATTTTTCTTCCATGCCATTATCGCCAGCATTTTCCAAAAAAACATCCCACATACTGCCAGACGTACCCAACAAAATCACTTTAGTTGGTTTGATTTTTTGTGCCAATGCCATACCAATATAGCGAGTTTGCTCAAAAACCTCACCATCTGAAAATTGATAATTGGTGGTACGATAACCGCCATTTTGTTTGTTGCCAACGCCCAAAAAACTAATTAATGTTGTCATATAACACTCCTTAACAATGAATGATAAACCAAATTGATAAACCAAAATCAGTCAATTTGTTTTGAATGTACGGTGTGAATGCACTGATTGTTTAATGCCCTACCCGCCTGCCAGTAGATAAATCAGCATAATAAACATCAACCGCTGATAACTAACTGGTTGGGTTTATTATGCCAAAGATTTTATGTAAGTTTGTTTTTTGGTAAGCTTATTTTTGTGTAAAAACTACTTTTTGATTTCACCTTTTTGTTTGATGTATTAAGATAAGCCAACCTCTTGTTTAAGTGGATTGATGCGCTCCTTCCAGTTTTTGTTTTTACTGATACTACCACCTACGAGTTTGGGTAAATATGGTAAAAATACCGTCTCAAGAGCGTATTTTTTATCGTCTGTTGGCCATTCTCTCACTAATTTATACAAACTAGGAAAATCATATTCCTTGCCATCAATTTTAACTTTTGGTGGACTGTTTACTTTGCCATACCAAGAACTTTGGTCTAGTTTTTTCAGTTCATTTTCAAATTTGCAAATTAGCTGCTGATTTTCATTCAAATCGGAAATTAAGCGTTCAAGTTCTTGTTGGTTTTTTCCTCTTGTACCCGTTTAGTTTCCTCTTCAATCTTTTGAAGATGAGGATTAATTTTGGCTTTATCTAAATCAAAATATCCGTAACCTGAACCGCCTTTGCACCCTAACCCTTGTTGCTGGATGGTTTGTTCTAGCAAGTTTTTTGCATAATTTGCCCAGCCTTGAACGCCTTCAATTACAAAATAAAAACTTCCTTGCACCGCAATTTGCTGGTTTGGAATGGGGTTTTCGCTGTCTAAGGCATCAAAATCACCTTGATAATACGCTTGATTATGCACCGTTACGATTTCATCTATAAATGGTTTATTAGCATCACTTGAATCTGGTATCCACCACGCATCATGCCAAATTAAATAGCCTGCATTGGGATTTTCATCGTCGTCTGAGCCAAATAGCACATCAATAATTGCTTTTTTATCATCAGCAATGATAATTTTGCCTTTATCGTATTGTATTTGATTGTTAGCGTCTTTTTTGGCAAATAAATGCTCGGCGTAATTTCTCACTGCTCCTTTAACGCTAGACCCCGGTATCATGGGCATACCATAAGTGTGATGGGTACTAACCCCAGTTTCTAACGCTCCCCCCAATGGCAGACCTGTAAACAAACGACCATTAATGGTTGCGCTCACACAAGCAAAGTTAGTATTACTATTTTCGTTAGTATGTGCTAGCCAGCGTTTAAATGCCAAAGAATACAAATCATCGGCAGCCACGCCTGAGATTTTTCCAATTAAATTCTTTTTGGTGGGTTTTTCATTATCGCCATCCCACGTTTTTAACCCTCTTTGGATTAATAACCCTGCATGAGCAGAACGCGAATCATCAAACAGCGCCTGCAAATCTTTACGCATTAAATCGGTCATCTTTTGACTCCTTATTTACTTTTCCAATAAGGCTTGAGTATAGCGCTTTAGCCAGCTGCTTGCTTCAATGGCATTACGAGTAAGTATTTGATATTTAACAATATCGGCTGCTAGCACTTCTGCATGCAGTTTCTGAACATCAGAAAATCCTAATAAACCGGCAAGATGCTTAAGTAGCATAGCATGCTCTTTTTCAGACTTTGCCATTAAAAATCCAACCGATTGAGCTAAGCCCGATTGCATAATCATCGTTGGCAATGACAGTGCCAGCGTACGATATTTTGATTCAGGAACGTCTTGTTGATTTTTGATGCCACTCACTAAAGGATAGGCATTTTCGGCGTATTTTTTTGAGCGAACTTGCATATTACTCTCCTTTTTTGGCTTGAGGCTTTGTAATCAAAAGGCGGCACAGCCCACGTCCTACGGTATGTTTTCCGCCAATTTGCAAACGAATTTCTTCAATTGGTAATAAATCTGCAAGTTCTTTGGCAGATTTTTGATTGCTAGCGTCTCGTGAATCACTCACGCCCATCACGCCCCATAGCACGCTATCGGCGGGTAGATTTTCTTCCGTCCACAAAGCTCCTGTTTGTACCGTGCGTGTTTCGCGTTCAATGCGAATGCGTGTGCGAATTTCGGTGGCGGTATCTGCCAAAAATGAAAAAATACTGTCTGGCAAAATCACAAAACGTTTTTTAACTTCGTTTTGCCAATCTTTAAAATCGGGTGTGCCTTCAGGATAAAGTTCAGCGGTGATTTTATTTGCCCATTTTTCAGCCAAATCGTCGCAACGCGATTTAATATCTAAATCTTCTAAAGCGATTTTTTCATTTATCAATAAAACGCTGTCGTTTACTAATAATGCTCTATTGTCAGCGATTGTTGGAACATTTAAATCCAAAGCCAAATCGCGCTTGTACTGGCGTAAAATAAATGGGCATGTTGCATATGCGACAGTTCCTGCAAATGAACGAATGGGCAGCATCAGCAAGTTGGCATCACCAAAGGCAAGCGCGCCTGCATGGTCTGCGTCTTTATCTTTACCAAATAAGGTGTTAATATCTCTATCATCAATTTGCGTTTTTAGCTCATCGCGCATTACGCCCTTTAAGGAAGAACCTGGAACAATGGGCAAATTGGTTGCTTTTGCACGTGCAATGGGTAAGTCCACCACTCCCACGCCTTGACCTGTACCAAGATGTAGGGCTGATAAGTTTTGTAGATGAAAAATACGAGTTTGCATAATACATTCCTTCAATTTAAATCAATAATTAATAAATAACTTGCAATCAGTCAAATGAATATAGCTTTTCATTTTTTTATTCTTTCCCCAAATCTTTTTGTGTTTTTGCAGCAAACCAGCGAGCTACAATCAGTTCATTTGCTAAATTGTCCAAACCAATCTTCTTGGCACGTTCATTAAGCATATCAATTGTTTGGTCAGCAATTTTCTTTGATTGATTAGTGCGAGCTTGTTTTAACATGCGCAATAATTCAGCAGATTGAATGTCTTTTTGCAGCTGCTTATCATCAATTGCAAAATCACAGGTACGCAAATAAATTTCTCTTACATCGTAAGCGATACGGCTTGGAATTTGTTTTTCAACATAATAATTCACCATAGTTTCAAAAGCATTTAACCCAGCCAAATCATCCCAATTAAAGCGCAGTTTAGTATCGTTACCAGAGCGTACAGAAAGTAACATGCCCAAAGCGTTACGACGTTTTTCCGTGCTTTGACCCTCATCAACATGGTCGCCTTTGGCGAATTTTTCAGCTTGACTTGCCAATTCGCGAATCACCCCAAGCGGCGTCATGATATGGCAAATTGCCAAACCCACAGATAAAGTAGGTGAATTTTTTGCACCCAGTTTATTTGCAACGCCAGATAAACTGTTAGCAAAGAGTTTTTGTAAGTCATCAGCGCATTTATAAGCCTTATCAAGTGGCACAAACCCCAATACGTCATCACCCCTTGCATAAATGCAGTGCCCACTGCTTTGTCTCATGGTATAAGCCACTTGACCTGCAAAGTTTGATAAGGCTTGAGTGATTTCTTGATGCTGAACTTGTGTTTTAGCTTTATCCAAAAGCTCACCCATACGGTCGCCATCAGCAAGTAACAGTACACCGTAACGATAAGGCTCACCATAGCTTTGAAATAATGGGGCTAACGTTTTTTTAAGAATTTTTAGGTTATCAACAATTTCTTTAGCTTCTTTATCGTCGCTATTTTGATATTCTTTTAAGGTAACTTCCAATCGCGATGGATACAAAAGCTGTGCATCGTAAGCAAAATCTTGATAAACTTTGTTATTTCCTGTAACACCAGAAGCAACGCCCAATCGACACAGTTCACGATAAGTGTCTTTTAGTCTGTTTAACGCAGCTGGTTCTTTTTGGGCAATCTCTTCTATCCATGCATGAGCAGTGATGCGGGTAAATGGTGTAAATTGTTCCGCCTTCTTCTCAAAGCCCAAACGTTTAATCACCCCAACCGTATCAAGCTGCTCAGATTTAGACAGTGATAATTTTCTTTGTAAAGAGTTTTTTTGAAGACCGCTTTCTTTTAAAACCGTTTCACGCATACCATCTAGCGATGACTTGGGTAGTATAAACAAATCTTGATAAGGCTGTTTTATGACATTGTGGTTTTTATCGGTTGTTTTTCTTGCATTGTCTAATTGCACCAATGAGGTGATAAAATCCTTTTCCGATATGGCGCAGGTAGGAGAAAAATCTCTGGTTGCTTTGCGGCTAGCTAGCACCCGCCCAGCGTTTTGTGCAGCGTCATGATACGAATTATCATCACCAAATCTTGCCCAAGCCGTCTGAATTTCCAAATAATCATCCAGCTGGCTATTCCAAATGGTTTCACGTAAATAATGCTTGTCTTTTGGCAGGCGTGATAAAGCGTTACTAGCTTCTTTAATAAAGCGTTTTTTTACGGATTTTTTGGCATTGTCAATGATGTTTTTCAATTCATCAACACTATCAACAGTCAATACAACTTGAACTTTATTCCCAACAGAAAAATCCGAATTTTCTTCCAAATCAGCCTGATTGCTTTTATCCACGTGAGGGAAAATTAATTGTGCTTTTGTATCGCCTAAATCATTGAGGCTTTTAGCACAAGCTTTAGCAAGCTCAGAGAGTAGCCAAGAGCCACTCCATAGGTCTCGACTACGACGGACAGAGGCAATAAATATCTGCACAGGTCCAATCGAAAATATAACAACGTATTTTAACATGTATCCATTCCTTAATCTTATCAACCCATATAAAGCTTATTTTGAAAAATATTCTAAAAAAGCCTGTATCGGGTCGCCCCTGTCATTTTCATTAGTGGGAGGGTTTTCATTAATGGGGCGAATGTGATTTGCGGCATCAGCTTGCCAAATAGGATAAGATTTATCACCAACACACACCTTCATATTTAAAATGTCATCATAAGGCAACACAAGCGCTATTGGTTGATATTCCCCATCCATCAAACGTGGTCGCAAAATTAAGGGGCTTGGTAAACGCTCGCCAAATTCTGGTTTGAGCATGATATTTAAAGCTTTTTCTTGTCGAGATTGATAATTGATGGGCAAACCAAACACCGAACGAGCAAATACATTACCTGCTGGATGTTCTGGCTCATGCCTTCTATCATAGCCCAAATTTTTCTGGATACGTCTTAGCGCATCAGGTTCTGGCCAGCGGCTGCGACCGGGTCTATTAGGTTCTTGACCCAGATTGCGTCCAACCCCCGGAGCTTGGCGAAAATTAGATAGTTTTCTGATGGCAAATTGCAAAGTTTGCAATACAGAATTGCTAATGTTGTCTTCATTGATGACCAAATCGCAGTCTGCTTTTTTTACGTCCTCTTTACTCAAAGGTTTACAAATTTGCGGATAATCTAGGCATTGATTGGCATAGATTGCCCCCAAGCCCTTGCGACTGCGAAAACCCAAACCGCCAAAATTTACCCACCACTGTAAGGTTTCAATAACTTGTTCGGTAATTTCTTCTTGATGGGCGATTTTTTCACAAAATGCAAACTGTAAGTCAAACGTCAGCCCTTGCTTTAGCAATTTATGAGGCGTTTTAGTTTCATCCGTTTCGTTATATGCAGGAAATAAAACATACCTTAAACCTATTAATCGCTGATCATCATATTTGATTAAATGAGTATCTGTAACTTTTTTTGATAAGTTGTTGACTCTTAACAAAACATTGCCCGCAATCCCATCATCATTACCACTGCCAATTCCACCCCAAATTTCTTTTTCTTTTTGTGGAATGTCTTTTAATTTCCATTTATGTTTGGCTAGCAGTCGCCACCAAAAACGCAATTGACCACGAATTGCGCTGGCGCGAATGGGCATTTTTGTATCCACTTTTGTGGATACGGTGCCGCCTCCATACATTGGTGTGATAAGTTCACAGCTTAGCGTATGCCAATGTAGCACTGCATCTTTTAAATTATCTAAATTTGGTGCTTCAAACGTTGGTTCTCTTAACATATGTTATCCTTATTGGCGAATGATAATTCTATGATTATCAAGATTGATAGAGCGGCGTAATTCACCTTCAACTGGCGTAATGCCAATTTTTTCATAGACTGGTGCCCCAAATGTTCGGGTAAGTTTTTTTCTTAGACAACTCAAAACAATGCTCAAATATCGTTCATTAACCGTTTCTTCTTCCTTCTTCCTTCTGTATTTGTTGTAAATTTCATTAAATAGTTGTTGATGTTCTTCTTCAATGGTAACATTTGGATAATCTTTTGGTGGATAATACAAAGTTTCACCTTTTTTCTTTAGCTTTGCAACCAGTAAATACAGACTAAATTCCCTCGGAGAAAGTTTGCATTCTGTGTTACCTATTATCACCTTTTTATCATTCACATCCAGTATGACATCAAATAGTTTCAAACTTGTATTAAACATTTCAATTACTGTAGAAAAATTTTGATTAATATTATTTTGATTAATTTTATTGTTTGCATCAACAAATGCACGCAATCTCACAAAAGGAATGTCAGCCAGCCAAACTTTAGCGTCAAAAGTGTCCAATAATTCTTCTTCATACACATCATGACCTTGTTCCGTCTTTTTATGTGTTTTTTTAATGATATTTGGTTTTTGTCCTTTTTTAAGCGCAGGGTAATAAAATCCTGGTAACGTTTCATATTTTTCACTTACTAAAACGTGAGACAATTGATCTTGAGTACGCCCATATAAAGACAGTGCGTATCCTGCATAAAACCCCATTGTCTTACGCCCGCCTGCAATCGAAACGTGTAAGCTGACATTGTCATCTTGGGTAAATTCACGAACTTTTTGGCAAATCATATCTGCCGCCAGTTCATTTTCTTCAGGGGTTTTTAAATCATCCAGCTTATTGCCTTCTTTGTCTACGATTGCATTTAAAGAGTTTTCATCAAATTTAATTTCTGGCAGATTGTATTCTTCGCACATTTTCTTAAAAATGCCATTATCGCCAAGCAAATTGTCTTTGATTTTTTTTAGCCCCGTTGTTGTGCTTAATACCTGAATTTCATTAGGCACCCATTTTTCTTGCTTTGCTGGGTCACAAGCCAATGCCCATAGCGTTTCAGTGATGATTTGTGGTGTCATACCTGTAACCAAAAATAAAATGTTGTGTTTAGACATACTGTTTACCTCGTGTGTTTAAAAATAATTAAGATAATCTTAACCGATGATTTGATAAAAAGTTTAGTTTGGTAAGCTTATGGTTTTAACTTGACTGAAAAATTTGAAGTTGATACTGTCCAAGACCAAGTGTCGTACTTTTACCCACATGCAAATACTGCCCAATCCAAAGCAGTGGCAAAAGTCGTTCTAATATCTCGCTGCTTGCGATAAGCTGTATATCACCAGACAAGCCAAATAATTGAATTTTTTGGTTTTGACGGCTTGACCTGCGGATGACTTTTTCTGGTTCGACTTCAACGCGCATGGTCAGCTGTTCCATATCCGCTAAAAACTCAGAAAATAAGCCATAACTGGTTTGCCATTTTGTTTCTGAATCGTGCTGCTGATTGCATTGCTGAATGCGATTATAAAGATTGATTAATAAATTTTTTGGCACAAGCTGATTTTTATGAAAGGCAATCTTGCCTTCTTGTTGCAAACGAAACGGAGTTAAAAAATGCAGTGTAATTTTAGATAGTTTGCTAATAGATGGTGGCTTGATGATGCGTTTGATTTGCCAATCTGCCAAATTAAATGGATTGGTTTTTTTATCAAAAACTGTCTGAGCTTGATTGCTGACCTTAATCAGTTCACCACAAGCACGTTCTTTGCCGCTTCCAAGCCCGGTTCGCAGTGCTTGTTCCCAAGCCTTGAATATCAAAACATAATCTTTGATAGCCTCGCCTAATAGAACAACACCAAAACGCCAAATTTGCGTTGGTTTGATGTTTGTTTGGTGTATTTTTGGAGGTATGATGATGTAAGGATTGGATGCTTTTTGACGATTGGTGATATGAGTAATTGAGTTTCAAAAATATATGTGTAGCGGCAGGCTTGACTTAACGGGCATTGACTACAGTCTGCTAAATCAGTAATACAGCATAATTCCCGCAGTGCATGGCCAAAAGCCCCCCGAAGCATTGAGCCTGAGTGTTTGGGTAATTTTAGTGCATCGGTTTGACGTACTGTTAAATTAAAGACGGCAATATTTGGCATGGCATCCCTACTTTTGGTTAATGTTTTATCTAGCACATTAACAATCACTTATCAATAAGTAACGTTATTCTAGCATTAT
>ERZ772906.1786-NODE-1786-length-11540-cov-3.755507_pt1 | contig 11540 bp, 10 predicted proteins | sample MGYA00511338_ERZ772906 | MGnify/ENA primary metagenome ERZ772906 (study PRJEB29015, sample SAMEA2738076) | human oral metagenome | biome: human oral; feature: human-associated habitat; material: saliva | place: China | collected 2212 ... | reverse complement strand
ATATAAAAATTTTGAAAATAAATTAAACATAACTAAAACCTGATTAAAGCATATCATCAAAAAATAGTAAAAGCAATTAAAACAACATACAAAAAAACACATAAAAACCACATAAAACCAGACTACTTACGAAATAGTGAAAATAAAGTAAAATAAGCATTTAAAATATATGCAATAATCAAAATAATATATAAAAAACATTGAAATTTAAAAGCTAATATAATAAAATAAACACGATGTAATTAATAAAAACATGATGAGGAGGAAAAAATTATGTCAGTAAAAGTAGCAATTAATGGATTTGGAAGAATAGGAAGACTAGCATTCAGAGAAATGTTTGGAGCAGAAGGTTATGAAGTTGTAGCAATCAACGACTTAACAAGCCCAGAAATGTTAGCTTATTTATTAAAATATGATTCAGCACAAAAAAGATATGAAAAAGGAGAAACAGTAGTAGCAGGAGAAAACTCAATCACTGTAGATGGAAAAACAATTAGAATTTATGCTGAAAAAGATGCAAATGATTTACCATGGGGTGAATTAGATGTAGATGTTGTATTAGAATGTACAGGATTCTACACATCAAAAGAAAAAGCACAAGCACACATTAATGCAGGAGCAAAAAGAGTTGTAATTTCAGCACCAGCTGGAAATGATTTACCAACAGTAGTATTCAATGTAAACCACAATATATTAACAGCAGATGATAAAATTATTTCAGCAGCATCATGCACAACAAACTGCTTAGCACCAATGGCACAAGCATTAAATAACTTAGCACCAATTCAATCAGGAATCATGAGCACAATACATGCTTATACAGGTGATCAAATGTTATTAGATGGACCACATAGAAAAGGTGATTTAAGAAGATCAAGAGCAGCAGCAGTTAATATAGTACCTGCATCATCAGGAGCAGCAAAAGCTATCGGATTAGTAATTCCAGAATTAAATGGAAAATTAATTGGAGCAGCACAAAGAGTACCAGTAGCAACAGGATCAACAACAATTCTAACAGCTGTTGTAAAAGGTGAAAATGTTACAAAAGAATCAATCAATGCAGCAATGAAAGCAGCTTCAAATGAATCATTTGGATATACAGAGGAAGAAATCGTATCATCAGATGTAATAGGGATGAAATATGGATCATTATTCGACGCTACACAAACTATGGTTTTAGACAATGGAAATGGAGAATTCACAGTACAAGTAGTATCATGGTATGACAATGAAAATTCATATACATGTCAAATGGTTAGAACAATCAAATATTTTGCAGAATTAGCAAAATAATTATAAAAAGGCGGTTCTAAAAGAGCCGCTTTTTTGCAATATAATAAAATAAGAGGTAATAAAATGAATAAAGTAACAGTTAGAGATTTAGATGTAAATGGAAAAAAAGTATTAGTAAGATGCGATTTCAACGTACCACTAGATTCAGAATTAAATATAACAGATAATTCAAGAATTGTAGCATCATTAGAAACAATCAAATATTTATTAGAGCATAATGCAGCAGTAATTTTATGCTCACACTTAGGAAGACCAAAGGGAGAAGTAAAACCAGAATTTTCACTAGCTCCAGTAGCAGCAGAATTATCAAAACAATTAGGACTAGAAGTAAAATTAGCAAAAGATGTAGTAGGAGAAGACGCAAAAAGATTATCATCAGAAATAAAACCAGGAGAAGTAGTTTTATTAGAAAATGTTAGATTTGATGCAAGAGAAGAAAAAAATGATGAAGAACTATCAAAGGAATTTGCAAGTTTAGCAGAATTATATGTAAATGATGCATTTGGAACATGCCATAGAGCACACTCATCAACAGCAGGAGTAGCAAGCTTTTTACCATCAGCATGTGGATTCTTAATTGAAAAAGAATTAAAGATTTTAGGAGATGCATTAAATAACCCAGTAAGACCATTTGTAGGAATCTTAGGAGGAAAGAAAGTATCTGACAAAATAGGAGTAATAAACGCATTATTAGACAAAGTAGACACACTATTAATAGGTGGAGCAATGGCATATACATTCTTCAAAGCAGAAGGATATTCAGTAGGAAACTCAATCTGTGAAGAAGATAAACTAGATTTAGCTAGAGAATTAGTTCAAAAAGCTAAAGACAGAGGAGTAAAAATGTTATTACCTGTTGACACAAAAGTAGGAAAAGAATTCTCACCAACAACAGAAAGCAAAGTAGTATCATATAAAGAAATTCCAGATGGATGGGAAGGATTTGATATTGGTCCAGAAACAATTGCAATCTATGAAAAAGAATTAGATACAGCAAAAACAGTATTATGGAATGGTCCAGTAGGACTATTTGAATTTGATCAATTTGCAACAGGAACAAACTCAATAGCAAACAAACTAGCAAGCCTAACAGATGCAATAACAATCATTGGTGGAGGAGACTCAGGAGCAGCTGTAACAAAAGCAGGATTAGCAGATAAAATGACACACATTTCAACAGGTGGTGGAGCATCATTAGAATTCATCGAAGGAAAAACATTGCCAGGAATTGAATGTATTACAAATAAATAATCAACAGGAGATAAAAATGAGAAGAAATATAATCGCAGGAAACTGGAAGATGAACATGCTTCCAAACGAGGCAATTAGCTTTATAGAAGAAATAGAACCATTAGTAAAAGACACAAACAATGAAGTAATTATATGTGTCCCATTCACAGACTTTTTCTATGCAAATAATATGGCACAAGGAACAAATATTCAAGTAGGAGTGCAAAATATGCACTATGAAGACAAAGGAGCATATACAGGAGAAATATCAGCACCAATGCTAAAAAGTGTAAACTGTAAATATGTAATAGTAGGTCACTCAGAAAGAAGACAATATTTTAACGAAACAGATGAAATTGTTAATAAAAAAGCAAAAAAAGCATTAGAATACGGATTAACACCAATCATCTGTGTAGGAGAAACATTGGAAGAAAAAGAAGATGGAAAAACAATTGAAATTATCACAAGTCAAATTGAAAAAGGTTTAGTAGATTTAACAGCAAGTGATTTAGATAAAATTGTAATTGCATATGAGCCAATTTGGGCAATAGGAACAGGAAAAACAGCAACATCAGAAGATGCGCAAAATGCAATCCAAGCAATAAGAGAAAAAATAAAATCACTATTCAATACAGATGATGTATCAATACTATATGGCGGAAGTGTAAAAGGTTCAAACGCTAAAGAATTATTCGAAATGAAAGACATCGATGGAGGTTTAGTAGGTGGAGCATCGCTAGAAGCTAAATCATTTGCAGAAATAGTAAATTTTGATAAATAAAGATAGTTAGAAGGTAGAAAAATGAGTAAAAAATTAACAATGTTAATGATATTAGATGGATTCGGTGAAAATCCAAATAATGAAGGAAATGCAGTAAATTTGGCAAAAAAACCAAACATTGATAAATTAAGAAAAATATGTCCAGTATCACATATTGACGCAAGTGGTGCAGCAGTAGGATTACCAGATGGACAAATGGGAAATTCAGAAGTAGGACATACAAATATAGGAGCAGGAAGAATTGTATATCAAAAATTGACAAAAATCACAAAATCAATTGAAGATGGAGATTTTTTCAGCATTCCAGAATTCACAGAAGCAATCGAAAATGTAAAGAAAAATAATTCGAAATTACATATAATGGGACTATTATCAGACGGTGGAGTACACTCACACCAAAGACATTTATATGGATTATTAGAATTAGCAAAAAGAAAAGGATTGGACAACAATGTATTCATACATGCATTTATGGATGGAAGAGATACATTACCAGCATCAGGAGAAGGATATATCCAAGAATTGCAAGAAAAGATGAAAGAAAAAGGTGTAGGAAAAATAGCAACCCTATCTGGAAGATACTATGCAATGGACAGGGATAAGAGATGGGATAGAGTAGAAAAAGCATATAATGCCTTAGTAAAAGGTGAAGGAGTTTTAGCTAAAGATCCAATCCAAGCAATAGAAGAATCATACCAACAAGAAATATTTGATGAATTTGTTGTACCAACAGTAATTACAGATGCAAATGATCAACCATTAGCAAAAATAGAAAGTGGTGATTCAGTAATATTCTTCAATTTTAGACCTGACAGAGCAAGACAATTAACAAGAGCAATCGTAGACGATAAATTTGATGGATTCAAAACAGATAAATTAGATATAGATTTTGTATGTATGACAGAATATGATGACACAATGCCAAACGTAAAAATAGCATTTAAGCCAGAAGAATTAACAAACACATTTGGCGAAGTTGTAAGCAAGTTAGGAAAGAAACAATTAAGAATTGCAGAAACTGAAAAATATGCCCACGTAACATTTTTCTTCAATGGTGGTAGAGAAGAACCATATCCAGGAGAAGACAGAATATTAGTAAATTCACCAAAAGTTGCAACATATGATTTACAACCAGAAATGAGCGCATATGAAGTAACAGAAAAAGTAGTAGAAGCAATAAACTCAGAAAAATATGATACAATCATATTAAATTTTGCAAACACAGATATGGTAGGACATACAGGAAACATTGATGCGGCAATAAAAGCAGTTGAAGCAGTTGATAAATGTGTTGGAGAAATTGTAGAAGCTGTTCAAAAACAAAATGGAGTATTGCTAATAACAGCAGACCATGGAAATGCAGAACAAATGATAGATTATCAAACAGGAGAACCATTAACATCACATACAACAAACCTAGTACCACTAATTTTAGTAGGAATGGAAAATGTAGAATTAAAAGACGGAAGATTATGTGATTTAACACCAACAATGTTGGACATAATGGAAGAGCAAAAACCAAAAGAAATGACAGGAGAAAGTCTATTAATTAGGAAATAATATTCATAATGGAGGTAACAACTTTGCAAAATGAATTCAAACAATTATATAGAGAAATATTAGATTCATTAGTAAAGCTAATTCCGGAAAAATGGAATAGTGTACATTTATATGCAAGTATAAATTTTCCTAATAAAGGTGAGATGTTTTTTTACTATTACCCAAAAGGAATCTTAAAACGCAATGCAGTAAATTGTTATGAAATTGTACAAAAATATGGAATAAATGAGGAACAATACAATCAATCATTAGCATATTTTTATAGGAAAATTCAAAAACTATATGCAATTTCAGGAAAAAAATGGAGTAATATAACAATAAATATTGATGAAAATTTCTTTATTTTAGAATACCACTTCAACAATTTAAATGATAATAGATACACACCAGAGCAAAGACATCTAATATGGTGTCACAAAAATCTAAAAATGGATGAATCATATTTAACAAATGAAGAAAGAAACATGGTGGAAAATTATCAAGAAATTGCAATAATGAGACCAATAATAGTAAAAGAACAAATAATATTCTACGATGGACAAATCAGAATAAAATAAAAAAAGCAGGCTGATCAATAAATTTTCAGCCTGCTTTTAAACTTGTATAATTGGTTGGGGTAATGTGATTCGAACACATGCATCGGTGGGTCAGAGCCACCTGCCTTACCGCTTGGCTATACCCCAATTTATGTGGTAGTTATATCACATATTTTTTTATTTTTCAATGAAAAAATTATAAGATCGGAATATTCTTGAAAAAAATCATATCTAAATATATAATAATCAAAAACCAAAGGAGAATTAACAAATGAAGAAAAAACAAATAATATTAATAATAATACCAATTATTTTAATCATGGGGGGAACCCTATTTTTAAAATTGAATTCATTACTAATGAAATAGATACATATACAAATAATGCTATCTCTAAACATATTAAGGTAATCTTTAATTTTAATTATGCGAATTATCAAGATGCTTTCGAGCAGATATTTTTACCATATATTACTATCGATAAAGATAACCAGTATTATGTTGACGATTTAATAGGTAAAGAGTTTCTAACAGTTTTCCATTTAAAATATAATGAGCTGTATGATAATACTTTTTATATAATAAAATCACTAATTAGCAAAGAACATGCTCAATTATTAGTAAATGAAGAGGAAATTGGTAATAATGATGATAAATAATTCTAATACATTCTCGCTTTCTCAAGAAGGTTTATTCCTTCTTGAGAAAACTACAGAAATACGCATCAGTAACTATCTAAAAATAAGTAACATCATTATCAATAAAAACACAAACATTGAAACTTATAAACTAGAGTACCGCAGAAGGAATAGTAATGATCTACATACCATTATTATAAATTCAGATTATATACAAAAAAATAAGATATTATCGTTATCAAAATTTGGAGTAGATATTAATGAAGGAAATAAAGTACTTATAAGTGAGTTCTTGTTTAGCTGTTTAAATACTTCCCAAATAGTTTTTACTTTGGATGGCTATGGATGGAAAACTAGTGACGGACAAGAAATATTCATTACTAATGATGTATTGTCGGCTAATCGATTAGAAAACACTATAATAAAAAGAGATGATAAATTAGATTTAACACCTTCTGGAAGTATCGATAACTGGCTAAATATGTATAATAATCATATTTTAGGCAATCCATATTTGGAACTTTCCGTTGTTTTTGGATTAAGTGCTCCTATTATAAACTATATATATAGGGAATATGATGACTTAACTAGCATTCTTATTCATATATCAGGTGATTCTACAGCTGGTAAATCAACAGCATCAATGTTAGCGGTATCTACAGCTGGAAATCCAAGCCAAATTTCTAATAAATCACTAATGAGAAAATGGAGCGGAACAGAGAATTCAATTATAGCTACATTAGAGGATGTCTATGGTATTCCAATAGTGTTTGATGAATTATCTTCTTTCAGAGGAGAAAACCTTACATCACTAGCTTATACACTAACAGATGGTGTCGGGAAAGCAAGAGCGAATGTTGATGGTAGTCTTAACGAACCACGAACTTGGAATACAATTATACTATCAAATGGTGAAGCTTCTTTCCTTACTAAATCAAACAATAATACTGGTATAAAAGCTAGAGTATTTGAATTTTCTAATATTACCTGGACTAACTCAGCTGAACAATCTGAAATTATTAAAGAGGTATGTTGCAATAACTATGGGCATATTCTACCATTGTTTATTAAAAATCTCTTTATTTATGGGACAAGTAAAATTATTGATATTTTTGAAGAAGAAAGAAAACTACTACAAGACAAATTTCCGAATTCCCGTCTAAAAGATAGAATAGTTACAAAATTTGCAGTATTTACAACCACTGCTAGATTACTTAAGGAAACTGGAACACTACGTATCAACACTTCTTCTATATTCGATAAATTATATGTCCAAGAGATGAAATCGATGAATAATAGAGATATAGGATTATTGGCATACGAAAAATTACTACAGTACCTATTAGCAAATAGAGCAAAACTAAGTTACAACTCATATAAACAACTTGGTTTCCTCAAAGATAATTCTATATTTATTATTAAAGATCAACTGACTGAAATATTTAGAGAATTAAAATTCGAAGATGCCTCTATCATACTTAAAGATTGGAATAAGAGAGATTTCTTAGTGAAAACTGAATCTGATAGACAACTGACAAGAAAGCAAGAAAACAACGAGAATTTAATAGGTTATACAATTAAAATACCTAAAGAATATCATTCGTATTTTTTCCCTTCAGTTATTCAACAAAACAAGGATTTTTCTCCACACATACCCTCAATCAAAGACATGCCACCTGAATCAGTTGATGATTTAGATTTATCTTAAAATTATAAAGAAAGTTTATGAAATTAATTATAAAGGAGAATAAAACAATGACCACAATCAATTACAAAGACATAATGAATCTAGGATTCCCTAGACACACAGCTCGTTCAATAATAAAACAGGCAAAAATACAATTAGTTAACAGAGGTTTAACGTTATATGCAAATAATCGTATCGGTACAGTACCAAGAGAAATTGTAGAGGAAATATTAGGAATACAATTCCCTATTAAGAAGGAGGGTATATAAATGGCTACTACTAAATATCCAGGAGTTTATAAGAACGAAAAAACAGGCTATTTTTACTATAATGTAGAGCTTGGTATCGATCAAATAACTGGTAAAAGAATTCAGAAGAAAGGAAGTCGTGACTCTCACGGCTTACCTTTCAAATCAGCTAAATCGTGTCATGATATGTTGGTATCGGTAAAAGCCGAATTTAAAAAAACAAGAGGTGGTGCACATAATTATAACATGACCTATGAACAATTCATGAATAGTGTCTACCTACCATACTATAAATCATCAGTAAGTAAAAATACTTGGAATAATAGAAAAACTGTTTTCCCTATTTTTATAAATAGATTCAAGGCTAAAAAACTTCGCGATATTAGTCTTGCAGACTGTGAAAATTTTAGAATATATTTACTGAATCACAGCGGATACTCTCAAGCTTATTGTTCCCAATTATATGGTTCATTTAGAAAGTCACTAGATTATGCCGTATATAGACAATTCTTAAATGAAAATATATCAAAAAGAACTCCTGCAATTCCTAAAGGAAAACACAATATACCTTACTGGACTAAATCTGAATTTGAAAAAGTCATATCAACATTTAATAAGTCAGACTACTTAGAACACCTACACTTTACAATGCTATGGCTATACTATGTTACTGGTATTAGAGTTTCTGAAGGATTAGCATTATACTGGTCTGATATTGATTTTTCAAAGAAAACATTAAGAGTGCATCATAATTTAATTATGGACTCTAAGAAAGTTTATACTAGAAGCCTTACTCTTAAAACTGAGAATAGTAAAAGAATCATCTCATTAGATGATGATACAGTTACTATACTTAAAGATTGGAAAAATAGACAACATAAACTAACTAACAGTTCATTTGTAATGAGTTATGACGGAAGTCCACTCCATCGTTGTATCGTTGGAAGAATTATTAATAGACACTCTTCTCTAGCTAAAATACATAGAATTCAAGCTAAAGGATTAAGGCACAGCCATGCAAGTTATCTAATAAATGAACATAATGCAGATATTCTTGTAATATCAAAAAGATTAGGTCACTCTAGTCCAGAGATAACTCTAAAACACTACTCTCATCTATGGGGGAATAATGATAGAAGTATCGCTGATATGATAACAGGAAATATCAACATTAAATTCAGTAATAAATCGAAATCTAACTTTACAGGTAATCAATATATATCTAACGAAATAATGAAAACGCCTCTTCAATCCACCTCTATAAAAAATGATACCTCAACTATATAAAAAACAAAATAACCTTCTTACTATCCTCCAAAAAAGATATAAGAAGGTTATATCTTATTATATATCATTTAGAAACGATATATAACAATTACCTAATACCAAATAGTGTATTTGACTAGAACCTGTTGCTTTTTTACTTTATTCATGCTAAAATAAAAGCATGGAAGCGAAGAGCCGTTTTTTAAAGACGGTGGCTCAGTTATTTAGTTAAATTATAACCATCTTAACCTGCCAAAAAGTTTAAAGATGGTTATTTTTTATTGTCTTTTTTTCAATGCTACAATTAATCATTTGTACAATTTCGTAAGCTGACAAAATCATTGCAATTAAATTATGTTTATGATAAAATAAAAACATAGAAGAGAGAGCCGTTTTAAAGACGGTGGCTCGTTAAATAGTTAAAAAACCATCTTATCTCGCCAAAGTATAAAGATGGTTATTTTTTATTGTCTTTTTTTAATGCTAGAATACATACATTAACCACTGAAACAATCAATAGATTTATTCCAATAATCGTTTGTACAATTTCGTGAGCTGACAACCTGCTACTCCTTTCATCCAGATTTTAGTGTATGCGAGCATAGCACCATCCCCTTTCATATTGAAGTAGCCACCATCTTTATCGGAAGTTTTACACTCCCTAACTTCTCTCTCCAGTTTTGATTATATCAAATTAAACTATCATAATCAACTATTTATAAATACTAATATATCAACACTTTTTACTAAATAATTATACTTTTTATACCCTGCCATTTCCCCTGCCAATATAAAAAATAAAGTCGATACTTCCTATGATATCAACTACTCAGGATAGATTCTTCCCCTATTGAATGGTAATAGATTTTAAAAGTCAAGAAGCCTTGCCATAACTGACTTTTAGAAATTATATACAGATAAAAATAAGTTAAAACACTTTGGATTATCTCCAGAGTGTCTCCAAAGAGACCCCATCAAAAATCATTGGTGGGGTTTTATCTCATATCTAAAACTTCAAATTAAATAATCTATATCTTCTACAAAAAGTGTTTACAAAGATTTTTATTAGGAATATAATTAAATGGAGTATCATAATAGCTACTTACACAATCGATTTAAAAAGGAGAAACACTTTATATGAATAAAAAACTTATAGCTATACTGTCTAGCATTATTGTTCTTTTATTACTTGCTAGTGGTCTTTATTATTTCTTTGGTTCTAGCAATGGTTCTATTAAAGAAGAACATACTAAATACCTAGTTCTAATAAATGAAAGCCATGACTTTAAAGGAGGTCTTGCTGGATTAGAAACCTTAGACAATGATAAAGGACAAGAAGCTTTCAAAAATATTAAAACTGAAATAAAGATCGCTAAAGAATTAAAAAATGCTGACTCCAGTCTTGATAATAAAGATGTGGATTCTGCTAAAAAATCTATAGATAAAGTTGATTCTCTTACTACTGATAACTCTTTTGATAAAGCTATTGAGTGGCTAAAAGAAGATATTACTAATTATGAAAAAAGCTCTAAAAAGAAATCAAAGAAGCTAAATCTGATGATATTAATTCAATACTAGATAAATATAAATTTAAACACAGTTCTTTAAAAATTGTCCTTACAGAAGGAACATCTTCAAAAACTGATAGTTCTAAAACTAAAGTATCAGAAGATACAAATAAAACTACTCAAAGAATACTGATCAATATAAAGTCGATAGTTACGATTCAGCTTTAGCTCAAAACTACAATCACTATCAAGATGCTATTTTTTGACTACATAAAAAAATCTAGTGAGGCTGTTTCTGAAGCTACTGGTGTTCATGCAGATAGAGTATCATATGGAGGAATTGATTCTAGAGGAATAATTGTAAAAATTTTTGATAACCAAAAAGGTGAAGTAGGTCATTATATTTTCACATATAATGTTAGTACGAATATGTGTACATTGGATAGCATTCAAGCAGGACCAGTAGTTACATACAAAGCTATATATCACGTTTAATAAAATTGTAGTTTATAAAAATCCGCATACTAGTTCGATTAGTTAACGCTACAACTAACGTGCACGTTGAATTTTAAAAATAATAATCTAAACCTCAGGACATTTATATGTACAAATGTCCTGAGGTTTTTTATCTTATATTATCATTAATAATCTAGTAAAATTAAAAAGAATTAGTTATAAATAAATAATAAAAAAGGAGATGTCACATGGCAACTATTACACCAACATTAGCAACAAGTTTAGAGGAAATAAATAAAGAAATTGTAAACTCAACAACATCAATAATAATTACAAATA
>ERZ772906.1784-NODE-1784-length-11551-cov-4.066719_pt1 | contig 11551 bp, 9 predicted proteins | sample MGYA00511338_ERZ772906 | MGnify/ENA primary metagenome ERZ772906 (study PRJEB29015, sample SAMEA2738076) | human oral metagenome | biome: human oral; feature: human-associated habitat; material: saliva | place: China | collected 2212 ... | reverse complement strand
CAACTAAATCTAGTAACTTATATTGCAATTATACATATAAAAAGAAAGAGATTAAACTATTTAAAATAGTCTAACCTCTTTTATTATAACTTTACAATAAAGAATTCAGTAAGATTCTCCTGTAATTATCTTTTCAAAATATTACTCTTCTACCAATGATTCACCTTCACGAAGTTCAACTAGTGACGCTAATTTTTTCTCGAATATGAACACCAATATAGCAACTACTACACAGACGATTCCAATACCTAGCGAAAGTGTAATAATAGGAACTTCTGCTACTAGAGCATATAATAGTCCATAACCTTTCGCAGCACCAAATGTTGCAACAATCCAAACCGCCATCATTATTGATAAAATATGTTTTGGGGAATATTTAGAAACAAATGATGGACCTAAAGGGGAGAAGAACATCTCAGAAACACTTAATACAATAAAGAATAGAATTACCCATAATAGACTAGCTTTTTGAGTTTCAGATGCTCCAATTCCACGACTAACTTCAGTTAATGCTAACACTCCAAATGTTGCACCAAGAAGAAATAGAGCAATCGAAGCTTTTTTATATAAACTCCAGTCTCCTTGTGGACGATTTGCAAGTTTATACCATAAAGCACCCAATATCGGTCCTAAAATAATACAACCTAAACCATTAAGTGAATCTAACCATGAAGTAGGGACTGTAAATGTACCTAATTTATCATCTATAAATTTTGGCATATAATCATATAAAATTACGTAAGTTAGATACCAGAAAGTCCAGAAAATTACAGATAATAGTGAAATGATAACAATTGAGTACACACGACGAACTTCGTATTTTTCTAATGGACGACTTACTTTTACTTTTTCTTCATGGTGTTCTTCACCTTTAGCGAATGGGTGTTTAGCAACATCTCCTAAAGATTTATAACCTAAAACAAACCAAACTGCACCTATGATACATAGTAATCCAGCAATTTTGAAACATTGTAGATATCCATTAGCACTTGCTGTTGCAAGTTTAACATATAAAAGCCCTACTGCAGTAGTTCCGATGAATGAACCTATATTAATGAATGAATACATAGTTGAGAATGCATCATCTTTACGTTTTTCATCGCCTTTAAAAATTTCTCCAACTACTGCTTGAAGATTACCTTTGAAAAATCCTGTTCCAACAGAAACTAAGATAATCATTGTCCATAAAGAAGAATAAGTACCAACGTAACCTGCATAACCATATCCTAATCCCATTAATAGTAATCCAACTGGAATAAGATATCTAGCCCCTATCAACTTATCCGCAATAAACCCTAATAATACAGGGGCAAGATAAGTAAAAGCTACTAAGTTAGATTGCATTGCTGCACCTTCTACTTTACCTAGTCCAAGACCACTTTCTCCTAAGCCACCACTAATTACAGCAGCTGTAACATAGATAATGATAAGCCATTTAGAAGAATAATACGCCGCCCTCTCGAATGAGAAAGTGATAGAACTCATATAAAAACTCCACGGTTTGTGATTTTTAACCGCTACTTCTGACATAATAAATCCCTTCTTTCTTTTGTGAATAACTCACATTTTTTTCTATATTATATCACATTGTATTTTCTCACACAACTACTTTTTAATAAAACACTAAAAATATTTTAATGTCAGTATTGTATTTGCTTTCATTGAGTGCTATAATTAAATTAAAGTTCAGAATATTTTAAAGGAGTTGTATAAATATGAAACTTTCAAGAACTAATAAAATTTTATCTAAAATGAAAGAACAAGGTATCAATCAAGCTATTATTAGCGATCCTTATTCAATTTTCTACTTAACTGGTCACCTGGAACATCCAGGAGAAAGATTTTACGCTGTACTGCTTGACGAAAATGGTAACCACAAACTTTTCGTTAATGCTCTATTCCCTATCGAAAATGATTTAGGTTTAGAAAAAGTAGTGTACTCTGATACTGATAATCCAATCGAGACACTATCTAAAGTTATTCCTGATGGAGCAGTTGTAGGTATTGATAAAATTCTTCCAGCTAGATTTTTATTACCACTTATGCAATACTTACCAAACAGCAAATTCGTTGATGTATCTCTAATCGTTGACCGCATTCGTATGATTAAAGATGAAGAGGAAAAAGAACTTATGCGCCGTGCATCTCTTCTAAACGATGAAGCTTGTCAAAGAGTTATCAACAGCATCACAGCTGAAAAATCTGAAAAAGATATAGTTAAAGACTTACTTGCTATTCATGAAGACCTTGGAGTTGAAGGTTTATCATTTGATCCAATTATCGGATATGGAGCAAACGGGGCTAACCCTCACGGTACAGTTGGTGATAGATATCTAAAACCTGGAGACTCTATTATCGTTGATATGGGGGGAATTAAAGATAACTACTGTTCTGATATGACTCGTACAGTATTCTGGAAACAACCAAGCCCTAAAGCGCGCGAAGTATTCGAAACTGTTTTAGAAGCTCAAAAACGTGCTTGTGCTCTAGTTAAACCTGGGGTTAGATTCTGCGATATAGATGCAGCTTGCCGTGACTATATTACAGAAAAAGGATACGGAGAATTCTTCACACACCGTACAGGACACCACATCGGTCTTGAATGTCACGAATACGGAGATATTTCTAGTATCAATGAAACTAAATGTGAACCAGGTATGATTTTCTCTATCGAACCAGGTATCTACCTTCCTGGAGAACTTGGAGTTCGTATCGAAGACTTAGTACTTGTAACTGAAGATGGTTGTGAAATATTAAACAAACTTAACAAAGAATTAGTAGTTATCGGAGAATAATTACTTAAGAAAAAAGAGTATCTTGCGATACTCTTTTTCTAGTAAGAAGCGAGAAATACATCGCTTCTTATTTTTTATGATTTAATTATTAAAATTTTTATTTAAAAACTCTCCAACAATATTCCAATATTGTTCTCTAAATTTTCGCTCTGCTTGAACATGCTTCATACCTGGAAAACTATGGAATTCTTTTTTAGAATTAATTAATTCATAAGCCGCTTTCCCATGTTCTATAGGTACAAAACCATCCTCTTCTCCATGTAATACTAAAGCTGGTAGTTTAGTATTTTTTAACGCCTCTGTTGCATCAACATCTCCGAAGAAATAACCTGCACGCAATTTTGTCATTGTATTTGCTGCTGGAATAACAGGGAAACTAGGTAAATTAAATAATTTTTTCAGTTGATATGTAAATTCTGTTTTTAAATTCACATAACCACTATCTTCTATAAATACTTTCACATTACTTGGTAGATTTTTGCCTAGTGAATTCATAACAGTAGCTGCTCCCATACTTATACCAAATAATGCTATATCAGCATTACCACTGTCTTCCGAAATTTTTTTAATCCAATTGACTAAATCAGTTGAATCATATCCTCCCATCGAAATAAAGTCTCCTTCACTTTTCCCATGAGCGATTAAATCTGGAGCAAAAACATTATATCCCATGTCGTAAAACTTTTTAATATAGTTTGCCATTTTAAATGAACTACTTGTATACCCATGCACTACTATAACCCATTTTTTAGCACCTGGATTTTCAAATTTATATCCTACCAGTTTATTTTTAGTTACAGAATCCATCGTCAATTCTTTTTTAGTAGTCTCAAACCAATCTTCTACTGCTTTTTTATCTTCTTTGTTACCATCGCTATCTTGGTTTACTATTGCACTTTTATCTACTTTTGGATTCAAAGCAAAATTATAAAAATAATTCCCTGTAAAGCCAAAGGCAACAACTAAAATCACAAGAATACCTAATAATATTTTTTTGAAATGTTTTTTCACTGTTCCATATCCTTTCTTTCATTAAAACATACCCCTTATTATACTACCTCCACTACTAAAAGTAAACAAAAAATAACACCAATAGAGATATTGGACATCTCTATTGACGTTATCCTTATTTTATAATTACTTCAACTTTATCACCAATTTCAAAAGCTTCTTCTGATGATAATGTCAAAACTTTTAAATATCCATATTTCTTAGTTTGCACTTTGTATTCTACCGTAGCCCCTAAATAAAATTTTTCTAAAATTGTATTCCCCTGATTGTTATCTTTTTTCAATTTAATCCTCTCAGGTCTTAAAACATGTCCATCTTTCGATAAATTACTTTCACCTATAAATTTTGACACAAATTCCGTTTTAGGATTGCTATATAATTCTTGTGGTGTTCCTATTTGCTCTATTTCACCATTATTCATAACAATTATCTTATCAGCGAGTCTAAAAGCATCTTCTTGATCATGAGTAACAATAATCATAGTAACACCAAACTCTTTTTGTATTCTTCTTACCTCATCTCTCATAGTTCCTCTAAGATGTACATCTAGATTAGAGAATGGCTCATCTAAAAGTAAAACCTTAGGTTGTAACACTAGACTACGTGCAATAGCAACCCTTTGCTGCTCTCCCCCTGATAATTCAGAAATATATTTATTTTGGTAGCCTGCAAGTCCTACTTTTTCTAAAACCGAAGTAGCTTGTACTAAGATTTCCTTTTTTGATAATTTCAAAAATTTCAAACCATAGCTAACATTTTCTATTACATTTTTATGAGTAAATAGTCCATATGATTGAAATACCGTCGCTACAGGTCTTCGTTCAGGTGGAACATTAGTTATATCTGTATTATCTATAAATATTTTCCCTGAAAAATCTTCTATAAAACCTCCAATTATATTTAACAAAGTTGTTTTCCCGCAGCCAGAAGGCCCTAAAACACAGACAAGTTGTCCTTCAGTTATCTCAAAATTTATATTTTTTAAAACTTCTTTTTCATTATAATTTTTAAAAATATTTTCTAGTTGCAAATACATAACTACCTCTTCCTATTTAGTATTAAGTAATATAAAACATTAACTGCCAAACAAATCATGATAATATAAAAAGCAATTACTGAACCTATATCATACTTACCACTTTCTATAACATCAAACATTACTAGTGTTGCTACTTTTTGACTTGGATATACTAAAAATATAATAGATCCTATCGTTGTCATCGTTGCATTAAAACCGTTGATAAAGCTGACAAATAGACCTTGCTTCGTTAACGGTAGTACAACATCTTTTAATTCATCAAGTCTTTTCCCTCCTAAATCACGAGCCGCTTTTAGCTGAGCTAAAGGCACTTGACTAACTGAACTATATCCAATTCTACTAGCAAATGGCATTTGTTTGAAAATTAAATTCAGTATAACTATCAAAGCTGTGCCTGTAATTTTCAGCGGATACGAATTAAATGCTAGAACATACCCTAATCCATAAAATGTTCCCGGTAATATGTATGGCAATGTAGCGATAAAATCAATTATCTTTAATGATTTTATTTTTTGAATTTGAATATAATATTGTAAAATATGTCCTACTATAGAAGCTACACCACCTGCGATTAATGCATAGATTATACTTCTAAGAAAGACTCCAGAAATATACTCATTAGTATCAATAAAATTCTGTAGAGTAAATACTAGTTTCCCATATTCCATAGTAGTAAACGCAGATAAGACTATAGCTCCATATAAAGATACTAAAATAAAAATAGTAATAATGCTAGCTAATGCTGACAGTCGATATATTAGACCTTTTTTCTCTATATTTAAACCTGAATAAGCAACACCTCTATTTTCAACGACAACATTTTTTAGACTTTTTGAAAATAGTAAAAAAACTAAAAGTGATGGTAATAAAATAATAAAGTTCAATATTACCGCCTTACTTACATCACCTTCTGCAATAAATGCTAAATAACCTTCTGTTGAAAGGACATTATACTTACCACCAACAATAGCTGGTGTTGTAAAATCAGCTACACTTCTTATAAACGTAAGGAGTACAACCACCTTAATAGCTGGTTTCATTAACGGAATCAAAACATCCAATATAACCCTATTTGTATTAGCACCTAACGACCTTGCAGAGTTAATGACGCTATAATTAATTCCATTTACAAAACCAATTAAAAGCAAGGCATTTATAGCTATATGAGTAACACTTTGCATACTAACAATACCTAAAAAACCATACGGATCATAATTTAGTCCTAATAAGTTATAAGTGATTAATCCACGTCTACCAAACAAATTTATATAAGATAAAGATGTGACGAACGGTGGTGAAATCATCGCTATCATAAATACTAAAACCATAAGTTTTTTAACGGCGTTCTTACTTATAAAATAAAATATCGCTATAAAGACAGATAATATCGCCGTTACAATAGTCGTTCCGCTAGCAACTTTAAGAGAGTTAGTTAATAGTTTTAAGTAATAACTTTTATTTTGAAGAAATACACTAACTAAATCGCCCTTCATCCCATAAATAAAAATCATTACAAATGGGTATAATATAAAAAGTATAAACGAAATAACTAGCACCATTATTATGCTTATATCAAATTTATTTATTGTTTTTACTCTCATAATACCTCCTTGTAAAATAAAGTGATAGCAAATAAGAAAAATAAATTTGCTATCACCTTTTAATTTTATTTATCTCCTACTAATTCTTTCCATTTTTTAAGAATAGCACTACGTTCGTTACCAAATGAAGCTAGGTCTTCTTTAAGAAGTCTATCTTTTGGTAATCCTAAATCTGCTCCTTTAGAACCATCGATTACCATTTGAGCACCATCTTTACCATCAAGTTCTGCAATTAATTGTTGGTTTTCTGGTTTCAAGATAAAGTCTTCGAATGCTTTTGCTATATCTGTTGCTGAAGAGTTTTTGAAGATTGCAACTCCTTCAGGAATCCAAGGAATACCGTCTTCAGGATAAACAACTGTTAAATTATGTTTTTTAGCTGCATCAAATGCAGATTTATCAACAGGGATAATTCCTATTCCAAATTCTCCAGCAGCTGTTTTTTCTTGTGGATCTTTACCACGTTTACTGTAGAAATCTACGTTTTTGTTAAACTCTGTCCAATATTCCCAACCTTTTTCATTACCTTTTTGACCTAAAATTCCAGCTACAGCACCGAAATTAGTTCCTGAAATCGCTGGATTACTCATAATAATCAATCCTTTATATTTTGGATTAGTTAAATCAGACCATTTTTTAGGAACTTCTAATCCTTTTTCTTTTAAGACTTTTTCATTAACTAAAAATCCAACTACAGTAATCCCTTTTGATAACCAATAATTTTCTTTATCTTTAAAACCTTCTTTGATTTTATCAGAACCTTTAGCTTCGTATTGTTCTAAAAGTCCATCTTTTTTAGCAGCCATAAAAGCGTCAATACCACCACCAAACCAAAGGTCTGCCATAGGTTTTCCTTCTGCTTTTGTGCGTGAAATTACTTCTCCACTTGACATAGATAAAAATTCGACTTTACTATTTGTTTCTGCTGCGAATTTATCAAATAGCTTTTTGTATTTTTCGGAAGTAGCGACAACATTCATCGTTCTACCACCAAAGTCTAATTTTTTCTCCTCTTGTTTAGTTTCAGTCGATTGTTTTTGACCACAACCTAATAAAATTAGAGAAACCGCTAAAACAGTAGCTAATAATTTAAAAATTTTTTTCATAAGTATCTATCATCCTTTCGTTATTTTAAGTATACCTAGATTATACTAACTATTTCTACTTCTTTCAACCATGCCTAAAAGGTAGGCGTTAGATTAAATTAGCATTTTTTCTATACACTTTCTATTTAAAAAGAATAATCTACCTAATCTTATTTTTATTTTTTGTATAATTAAAAGTTGAAAAATTTATTTAAACTTCCAAACCAAATTTTTCTTTAATAGCATCTGCAACTATCATACCTGTAAACCATGCAATCATCAGATTATATCCCCCGATTTCCCCGTGTAAATCTAGAATTTCCCCAGCAAAATATAAGTTATCTATTTTTTTATGAGAACATGTTTTCGGACTAACTCCTTTTAAGTCAACACCACCAGCCGTTGTAAATGCATATTCCAATGGCATTGTTTTTATATCTACAAGTTCATAACGTTTAATCTTTGAAACAAATTTTCTAAGTTCTTTTTTACTAACATTTTCCGGGAAATACTTATCAACCATAAAACTATAAAAACTTTTTGGCAACTTACCACTTAAAAATTTATTATCTTGCCAAAGCTTCTCAAATAACTCATCCTCATTTAATTCCGGATAAAAATCTAAGTAAAACTTATCTTCTGGAAATCTAGCTACAAATTCACCCATCGCAATAGATAATGGCCCACTTAGACCTTTATGTGTGAAAAGCAAATCTCCTACGCGTTCATTCTTTTTATGGAACATTTTTACATTTTGAAGCGCAACTCCTGACAATTCTTTAAAATCATCAAAAATCAACGCTACTTCACTCGGATATATTTTCGTGATTTTTACACCATGTTTTTTTAATATTCTATGGAGAGAACCGTCACTTCCACTCTGCGGATAAGTTTTTCCTCCTGCACAGATAACTACACTTTTCCCATAATATGTATCTATATTAGTACGAACTCCTACTAGTTTTTCATCTTCAAAGATTAAATCTTCTACTTTTTCGTTATAGTTTATTTTAGCATGATCTATTTTAAAAGTATTCACCACATCGCGCGCTTTTTCACTAGCTGGGTACAATCTTCTATTTTCTTGCTTTAGCCTTAAATTATGCTTATCAAAGAACTTTTTCACATTATATTTATGATATGCACTACGCAAAAATCGTCCGTTATGAACAGCCGCGACGAAATCTTCAGCATTATCACTACTCATCACATTGCAGCGACCATTTCCAGTTAAAAGTAGCTTCACCCCTGCACGTTTATTTTGTTCTAAAACTAAAACACGCAACCCACTGTCATTTAACCTATCAGCAACCATAAGCCCTGCACTTCCAAGACCAATTATTATAACATCATACTGCATGTAACTATTTCCTTTCTCCTAACAATCCTCATTTATATGACTTACTGCCGCTTCTATTATCGATGTTACATGACTATCATATATACTATAGTATCTCATTCTTTTTTCTTGGCGATCTTTTACCAACTTCATATTTCTAAGTTCTGCTAATTGGTGAGATATTGCAGACTGTGTACCACCAATAATCTCCTCAAGTTCACTAACGTTTCTTTCTTTTTCCATTAATAATAATAAAATCTTAAATCTAGTTTTATTACGTAGCAAATGAAATAATGCTAAAACTTTATCTAATTTTTCTTCTGGTATATTTTCTATCACTTTTAAAGTATTCATCTATTACCTCCATCTTAACATAGTTTATTATAACCATATTCGCTATTTAAAGCAAGATTATTAAAACAAAAGATAGGAATGAGTTTACACCTATGATTTTAAAATCAACTTTTGCAAGCTCGTTCCTATCCTTTATTCTTAATTTTTTACTTCTCTTAACATTCGTAGCGCGTTTAATATTACAGCTAGCGTACTTCCTTCATGGAGAATAACCCCAAAGGTAATATCCATTTTCCCTAAGAAATTTAAGACAACTAATGCAACTACAACAAACATCGCAAAGATAATATTTTGATAAGTTATCTTAAGCATTTTCTTACTTAATTTATGAGCATAGCTAAGTTTTGATAAATCATTTTTCATTAAAATCATATCCGCAACATCCATCGCAACGTCAGTACCATTTCCCATAGCTATACCTACATCAGCAAGGACAAGTGCTGGCGCATCATTAACACCATCTCCTAACATAGCTACATTACCATATTTTTCCTTTTGACTTTTTATAATCTGTGCCTTATCCTCTGGCATAACATTCGCTCTTACCTCATCTATTCCAACAATCTTTCCTACAGCCTCCCCCGTCAAATATGAATCACCTGTAATCATCATTGTATAGATGCCTTGCTTTTTAAAATACTCTACAGCACCTTTTGCACTAGCATTTGGGATATCCATAAAGACCAACAACCCAACTACTTTAGAATTTTTTGCTACATAAACAACAGTTTTCCCTTCTTTAGCTAAGCACTCCACCTGTTTAGTTAAAGCGTCGCTTGCATTAGTAAATGCAGTTACCTTTGCTATACAGTACTCTGCCCCTAAATACGTCGTTACTAATCCAACACCTATTTTATTCTCAACTTCTAATTCTATAGGTTCAATATTAGGAAACTTATTAACGATAGCCCGTGCTAATGGGTGATTAGATTGCTTCTCCATTGAGACAACTACTTTTAACAATTCTTCCTCATCTTCTTCAAAAATATAATCTGTAACAACTGGCTCTCCATTAGTTAATGTTCCCGTTTTATCAAAAGCAATCGCCTTAATATTACTCAGATGTGATAGGTATGCCCCACCTTTAACAAGAACACCACGTTTTGATAGATTAGAGATAGTCGCTAGTGTCGCTGGAATAGCACTTGCTGCCAAAGCACACGGAGATACCGCAATTAAGTAAACCATACTGCGATATAAACTGATTTTCCAACTCCATTCAAATACAAATCTGCTAAAAAGAAGAACTACCGGGAATAGCATCAAAACAAGAGTTACATATTTAGGTTCCAAGCGTTGAAGCAATGTTGCAGTTTTTGTCAAACTATTTTGCGAAGCATTGACTAAACCTAATATCTTCGCAAAAACCGTATCTCCTGGCTCTTTAGTGACTTGCATAACAAAGGTTCCTTCTCCATTAATAGTACTCCCAAAAACTTCATCACCAATGGTTTTTTCTTTAGGAACACTTTCTCCATTAATAGAACTTTCATCGATAAACGTTGTTCCACTTAAAATAATTCCATCCGTCGGTACTTGATCTCCATTTAAAACTTGGAGTTTATCTCCTGCTTCAACCTTATCTATAGGAATAATCTTTGTATTATTATCTTCTAAAACTAACCTCGCTTGAGTCGGATTTAGATTCAATAGATTCGTAATCTCTTTTCTACTTTTTTCGTCAACATATTCTTCTAAAAAGTGTGCTCCGGCAAAAATAACTATAAGCATAGCCGCTTCTTCATAATTACCGATAAAAATAGCCCCTATAGCTGCTAGAGTCATCAGCAAATGAACATTAGGAGAAAATCGTTTCTCTTTTTTTGTATCTTGGATTGTATTTCCTAATCCTTCAAAAATGACATGATATCCCGCTATCCCAACTGTTCCAATAAACAAAATATTTGAATATAAGGAATACCTATTTTCTAATATATATCCAGCAATAAAAGCCGCTAATCCAACAAAATACATTATTACTGGAAATTTTCCACCATGACTGTGCATATGACAGTGATTGTTATTGTGATTGTGTTCATGACAATTATTATGTTTATGATTGTGGTTGGGGTTGTGTTCATGAGCATGAGAACTAATATTATTACTATTATACTTATGAGCATGATTACATTTTTTTTCATTATTATGAATATTATCAACACCCTTTATATTATTACACATACTATATCCCCTCTTTTCTCTTGAAAATATTAATATATGATTATTCTTTCATATGTATTATATATGAATAAACAATCATATGTCAAATATAATTAGTTTTTTCTTCTAAAATTTTTTCCAACCTACGTTTTTTATTAAAAACTATT
>ERZ772906.1780-NODE-1780-length-11592-cov-5.165208_pt1 | contig 11592 bp, 10 predicted proteins | sample MGYA00511338_ERZ772906 | MGnify/ENA primary metagenome ERZ772906 (study PRJEB29015, sample SAMEA2738076) | human oral metagenome | biome: human oral; feature: human-associated habitat; material: saliva | place: China | collected 2212 ... | reverse complement strand
AATGTCTGTTCTTAATTGCGATTTAGTGATCGCTTCAATGATTTTGCTCATTTTTCTTTCTCCTTTTTTTACAAAATGCTCATTACTAATACTTGATTAACAGAGGAACATCGTAATTTAATGTTTTCACATCTTTTCAATTATAACATTTTTTATATCAAATAGCAATAGAAATTATATTATTTTTCTTATAAAAGTGCAGTTTCCCAAGATTCTTCCTTGAAACCTAATAATAAGATATCATTTTCAAAGTCAAAAGCAAGGGGACGCTTAATTAACATACCGTTATTATGTAATAATTCTAATGCTTCATCAAGTGATAAAGTATCCAGTTTATTTTTAAGATCCAGTTCTTTATATACCAATCCACTTGTATTAAATAGTTTTTTTAGTGGTAAATCGAAAGTTTCAAGTATTTTTTTAAAAGTATCAACTGATGGTGTAGTTTCTTTTACATTGAAGTATTCAGCTTCTATATTATGAGTGTTTAATAATTTTTTTGCTTTCTTACATGTAGAACATGTTGGATATTCGTAAATATAAAGCACAATATATTCCTCCTTCCAAATTTTTTTGTTAATAGAATATAAATTCTCAGACTTTGTTATTATAATACTATTAAATATTCATGTAAAGAAATCTGTTTAAGATGAATTTTTAAATGTTTTTCCTCGGTTTAAAAGCATCTGTCAAGAGGATTAACAGGCTATTATGATATAATATAATAAAGACACAAAGGAGTAAGAGGTATGAGAAAGATAATAGTTAGTGATTTAGTAAAGGAATATGGAGCATCTGATAATAAAGTCATGGCTAATGACAGACTCAGTTTTGAAATAGAAGAAGGTGAGTTTGTCGTTATCCTTGGTCCTAGCGGAGCAGGGAAGAGTACCTTATTAAACATACTAGGTGGAATGGACAGTGCTACTTCTGGAAGTGTGAATGTCTTTGGTAAAGAAATAGTTGGACTTGATGAAAAAGATTTGACTGAATACCGTCGACAAGATATTGGCTTTGTGTTTCAATTTTATAATTTAATACCTAATCTTAGTGTTTTAGAAAATGTAGAATTAGCTAATCAAATAGTAAAAAAATCTAAAGATGCATTAGAGATTTTAAAATTAGTTGGTTTAGAAAACAGGGTTAATAATTTTCCAAGCCAAATTTCTGGAGGAGAGCAACAACGTGTAGCGATAGCGCGTGCGATTGCTAAAAATCCTAAAATATTACTTTGTGATGAGCCTACTGGAGCTTTGGATTATAAAACAGGGAAGAATATTTTAAAAATTTTAAAAGAATATTGTAAAAACGAGAAAAAAACCGTTATAGTAATTACTCATAATAGTTCGATAGCGCAAATAGCGGATAAAGTAATAGAAATTTATGATGCAAAAGTAAAGAGTGTTTTTGTTAATCAAATACCGAAAAATATAGATGAAATTGAGTGGTAGAAGTTATGAAAGCATTAAATAAAGATATAATACGAGAAATTTCAAAAACAAAATCTAAATTTGTGTCAATTATGATTATAATGTTTTTAGGTGTTTTTGTTTTTATAGGGCTTAAAGAAACAACACCAGCGATGGTAAATACCTATAATAAGACATTAGAGCAACATAATATATATGATTTAAGGGTAACTAATGACTTTGGAATCAATGATGGTGACATTGATGAAATAAGAAAATTAGAAAATATAGATAAACTAGAAATATATAACAAAAAAAATTATAAGCTAGAAAATAGTACTAATAGTATTGATATAGAGACTCTACCAAAAGAATTAGCTACACCGAAGTTAATTAAGGGAAAATTACCTGCAAATAACAATGAAATAGCCGTAGTAGATTCATTGGAAAAAATTTATAAAATTGGCGATACTATAAACTTAGTAGATGATAAAAGCGAAGAAAAAAAATTAAAGAATTATTCATATAAAGTTGTAGGGTATGTCCATGGTGCAGATCATACTGAAGTATCAAGTAATAATCCTACAAATAATAGTTATTTTGGCTATATAAATAGAGAAAATTTTCAATTTGATAATGTAACAGGAGTTAATATAAAGCTAAAAGGTATATCATATAAATATAGCGATAAAAAATATATAGAAGAAGTTAATAAGAGTCGCGATCAACTTATAGATATATTAAAGGAAAGAAAACTAGTTGATGAAAAAAATTATAAGTCTAACACATCTCAAAAAATTAAAGAGAGCGAAGAAAGATTAGCTTCTATAGAAAAAGAATTAGCTTCTAATTCGGAGAGATTAGAACTGTTAAAAAACGTTGATATCCAAAGATATGCTGAACAAAGTTCAAAATTGAATGAAGCGAAAAAACAATTACAAGATAATAAAAAAAAATTGGAAGTTTCTAAAAGGGCATTTGAGGAAACTAATTATCCTAGGTTTAATGTTGAAAATATTAGAGGATTGGTTCATTATGCACAGTTTATTGATTCAGCAGGAAGTTTATCATTCTTGGCGAATGTCTTTTCAATATTTTTATTTTCAGTATCTATTTTAGTATCATTGACAACCCTAACTAGAATGGTAGATGAAAATAGAACCAGTATAGGAACATTGAAAGCATTAGGATATTCTAATAAAGAAATTTTTAAAAAATATTATATTTACGGCGGAGTGTCAACTGTAATAGGAACAATTCTAGGGATTATTGCAGGGTATTTAGTTATTGTTCCAATAATATATAATTCATATTCGAGATTTTTCACACTGAAAGAACCGTATATAGTTTATAATTTACACATCATAGCCTTAGCATTTTTAATATCTATTTTGTGTATATTATTGGCGGTGTTTATCCCACTTCGGAAAAATCTTAAAGAAAGAAGTGCTTATTTATTACGTCCTAAAGCGCCTAGTAGTGGAAGTAGAATATTTTTAGAAAATGTAAGTTTTATTTGGAAGAGGTTATCATTCTTAAGGAAAGTAACCTTTAGAAATATTTTTCGTTATAAAGTTCGTATGTTTATGACTATATTTGGAGTTATGGGGTGTCTGACATTGATGTTTATTGGATTTGCTATTCGTTTTGGTGTTATAGATATTTCTAATGAACAATTTAAAATAATTAATAAAATTGATGTTTTAGCGACGTATAACCCTTATGCAGAAAAAGAAGACATCGATAAGATTTCTAAAGAAATAGGAAGCAATTCTAATGTAGAAAACTTTACGAAGGTCAATGTTCAAAAAGCTACAGTAGAAAAAAATAATGAGGTATTAGATACAGCTCAATTAGTAACCTTAGATAGAAATAATTATAAAGATTATATAACGTTAATGGATAATAGAAGTAATATAGAATTACCTAAAGATTCCATTGTAATAAATGAAAAATTAGCCTATTTATATAATTTATCAGTAGGTGATAATTTCAAAGTTATTATAAATGAAAAAGAATATACATTAAAGATAGGAGCTATTAATAAAAATTATTTTGGGAATATCTTATATATGGATAGAGAATACTTTTCTAAAGTATTTGATAAAACATACTCTGACAATAGTTTTATAATAAAAATGAATAATTCGGATGAAGTAGAAAAAATGGCGAGTAAACTTCAAGATAATCCCTATGTAGCGAATGTGAGTGATAATTCAAAAATCCAAGAAAATCTTGATAATTTTATTAGTGGATTAGATATAATAGTTGTTGTTATGGTCTTATGTTCATTAGCCCTTGCGCTTGTGGTGCTTTATAATTTAATAAATGTTAATGTTTCAGAACGTCAAAGAGAATTATCAACAATTAAAGTTCTTGGTTTTTATCCGCGTGAAGTAACAATTTACGTATTTAGGGAGATATTTTATTTGAGCATAATAGGTATTGTTATTGGTAATTATATAGCGTACAGACTATACTTGAAAATAATATTAGAATTAGCAAGTAGAACTATGATGTTTAGTAGTAGGGTGCCTATTGCAGTATATGCATTATCAACTGGAGTAACATTAGTAATAATAATATTTGTTATGGCTATAATGCATAGAAGATTAAAAAAAGTAAATATGGTAGAATCGCTAAAAGCGATAGAATAGAGGTATATAATATGGAAATAAGAGTGACAGAAAAAGCACAGCAATTTTTAAAAGCACAAAATAAAAAACAAATAATTTGTATCTATTACGAGCAATTTTGCTGAGGTGGTAGAGTAAATAGAACTGTTGAGGTTTCAACAATAGAAAACTTTATTAGAGATACCTATATGAAATATGAGGTTGATGATTTTGAGGTATACATAGATCCTAGGTTGAATTTTGAAGGAGACGAGATAATTATCGATTTAGAGAATTTCTTCTTTTTAAAACGACTAACACAAAAAGGATTATCTATATAAATTAAGAACAAAAGAATTCGAAGAAATAATTATGATTTCTTCGAATTCTTTTTTGAATTTATTAGTTTTCAGAAGCTTTAAGTTCTTCTTCTTTTTTATGCTTATCATTGTAAACCCTTTGCATAATACCGATAACGATAGATAATGCAAATAAGCACATTAGTCCGATAAACAAGTTACGGACACCACCAGATAATGTTCCGCCTACATAAGAGTAAACGATTGTTGCTGGAAGTTGACCGATCCCTGTTGCAATAAAGAATCTCCAGAATCCCATGTTAGTAAGACCTGCAGCATAACTTACAAAGTCGAATGATACGAATGGTAACAGACGACAGATAAGGATAGCTTTATCACCATAACGTTCGAAGAATACGTCTATACTTGCCATAGCTCCTTTACTTGTTAATCTTTCAACAACGTCACGACCAAGTCCTCTCGCAATGTAGAAACATACAGCAGCTCCAACCATAGCTGATGACCAAGAAAGAATAGCTCCAATAACCCAGCCGAAGATTGCAGCATTAGATAAAGTAATTAAGAATGCTGGAATAGGTGCGGCAACAGATTGTAGAACCATAAGGATACTAGAAACAACAGCAGCCCAAGCTCCCCAACCTCGTAAATATTCAATAACTGCATTAGTATCAAATTGTGATAAAGTAGCGAATGCTGTATTAATACCTTGTTTGAAACTTGGAACAGTAAAGTAAACTAAGAAGAAAATAGCGAAAGCAGCGATAGTGATATAACGAGCTGTTTTGCGTTGAGCTTTTTCTTTTTTCAGTTCTTCTGGGTTTACTTCACGAAGATCACTAAGTTTAACTTCTTTTTCTTTTAAAGCTTTTCTTTCTTCTTTAGTGTAAACTTTTTGGTATTTAGGAAGAGTCATAATAATGTAAATATTGATTAAGTTGACAATTGCTAAACCAATTAAGAAAGGAACTTTTATCTGACTCAAGCTACCAGCATGTAGTACTTCACGCGCTATATAAAGTAAGGTGGTAGTTTTCCCAGTAATAAGAGCAGCCCCAATAATAATACCTTCTATAATAAAGAATGTATATTTGCGATTAATACGTTTGAAATATAATCCGGTCATAATTCCATAAACTGTCCAAACAAATATAACAAGAGTTTGGTCGGCTAACATTTCAAATTGAACAAAGAAGAACAATAGAAATGCGAAGAAGTATCCAATTGCGATACCGACACTTGTAAAATAAAATAATAATCTTAAACGTTTCATTAAATCTCTCCTAAGCTTTATTTATACAATAGCCAGAGTATTGATTCAACTCTGACTATTGTTTAACATCTATTTTTTTATACTGTAAATAGTTGCGATATATGTTCCATCTTCTGGAAGAACACTATCAATACCTGTAAATTTAACTTCTTTTCTAGTTTCTACCGCTCCATAAGTATAAGCATCATTAGAGATAATACCTACTGGACAGCTATCTAAACAAGATAAGCAACCAGTGTTTTTTTCTTTAGCCATAGCTAAGTTTCCACCGAAACGGAAGTTGATTTGTTTACCGTTGCTATCTTTTACTACTTCATTTATATCATAGTTTCTTCCAGCATCTTTCCAAGTTACTTCAACTTTTATAGGTGTACCTTCAACGTGAGTAGTAGTAGCATTATTCATAGTCATGTTTTCCCCTGGTTTAGCACCGATTTCGATAAGAGCATTGTAGAAATCTTCAGGTTTAACATATGCAGTGAAAACAGATTTAGCACCATTTGTTCCACTTTGTTCTACAGAGTTGTGGCGAGTAGGTTCATTAAAATATTTACCATTAACTTTAGTAAGAACTGTAACAGTTCCGGCTTCTTTATCAACTTTTAATGGTTTATCTAGTGATACCCCTGCTACAAAGTCAGCTGGTTCATTTGAAGATGATTTGCTACCGCATCCTGCTGCTGTAAAAACTAATCCTGCAGCTATAAAAACTGATAATAATTTTTTAAGTTTCATAATAAAAAACTCCTCCAAAAATAATAATTTTTATATTTGTATTATAACATTTTAATAAGTTTGTAACAATAAAATATGGGAAAATAACAAGCTTATAGCATACTAAGTTAGAATAAAGAGAAAAACCAAAAATAAATATTTTCTTATAACTATGTGCAGGAAAAGTGATGTATTTATTAAGTTTATTAAAAAAAAGATATTAAGTAGAACTTAAATAAAATTATATAAAAATTATATTTAGAAATATAAAAAATAAAATTGACTTTCTAGAAAATAATTGAGAACAAATATCAATTAAAATAAAACTAAAATGTGAGGAAAAGTGTTGTGAATATTAGCGTTTTAAAGTGTATTATGATATAATATTTCAGTTATGGTGAAAAATGAAAAATAAAGAAAGGAGATAGAGTGTGTTAATTCAGCTAAACAATGTAACAAAGAACTTCGTAGTTAATGAAGTTTTTTCTAATGTGAAAATGGAAATTAATGATAAAGATAGAATAGCTATTGTGGGGCGTAATGGAGCGGGGAAAAGTACATTGCTAAAAATTATTTCTGGTGAAATTGATTTTGATAATGGAGAAAGAACTGTTTCAAAAGATACAACAATAGGTTATTTATCACAAGAATTCATAGTAAGAGAAGATTTATCTATATATGAAGAAATGATAACTTGTTTTAATGAGATTATAGAACTTGAAAAAGAGTTAGAGAAAATATCGTATGAATTAACTTCGGAAAATATAGAAAGCAACCCAGGGTTATTAGATAAATATGATAGATTGCAAAATCAAGTTTTAACACATAAAGATTATCATTATAAAAGTAAAATAGATAGTGTTTTGTATGGATTAGATTTTGATAAAGAAGTTTTTGATAGAAAAATAAGTACTTTTTCTGGTGGAGAAAAAACCAGGTTATCAATGGCGAAACTTCTTTTAAGTGAACCAGATTTATTAATATTAGACGAACCAACTAACCATCTTGATATGGAAAATGTTGCATGGTTAGAAAATTATTTATCATCTTACAATGGAGCGATAGTTATAGTTAGTCATGACAGATATTTTATTGATAAGGTGGTCAATGTTGTTTATAATTTAGAATTTGGTAAATTGAAGAAGTATGTAGGAAATTACTCTAATTTCTTACGCCAATATGAAGAAGATTACGAAAAGAATTTAAAAGAATATGTTAGTCAGCAAAAAGATATAAAACGTCTTGAAGAGTTTGTTCAAAAGAATATAGCTAGAGCTTCTACTAGTAAAATGGCAAAAAGTCGCCAAAAAGTCTTGGATAAGATGGAGATTATCGATAATCCTAGAAAAGATGATAAAGCAGCTAATATAGAATTTAGAATTAAAGAACAGAGCGGACGGGATGTACTAATAATTAACGATTTACAGGTTGGCTACGAGGAACAAGTAGGTCAAAAATATAATTTTTCAGTCTATAAAGGAGACAGACTAGCCATTGTAGGAAAAAATGGTATAGGAAAATCTACCTTGATTAAGACTATTGCAAAAAAACAAAAAAAACTTGGTGGAAACATTCAATATGGAAGCAAAGTATCATTAGGTTACTATGATCAAAAACAAGCAGAATTTGAATCATCAAAGACTATTTTAAATGAGCTTTGGGATGAGTATCCTCTTATGAAAGAAGCGGAAGTAAGAACAGTACTAGGGCGCTTCTTATTTAGAGGTGACGATGTTCTTAAAATCGTAAGAGATTTATCAGGTGGTGAAAAAGCTAGATTGCAACTTGCAAAACTAATGCTAGAAAAAAATAACTTATTAATACTAGATGAGCCGACTAACCATCTTGATATAACTAGTAAACAAGTTTTAGAAGAAGCGCTTGAGAATTATGAAGGAACTATTCTTTTTGTCAGCCACGATAGATACTTTATTAATAAAATAGCTAATAAAGTTTTTGATATCACAGAAGAGGGATATAATATATACTTAGGAAATTACGATTACTACTTGGAAAAGTGCGAGCAGGAAAAAATCGCTAAGAGATTAAAAGAAGAAAAAATTGCTGAAGCAGTTGTTAAAGAAGTAAATGATTATGTTCTGAGTAAAGAAGAAAAACGCCGTATAAGGAAGTTAGAGAGAACTCGCGATGAACTTATTGTACAAATTGACGAATTAGAAAGTAAGATTAAAATAGTTAACGAAGAGTTAATGAAAGAAGAGGTCTATACTGATGCGGTTAAAACGCAGGAATGGAATGGAAAGTTAAAAAAATTAACTTCGGAACTAGAGGAAAAGAATAATTCGTGGCTAGAAATAGAGGAAGAATTAGAAAGTATACAATAAATATGGAAATAAAAATAACAACATATGTAGATAATGAAAAAGCACTTGAAGAAAAGTATGTAGGAGAATATATAGTAGCAAATACTTATGAAAAAATACAATATATTGATAAAAATGAGAAAAAAATAAAAATTTTTATTGACAAAATGAAAGAAAGTGTTAGTATAGAGAAAGACAATTCAAAAATGTCTATAGAATATAGTCGTAAAAGTAGTGACTATACAACGGTTTATGGCATTATGAAATTAGATACTCAGCTTGTAAAAATAAATAAACTGGCAAGAAATAATCTAGTTATGCATGAGATTATTTATGATATATTTTTTGATCAAGAAAAACAACAAAATAAATTGAAAATATTAGTGAAAAATAGTGGTAATTAAGTAAGGAGGTTACTTTAGTGAAAAACAATATAGTAGAATTGCTACAAAATTCCTTAAAAGCATTGGAAATAGATGGAGTTGATATTTATGTAGAAACACCTAAAAATACTGATAATGGTGATTTTTCTTCTAATGTTGCAATGCAATTAACAAGGGTATTAAGAAAAAATCCACGAGTTATTGCCGAGGAAATAATAGCAAACATCCCTGCGGATGATGCGGTAGAGAAGGTAGAGATTGCAGGACCAGGATTTATTAACTTTTATGTTAAAAAATCAAGTTTAGGAAGTATAATTGAGAAAATTCTAGCAGATGATTGTAAATATGGAGAAAATAATACAGGGCAAGGTAAGAAAGTTCTTTTAGAGTATGTATCGGCTAATCCCACAGGAACTCTTCATGTAGGTCATGCTCGAAATGCCGCATATTCAGATTCATTAGCTAGAATCATGAAAAAATCAGGATATGATATTTCACGTGAATATTATATAAATGACGCAGGAAACCAAATTAATAACTTAGTAATTTCAGCGATAGTTCGTTACAAACAAGCTTTAGGATTAGAAGCGGAAATGCCAGAAGATGCATATCATGGAGAAGATATAAAAGTACTAGGACAAAAATTAAAAGATGAATTTTCAGATTCATTACTAGAAAGAGAAGATTTAGAGAGCTTTATTCGTGACTATGCGGTTGCGTATGAAATGGATAATATTAAAAAGGATTTAGGTGATTTTGGTCTAGAGTATGATGTTTATTTTAGTGAAAAATCACTATATGAAGATGGCTTAGTAGATAAAGCTATGGCTTCTTTACGTGAACAAGGATTTGTTTATGAAAAGGATGGAGCTCTTTGGTTAGAGACAACAGCACTAGGAACAGGTGATGATAAAGACCGTGTTCTTATTAAAGCTGATGGTACACTTACATACTTAACAAGTGACATTGCTTATCACAAAAATAAACTTGATCGTGGGTTTGATTTATTAATAGATGTACTTGGAGCTGATCATCATGGTTATATCGCTCGTCTTAAAGCGAGTATTGTTGCGATGGGGTATAAGGCTGATCAGTTAGAAGTTCTTATTATGCAAATGGTGCAACTTTTAAATAATGGTGAAGTAGTTAAGATGAGTAAGAGAACAGGTAAGGCTATTACTCTTCGTGACCTAATTGATGAAGTAGGAGCAGATGCAGCTAGATATTTCTTGGTAATGAGAAGTGCAGATAGTCACTTAGACTTTGATTTTGCTGTGGCTAAGGAACAATCAAGTGATAATCCACTATATTATGTTCAATATGCTCATGCGCGTATTTGTTCAATTTTACGCCAAGCAGCAGAACAAGAAAATTATAATTTAGATAAGTGTGATTATGAGTTGTTAACAGATGAATATTCAGTAGAATTACTAAAAACATTGGCCTATTATCCAGAAATAGTGGCGCAAGCGGCAACTAATTATGAGCCACATAGAATATGTAACTATTTACAGAATCTAGCGAGTGCTTTCCATAAGTTTTATAACAACAATAAAGTTATAACAGAGAATGCAGAACAAACACAAAGTTATTTAGCGTTAATAACAGCTGTAAAAATAACTTTAAGAAATGCTTTGGAATTAATCGGGGTTTCAGCTCCGGAAAAAATGTAGATATATTTTGATGAAGGGAATTATTTTATAGATGGTAAAATTAAATGAATTAAGCACAGAACAAGTAAAAGCAATGTCATTAGTTGACTTATGCTATGTATATATGGTAGAAGAAAATATTGAAAAATTAAATATTTATGATTTTCTAGATTATATTAAGCCTCTAAGAGGTGTTGATGAAGAAGAATTTTCATCACAAGCAGCGTATTTTTATACAGATTTAAACTTAGATGGACGTTTTGTATGTGTAGAAGATGGAAGTTGGAAACTTCGCGATAGTTTATTTGTAGAAGATATTAAAAGCTTTGTTGAACCAAGTGTTCAAAAATTTGAAATTGATGATGAAGAGTTAGAAGAATTAGGAGAAGATGAACAAGAAGATGTTCATGATGAAGTTGATGCTCTTGTAGAAGAGGAAGATATGGAAGAAAATGAAGATGTTTATGATTTTGATAATGATGGAATAGTATCGAAATATAATATCACGAGTGAAGATGAAGAATTTTAAAATTATAAAAGCCCTTAGGGGTTTTTTATAATTTTAAAAGTTAGAAATAGAATTTAAAGTAATTTTTATAAGAAATAAATTATTATAGACAAACAAGCTGGAGACTTATAAAATTTAAAAGTGAAATTATTTTGAAATTAAAAGTCTTTTGAGTTGCTTATACTTGTAATATAGGTTATAATTACTAAAGTCAATAAAAGATATAGTAATAATTGTAATACAGATTTTAAGTTTTTTAAGTGAACGACAGTAAGACCCATTTATTTTATTTATTATCTTTGCCAGCAAGAATACGATTGATTATTGATAATAAATTAAAATAAAAGGAGATTGTAACTTATGAAACAAGGTACAGTAAAATGGTTTAACGAGGAAA
>ERZ772906.1769-NODE-1769-length-11622-cov-5.236708_pt1 | contig 11622 bp, 7 predicted proteins | sample MGYA00511338_ERZ772906 | MGnify/ENA primary metagenome ERZ772906 (study PRJEB29015, sample SAMEA2738076) | human oral metagenome | biome: human oral; feature: human-associated habitat; material: saliva | place: China | collected 2212 ... | reverse complement strand
GAGCACACCAGAACTCATCTACTCCCATAAAACAACATTAAGTATTATACATTATCTAATAAAAAAAATCAACCTTTTACAAAATTTTTTATAAACAAGTTGATTATAACTATAAATAAAATATTAAAAAATATTTTTTATTTCAAAACAACAAATCAATTTTCAAAAATTTTTTCTAAATTAGAATCATTTTAAGTCATTTAGTAACTTTTCTTTTAAATCTTTTGGTTTAAGCTCTACCTTCTCTTTATAACTTAATCGTGTATCACTATTACTAGAAATGTTAAACAATGTTTTCTTTTCAGCAGAATATTGATTTTCAATCTCATAATTAGTTAAAGTAAAATCAAATTCAAAGATTTTCTCTAGTAGTTTCATTATATTTTCAAGATTTTTATTAACTAATTTTTCAAGTTCAGGACTTGTAAATGCTTTATGGCTATCTGCTCCATGAATTTTCTTAGCTTTTGTAGTTCTAACATACATAATTTCAGGAGCTTTTTCATAAAATTCATCATCCAATATTAAATCACTATTCGCTAATCCTCTTAATCTATAGGTCTTTAGATTTTTACCTAATTTGGCTATTTCTCTATAGAATATCCCCAATATATCCTCTGAATTTCTATCAAACATCAGTTCACATGCCAATGCATAAGTTAAAATCTGAGATATAAATCCTAATTCTAAACTATCTAAAGAAAAATCGCTTTGACTACTCTTATAATCAATTATTGAAATATTCTTTCCATTAACATCTACTCTGTCAATTACCCCTGTGAATTTAATTGGTGGTATATTATATTTATGTTGTAATTCTTTCTTACTAATCTCACCAGTCTCTTCATTTTTACACGTAATAACATTGTCTACAATTTCCAGACTAAATGATCTTTCTAAGAATGTAGGTATAAAGTTTGTTAAAGCAAAATATTTTATTTCTATTGCTATAGCAATTTCAAGTCTCATAATCATATTATTTAAAATATACTTATGTGTATTTAATAATTCTATCAACTTCAACGTTTCTAATATATCCTTATTATCACTAGAATAAATAACATCGCTCAAAATCTCTTTAATATTAAATCTTCTTGCTATATCTTCATCTTTTTGCACGTCTATATCAAATTTACTTCCACATTCAGCTATGAAATTAATAATTCTTTTTTCTGACATTACTGCGTGGAAGAATTTTCCAGTAACGAGATTATCAATATCAATATCCCTTTCCTCTGCTATTCCAAGTACTCGTTTAACAAAGAACTGATATGGATTTCTTTCAAAATCAGAAATTTTAGAGATACTAAACTTAGAAAAACTATCTTTCTTAACTTCTAAAAATTCATCTATATTTTCTGAACTAAGTTGAAACTTATAATCTCTAATTATTTTAGATAAATAATTTTTAATACTAGTATCATTAGTGAAAAATACTCTGTCATTTAATTCATCAAGAACCTCGTAATTCTCATAACTTTCATATACTGAAGTAAGTTGATACTGTTCTAAAAACTTAATCATAAGTTCTATTAAAACTTCAACTTCCTTTGTTTTACTATCTTTCACTTCCATAAATCTACGATAAATTTTAGCGAATAGATAATTAAATTCCTTAGTTGAAACTATCTCTGAACTATTTTCTAAATAGTAATTATAATCAGCAATAGAAAACTCTAAAATTTTTGAAGTTTGCTTTTCTTCTAATTCTGGGAATAAAGATCTCACAGTATTTAAGTATGGAGATGCAAAATTCTCTTTAAAACTTTTATCAAGTAAACTGTAACTTATATATGTCTTTTCTTGAGCTCTTGTCATAGCAATATAAGCTACAAACTCCTCATCAATAAGTGCCGCTTCTTTTGTCGGTGATAAAAAGATATTATCGTTAATCAATCTTTCTTTATCTTTATCGTCTATTAATCCTGTACTCTTAGATACTGGCAATACATCTTTATTAAACCCTAAGACAAAAACAACTTTTTTATTTTCTACTTTTGCTAAATCCATAGTAGACATAATAATAGAATTATTAATCTCCGGTATTGAACGATACTTAATAGATGTTAATCCTGTATTAAATAGAGTTACAAATTTATTATACTCAAACTTTTCACTACCAAAGTTCTCATTTATATCATTAATATATTCAAGAATTTTTTTGTAAACTTGTCTATCTATACTATCAATCTTCAGCTCTTCAATATTATCATACTCACCATCTTCTTTATCAAGATACATTTTAATCTTACAATGGTCAAAAACATCTACTAATTTTTTTATATATCTCTTAGCTTGAATATTATTTTTAGCTGAGACTTCTGAAACCTTATCAATAAGTTCTAATAAAACTTGTCTACAAATTTCAAGCTGTTCAGTCGTATACTTTGACGTTTTTTCAATAAAGTAATCTTTTAAAATATCACTATACGCATTTACCAGTTTCTCATTAAGTATATTTTCAAGGTCATCTATTGAAATCACTCTAACTTTTTCTAATAAATCGTTGTATTTATATTTTCCACCTATACTATTTACTAGATTGCTTTCTAAAAACTTATCTTTTACTAGAGTTTCATCTAACTCTGCAATATCTTTTTCTAGTTGTTTTTCATCAATATTTGAATCTCCTAGTAAAACATGTGCGATAGTTTTTTGACGATATATGTTTTCAAAATTCGTTAATCTAGTTTTTAGTAGATTTAATAATCTATTTTTAAAACTACCTTCACCAAAATTTAATGTTTCTTGTATAAACTTAACTAAACGGTGATTGCTAGTTTCAATATTTTTATCTAAATGAACGTCTAAATTATAATCTTTAAAAATATTTAAATAATTTTCGTATGTATTATCACGATAAAGAATTGCTATCTCATTTTGATTGATATTATTATGTTTTAGTTTCACAATCTCACGAGCAATTTGCTTAACCTCTAACTCCTTATTTTTTGCACACATAATTTCAATACTATCATCGATTTCATACTGCGCTGTGAAGTTTTTATAATATTTATCAGCAAGAACATCATTAGAAACCCCATTAAAGCGGCCTCTATGAGTTTCTAGTACTTCATATTCCTCTACTTTATTATCTTTTATTTTAAATTTCAGTGTATTTATTTCTTCTTTTTTTACAAATGCTACTACAGAAAAATTTACATTTTTATTACTTTTCACTATTTCATTCATACTAGCAACAATCTCATGAGATTTTCTAAAAATATCTAACTTATATTTCTCTTTACTATACAAATCAGATAAATAAAAATCATTATATTTCATCTTTTCTAGTTCATAACCTTGAGCCAGTTGTGATAAATCGAAATTAAAATATCTATTTGCATCACTTATAACACTCATTATTAACTTTTTAGACTTCTGAGTAAGTTTTCCAATGTAATAATATTCCTGTGCTGTAAAGTTATAATAAGCATCCACATAAAAAATATAATCACTTAAATCAATGTATTCTAGATACAAAAGTAACTCAGTTATATAATCTACTTTGTCAAAAGAACCCTGTTCTTTTAATAATCTCGAATATTCAACATATATTTCTAAAATAGATTCTAATTTTTCTCTATGACTACTATCTATATTAGTATTTTTATCCAAATACTCTTCTAATACATTAATACTTACTTTATACTCTTTTAATTCATTTATAATTTCTTCTACAACTTCTATGAAATTAACATCTTGTATAATTCTTTTTACTAGAAAGTTCTCACTATTTTCTAAATTTTTTGCAGCTTTATAAAAGTAGAATGGCTTAATATTATCTCCGAGTCTACTAAGATTATCCATTCCTAATTGTTTTGATAATTTTCTAGTTAGACTTGAGAAATTCATAACATCAATATTAAAAGTACCACCAAACTTATCACATAACATTTTTTCAAAATTAAAACTGTTCTGTTCCGGAGTTAATACAATTATTTTATGGTTATCTCTATTTAACTCGATATCATTTAATATGTAGTTCGTTTTCCCTACACCACTTGGGCCAATTAATAATTCTAAGTTCATGTTATCTCCTTTCTTTTTTTATTACCTTATATTCCAGTCATTTTAATCTTCGCATAATTATCTTTAGAATAGACTTCTACCTTCGGTCTAATTCTTTCTTTTAACTCACTAACATGTGAAATAATACCAATATTTCTTCCGTATGATTGTAAATCTATTAGAGTTGTTAGTGCAATATCGAGTGTTTCAGCATCTAATGATCCAAATCCTTCATCGATAAAGATAGTTTCAAGTGATATTCCTCCACTTTCATTTTGAATAACTTCGGCTAATCCTAAAGCAAGAGCTAAAGATGCTAAGAATAATTCTCCTCCAGAAAGAGAACTAATAATACGAGTACTATTTAGATAAATATCATGTATTTCAATCTCTAAACCTTGAAGACCTCCACCTTTTGATTTTTCATCGCGTCTAATAAATCTATATCTGTCATTTGTCATCTGTAATAATCTCTTAGTTCCCGCAACTAAAATCAAGTCTAGATAATATCCTTGAACATAAGTTTCTAAAGATTTTCTGTTTTCAGTTTTCCCGCTAACAACATCACTAAATGCTATAATTTCTCTTATCTCTTTAGATGATTCTAATAGTTCAATGTATTCACTATGAATTTTTTCATATAATTTTTTATTATTTTCTAATCTTTTATTAAGAATTGCAACTTTTTCTATAAAATCATTAACTTGAGATTCAATATTTTGTAGTTTCTGTTGCCCTTCTTCTAAATCGGGTTGTTCTATCTCTTGTAACTCTTCTTCAAGTTTTCCTATAGTGTTTAGTATAATTTTCTTGGCATCTTCAAATTTATTAATTTGAGATTCAAATTCTTCTAAATTATTCAATTCCCCGATATTTTCTTCTGCCATTTCTAAGGTTATGTAATACTTATTAAGCTTAGATTTAGTAAAACTATCAACAATACTTTCTATCCTTTTACTAACTTCTAGTAAATTCGTTTTATTATTTTTCTCTTCTGTTTCTAGTCTCGTTTTTCTAACCAATAGTTCATTACTATTATTTTGTAGAACGTTACAGTTATTATCAAAGTCTTCAACTTGAGATTGTATTTTCTCATAATAATCTACAAACTCATCTAGCTCTATTTTTACATTATTCTCAAACTGTTCGATTTTATTTTTCGCTTCTAGATGCTTTTGTTTAATCTCGTCTTCATTTTTAAATAACTCTGAAAGTTTCTCTATTTTCTGATTTAGTCCTTTAATTTTATCTTCGGATGTTTCGATTGCTTTACTAATATCAGTTAGTTTAATATTCTCAACCTTCAATTCATCTTCCAATTGTGATAGTTCTTCCTTAGCTTTAAAGTTAATTGTATTCTCTAAATTTTTTAGAAGAGTACTTATTCTTTCTATTTCTTCTTCATCTTTTTTTATAAGAGTTTCTAGTTGAATTATATCTTTATTAACTTTTTGAAGTGATTTTTCTATATTATCATTAATCACAACTAAGTCAGAAATTTCTGGTAAGTGTTCTATTTTTTGTTTACATAAAGGACAATCATCCCCCTCATGCAATTTCAATAGAAAATCATTTAAAATTTCTTGTTCTTTATTCTTATTTAATAACTCAACTTCTTGCCCAAGCTTCTTCTTCTCTACTTCCAGTTCTTCTAATTGTCTTTTATCAATAGTAAGTTTCACACTCTTATCATTTACTTCAAATAATTTATTATTATATTCTTCAAGTTTTTCTACATCTTGCTCTTTCTTTAAAACTTCTAATTTTAACTTACCAATACTGCTCTCTAGTATATTTTTCTCCTCAATATCCTCTAAGTAGCTTTCTTTTTCAGCTTTTAAACTAGAATCTAGCTCTTTATATGTTTCTTTTTTCAATGTAAGATCTTTTAATTTTTCACTATATATTTCAATATTAGTTTTAGCTGAAGCTATTTCTTCAAAATTATTATAGAAAAACTTATAATCAATAGTTTCTTTTCTAAGTTCTTCTATATTATTTTTTTGTTCATTCAGTACTAATTCTAATTTCTTATTATTTTTTAAGTCTAATTTGTATTTTTCTGTATCTATTAATAAATCTTTCTCAAGTTTTCTTAATTGTGATTGTTTATTTAATAAAGTACTATACTCTATAATCTTGTCTTTACTCTTTTGTAACTCTTTTAACTTCTCTACTTCTAATCTAAGTTTACCATAATAATCTTCTTTTTCACTTAATTCTTCTAGTTCTAACTTGTTATTTTTAAGCTGAGTAAATTTATCATTGAGCTTACTTAATTCTATAAATTTCTCTTTTTCTTTAGAAAAACTACGTTCTAATTTTAATAATTCTTTTTTCTCAATTTTTATTTTTTCCTCTTGCGAGTGAATAATACTTAGTATTTCTTCAAAATTTTCGTCTTTTAAATATTCAAACTTTGTAAGTTCTTCCTCAATATCAAATTGCTCAAATCTAGTAATCAACTCTTTTTCTTTCTGCTTATGTGAACTATCTAGTGTTTTAGCTTGTTCTTGCAGTTGTTCTACGAATTTTTGATAAAAGTAAGTATTAAATAAAGATCTTAAAGTTTCTTTTTTTTCACTTGATTTTGATAATAAGAACTCTTTAAATTTTCCTTGAGGTAAGATAATTATTTGACAAAATTGCTTATCATCTAAACCTATCAACTCTTCTACTTTTTCCTTTACCTCTTGTTCTTTTGTTGCAATTACTTCTAATTTTTCATCATTATATTGCATTAAAGCAACTTTTCCCGAAGTTAAGTTTTTATTACCAGCCTTCAAATATGCCAGTGTTCTCTCAATCCTATATTTTTTTCCACTTAATTCAAAATCAAAGGTAACCTGTGTTTTATCCTTATCCAAGGCTGTCTTCGTTCTTAGTGAAGCTATATCTTTTCCTCCGGTTGTCTTATTATATAATGCATAAGTAATAGCATCAAATAGTGTTGATTTCCCTGAACCAGTTTTCCCTGTAATTAGAAAAATCGGCTCATTTATTATTTTATCCCATTCTATTATTTCGTTCTTATATGGTCCAAACTCTTTTAATTCTAATTTAATTGGTTTCATCTTGATTCACCTTATCTATAATATTTACTAGTACCTTTTTTTGACCTTCAGTTAATTCACTACTAGTTTGTTCATTATAGAATCCCTCTATTAACTGTAAAGGACTCTTAGTTAGCATCTCTCTATCTAATTTCACTTCATTATCGATGCCAGTATTTCTTTTTTGCTTTAGTATAAGAGTATTAGGGTAATATTCTTTAATTCTAGGTAACGGATCAGTTATCCCCTCTAAACCGCTGAGCTCCATACTAAAATAATCATTTTTACAATCAAAATTTTGTTGAAATTCTTTTGTTAAAACTTCTTCATACGATGCGCTAATATTATGTAGCTTTCTTTTTTGCTTTAATGGAATAAACTCTTCACTATAACTTTCTTTTGTTACCTCTATAAGCCTCATACCTTTAGTTTGGGAAGCTTCAGAGAATGAGTAGGCCATTGGACTTCCGCTATATTTCAAACGTTCCTCATTTATTGCATTCGGATTGTGAAGATGACCTAGAGCAACATAATCAAACTTATCAAAAACTTCCACAGCCACATTTTCAACCGTACCTACAGATATTTCTCTTTCAGAATCTGTCTCTAAGCCACCAGAAACAAAAGTATGAGCTACTAAAATATTAGTCTTATTAGTAGCTAAATTTTTATAAATTTCATCAATTACTCTTTTAGTTGCTGCATTATGAGTTGTTAATGTAGCATCTTCAAAATATTCTCTCGCTTCAAAAGGTTCAAAATATGGTAATAAATATATATCGGCATCTTCATAAGAAAGCTTATCAAAAGCTTGCTCTAATCTTGTGTGAAGATAAAATTTATGTTTACTAAACCAAGCTTCACCAATAGCTAATCTTTCTCTACTATCATGATTTCCACTAATGGCAAAAATTGGTACATTGCACTCTATATTAATTTTGACTAATAGTTCTTGTAGAAGTGTAGTCGCCTCTTTACTTGGAACACTCCTATCGTATAAATCTCCCGCAATAACTAAAAAATCAGGATTGATTTTCTTCATTTCAGTTATTAGATCATCTAACACAACTTGCTGATCTTCTAATAAATCTTTTCCTTGTAATTTTCTTCCAATATGCCAATCAGCAGTATGTAAAAATTTAACCATAATATCACCTTTTTCTATAAATTATCTCTATTATATTATAGCTTAAAACAATTAAAAATAGTAGGTAGTGATTTAAAAATCGTGATTTTAAAGTAACCTATTTTATCTAGTCACCTTAGATTTCAATAAACCATTACGGCTATGGGTTCTCATATACACTATTTTAAAAAGAGCATCCGTGGTTAACTAAATTATTAATTACAAATTTTTTATTCACAATATTTAAAATTAACTTTTCTTCTAAAGATATAAAAAATAACGAGAAGTAAAATCAACTTCTCGTTATAAATATTATCTATTTCCCAAATAATCTTTGGATATCATTCCATGTTACTGCTAACATTAACGCAACCATTAATAATCCAAATGCTACAGTTAAGTAATATTGGGCTTTTTTATTAATTGGCTTTTTGAAGATTGCTTCATAAATTACGAATATTATACGTCCACCATCAAGAACTGGAATAGGAATTAGGTTCATAAGACCTAAGTTAACACTTAAAATTCCTGTCCATTTTAATGTTGTAATTAAACCACTCTGTGCAGCTGCAGAAGACATTTCATAAATCGCTACAGGTCCTCCAAGTTGATTTAAACTAAATCCACCAGTAAATAATGAAGCAAACAGATTAATAATTCCCATGAAAATCACTGTTCCGTAGAATAGAGTTTGTTCAAACCCACTCTTAATTGAACCAGCTAAGTCTTTCTCATAAGCTTGGTTTATTCCAAGTTTATATGTTTTAACTTCTTTACCCTTTTCCACGGTAACTTCTTCTTTTGGTGTAACTTTAATTTCTTGTTGTGAACCATCACGTGACACTTTTAATGTAAGCTCAGAACCATTAGAACCTACGATTTCTTTTGTCATTTCTTTCCATGTAGTAACGCTCTTACCATTTACTTGCTCAACTATGTCACCTTGTTTTAATCCTGCTGAATAAGCTGGATAGTTAGAAGCTAGTTCACCTAAACGCGTTGTATTAGATGGTACTCCACTATAAATTGAAATGCCTAAGAAAATTGCTAAAGCTAATATAAAGTTCATTAGCGGTCCTGCAAATAATGTCAAGAATTTTTTCCCCCATGAATGTGAAGAAAACATTCTTTCTACCGGAGCTATTTGCTCTTCCATTCCACCAAATACAACGCATGCATCTTTTCTTACTTCATAGCGTTCGATTTTATCGCCAACGAAACCTTCTACAAATAATTTTTCAGTTAGATCAAATTCATTCAATTCTAATGGAAGTAAATCCATGTCATTGCTTTTATCTAAAACTATCTTCTCAACTTTATCATTTTCATCTAATTTTAAACTAACTTTCATTCCTTTTTTTAGATCATATACCGACACGTCATTATTAAAATCAAAAACATTGTCTGGCATTTTTACATATCCACCTACTGGAAGAAGCCTTATTGTAAAATTAGTCTCTCCAATTTTTTTATGAAATATCTTAGGTCCCATTCCTATTGCGAATTCTTGGCACAATATTCCTGCTCTTTTCGCAACTATAAAATGACCAAATTCATGAATAGTTACTACTACAAAAAATATTAATATAAATGCTATAATACCTTGCATCTAATACCCCTCTCTATATTTTAAAATAAACTTAGTAATATTATTAAACATGGCGCTGATAGAATAACAGAATCAAATCTATCAAAAATACCACCATGTCCCGGTAATAAATTACTACTATCTTTTACTTGATATTCTCTCTTATATGCTGATTCAATTAAATCACCAAATTGACCAACGGCACTAACCACTAATGTTACAACAATTGCAACTAATAGATTAGAAAATATATTAGTTGTATAGAAGAACAATAATGCTATAGCTATTGATGATAGACTACCTATTACTGAACCTTCAATTGATTTGTTAGGACTTATTTTCGGTGAAAGTTTATTTTTCCCAAACTTCATTCCACCAAAATAGGCAAAACTATCAGTAAACCAAATTGTAAGTAATAAATAAGCTACATGTGATAAACTCAAGTTTCTTATCATAAACAAACAATAAAATCCTATAAAAATATAGGCAGTTACAAATATAATCGAACCAATTTCAACTAATTTAATTTTATGACCTGTTGCAACTACAGTCGCTAACATACCAACTAAAATTAAAAAAAGTAATCCATAAAGTTGTAACTGTGTGATTTCTTCATTTAAAAATAGTAGTGCACCTGCTAAAGAAGATAACCCTAAAACTACTATGTTAGTTTCTTTAAAAGTCATTCTTACTATTTCATACATAGCCATCACACCTAGTGCGAATGTTGTAAATTTAAAATAATCTCCACCTAAAAATAGTAATGGTAGGAAAACAATTAATGCCACTATGGCCGTTATTACCCTAGTCTTCATTTAAACCTCCAAACCTTCTATCTCTACTTTGATATTCTAATAATGCCTTATAAAATTCTTCTTCAGTAAAGTCTGGCCATGCCACTTTTGTAAACAAGAATTCACTATAAGCAATTTGCCAAAGTAAAAAGTTTGAAATTCTTTGTTCTCCAGAAGTTCTTATTAATAAATCAGGATCTGGAGTATTAGACGTAAATAGATTTTTACTTACATGTTCTTCAGAAATTTCATCTATACTGTATTTATTATCTTGTACGTCTTTAGTAATTTGTTTAATTGCTCTTAACATCTCGTCTTTAGAACCATAATTCAATGCAAAGATTAATTTTAATCCAGTATTATTTTTTGTCTGCTCTATTGCATCATTTACTGCCTTCCTAGTATTTTCAGGAAGTTTTTCTACAACACCAATAACTTCAACTTTTACATTATTTTCCATAAGTTCTGGCATAAAACTACTGAACATCTTTTCAGGAAGATCCATTAAATAACTAACTTCTTCTTTAGGTCTCGCCCAGTTTTCTGTAGAAAAAGCGTATAATGTTAGATATTCTACACCTAGTTTCGATGCATATTTTGTTATTTTTTTTACAGTTTGCATCCCTTCATAGTGTCCTTTAATTCTAGGCATATTTCTCTTTTTAGCCCAACGTCCATTACCATCCATTATAATAGCAACGTGTGTCGGAATTTTTTTCAACTCTTGTTTGTCATTTTTTTCCACTAATTCATTTTTTCTAAAAAATTTAAACATAATTCCTCCTATGTAACACACTTCATTATATCATAAAAGCCTTAATGCAACAAACTTTTAATAATTTTTATCAATCATTATAGCTATTAATTTTTCAAAGAATAAATATATTATAATTAAGTCAAATAATATATACTCCACATAATATTTGTATAATTTATTTTTCCCTTTTATATGAAGTATTTTAGGTTGCTTCCATTTAATATTCATGTTAGAATATACACATTAAACATGATATTAAAAATGAAAATAAATATTTTTATCATAAGAATATT
>ERZ772906.1768-NODE-1768-length-11625-cov-11.709421_pt1 | contig 11625 bp, 13 predicted proteins | sample MGYA00511338_ERZ772906 | MGnify/ENA primary metagenome ERZ772906 (study PRJEB29015, sample SAMEA2738076) | human oral metagenome | biome: human oral; feature: human-associated habitat; material: saliva | place: China | collected 2212 ... | reverse complement strand
GCATGGTGGCGTCGGTTTCAGCGGGGCCCTTCTGGAAGACGTTCATGCCCGTGTCGGCGGCGTACTTGTTGACGCCCATTTCCATACGGACGAACCACGGGTTGGTGGCGTCCTTTGGGACGACGGCGATCGTGTAGTTGCCATCTCCGGCGGCCTTGCCGCCCGTGGTCGTGGTGCCCCCGTCCGTCGTGCAAGCGCCGAGTGCGAGGGCGCTTGCCGATATGGTGACGAGTGCTGTTGCTGCGAGCCTGGACTTCATCGTGACTCCTCTGGGTGTGGTCAACATCGGTGTTGAGGTTGTGGTTATGCGCGCTGCGGGTAGCCGTCGCGGTGGTGCGGCGCGGTGGTGCGGCATCGCGGCGCTGCTGCGTGCCGGGTCGCGACGAGCTGGGTCACGACGGGCTGTCGCGGCTGGCCGCGTTGCGGTGCCGCTCCCCCGCTGTGCTCCGGCTGCGCACGGTTGCGACGGTGCGTCCGCGCTGTGCTGGCCTTGCGGCCTGCTGGTTGGTGTGTTGCTGCTGCGTTGGGTACTGTGGTGTGCCGGTCGTTCCCGTCATTGGGGTTCGTCGGCGCGCCCACCATCCTAAGCCATTTTTCGTGGTGGCGTTCACTTTTTAGGTCTGCTTCGGACGAGGCCGGGGCGGGGTTGTGGGGTGCGTGCGGGCTGGTTGTGGGCTGATTTGTCAGACGTATGGGCGGGGGCGTTAGCCTAGATAAATACAGTACGATACAGATTGGTGCGAACCGCCTCATTGCTTGCTGGAGCGATGCACACTCGTGCGTTGATGCGCACCATAAGTGCGCATTTGTGCGATTGTGAGCGGGCGCGGGAGGATGTACAGACACGAGTGTGCACACCCTCCCGCACCTACCGACATCTAGCTCTGCTTGGCGGCTTCAACGACCTCGTGCCACTCTCGCTTGGTAAGGCCCCTCCGGCGTGCCACCATGAAGGCCGCCGTTCGATGCTCTTTCCGATCTACCTCAAGCTTACTCGGGATCTTCATCCTGGCGTATGCACACACCAGTGAGATGGCAGCACCGATTGGGGAAACCCCCAGCGTGACTTTCATACTTAGCTCGAGTTTCGATCCGTTGTTCAGACCAAATATGATTTCGCTCAGCGACGGGCTCCCCAGAAGGCTGTACATGACGACAGTGATGCCACAACACAGGAGGCACACCAACACCAGGATTGCTGATGTCTTGAGTCTTGACTTCCGTTCCCTTGAGACAATCGAATCGGCCAGCAGATACTCCTTGCCAAGCTCAGGCAGTGTCAGGGACGCCAATGTCCGCGTGCCGTTGATCTGATTGAGCGTTCCGTTCAGGTCCCCACCAAACTGAGCGATCTGGTTGCCATCTCCCTTGTTGTCGATTTTCTGAGACATCCTGTCCCTTCCTCTGGATCAGATTGTCGACCGCCATGGTCGACAAGCGACACCGTAAGGAGTGACATGCTCATCTGCGCCCAACATACCTGAGGACAAGTGTCGACCATGATAGAGGCGCTATCAATGCTGCCTTGACAACCGCAATCACCTTGTGGAGACTTTGTCTATCTTGACTGGATTGCACCCTGAATATATTGTTTAACACATGAGCGGCGGTGTCAATGGGTGGTAGCAATGAGTTGGTTGAATGCTTGTGTGGGGGTGCGGTAGCCGAGGGTTGCTCTGGGGCAGTTGCCCGGCTCGTAGGCGATGGCGTCGAGGTAGGGTTGGTGGCTGGTGATGGGGGTTCCTTTGGGCAGGTAGCGGCGGATGAGTCGGTTGGTGTTGTCGTTGGTTCCTCTCCCCGGGGCTGTGGGGGTGAGCGAAACACTTCCACGCCAGTGCCTGGGGTGAGGCGCTGGTGGCGGGCCATTTCCCGTCCCTGATCCCATGTCAGTGTTCGCATCGCTCCTTCGGGTAGGCCTTGGATGCGGCGGGTGAGCGCGTCACAGACCTGGTCGGCCCCGCGTCCCAGAGGCAGAGCCACGATGATCAGGTAGCGGGTGGTGCGCTCGACCAGGGTCGCGCACGCACTGGCCCCATCTTTTCCGATGATGAGGCCCCCTTCCCAGTTGCCAGGGATCATCCGGTCGGCAACGTCGGAGCGCTTTAATGGCTCTTCAGAGTTGAGTGTGGGTGAGTGGGTGTTGGTCGGGGGTTGGGGGTAGAGGTCGAAGTCCTTGGTGATGAGCGGACTTCTGCCCCGTTGTCTTTTAGGACCTTGGGCGGTGTTTCACTCTTCCTGCTGCTCTGTGTCGTTTGGTCGTTGTGGTCGGTGTGATCTGCTCGTCGACTTGGAGGGCTTCCATCTGGTTGCTGCCGCTCGGCGTGAGTGTGGTCTGGTGCTCGACATAGAGTCCTGTGACCGCTGTGCTGGCTGCCCAGGTTGTGGGGTGACTTGCTCACGGTCACGGGCGTGTGGTGGTGGAGGTGATCGACGCGCCTTGGGCCGGGATCCCTGTGCGGATCCGGTGGCACAAACGGCGCTGGATGTGGCGCGAACGCACCTGCCAGATTGCGACCTTTATCGAGCAGAATCACTCGGTGTGTGCACCCCGGGCGCGTCTGGGTGTGCGGGCGATCCGACAGTTGTGCTTCGAGGGAGCCACTATCTTGGGGCTGGCCCGCCAGTTAGGAACCACATGGAACACCGTGTGGTCCCCTATCAAGCCGTGCCTGCACGCCGCATCTGAACCCCGCCCGCCTTCGCAGGAGTTCGGGCACCCAGAGTCGATGAGAGGCGTGTGGCACCACCACGACCGACGACGCCGGGGCCCACGAGCTCACCGGCATCGTGGATCTGACTCGCGGGAAGGATCATCCCACGGCCCGCTTGAGTGGACCTGGCCCCGGGCAGGTCTGGAACCGTGTACAAGAACTGGCTGGCCGAGCGCGGACAAGACTTCCGCGCGGGAGTGCGAATCGCGGATGCTAGATCCCCCTTCCAGGGACAGCAAGAACACCATCACTTGCCTGCTCCAAGGACGCAACCAGCGTGCGCGGCGCCTGTCACATCGTCAAGCTCGCCGGTGATGCCCTTGATGAGGTACGCTGTCGCGTCCAGCAAGACACGACCGGTCACCACGGGCGCAAGGGTGATCCCCTCTACCACATCCGGCTTCTCCTGCGCGCCTCACACACACAAGCTCCCCCCGCCAACAAGAACGACTCCGTGAGGCCTTCACGGCAGATAAGGCGCATATCAGTGTCGAAGTCGCCTACCACTGCGCCCAGCACGTGCGAGACGTCTTCCACCAAGCCACACCCGCCCACGGCCGACGCCTGGCCACACACCTCATGAAGCGCCTACCAACGTGTCCCATCCCCGAAATTGCTCGCCTGGGCAAGACCCTACGCAAGTGGAAGGACGCCTTCTTGGCCTACTTTGACACAGCCGGAGCCAGCAACGCACCCCACCGAAGCCATCAACGGACACTATCGAACTAGGCAGACTCACCGCCAGAGGCTACCGCAACCCCACCAACTACCAGCTCCGAATGCTCCTCATCGCAGGAGGCCTAGATGCCTCCACCCACACTCAACTCTGAAGAGCCGCAAAAGCGCTCGTGGGAGTTGTTGACCGCCAAGAGAATGTGCCGCCCCTCCGATGCTTCAGCGTTGAGCAGTCCGTCGCCAAGGTATCGCCTGCACCAACGAAGCCAGTGCCAACGTGCATTCCGCCAAAAGGTACTCGTCGCGCCAAATGGTTCCACGAGGTCACTGTCTCAGACCTTCGGGCAGTAACAGGTTTAGTTCGTCTCGACTGAACTCCTTCAGTCCTTCCTTCTGAAGTCGATCACGCGCAATGTTAAAGCTCTTGTTATCTGTCCTGGGAATGGATGTATAGATCGATTTGGTTTGTTCAACAAGCCTGTCTCTTTCCTTGCGGACTTCCTCATCACTCATCGAGTTGAAGTCAGTCAAACAAGCCAAGTACTGCCGCTGGAGATACCAAAGTTGATCGGCTGCCTTCTGATGGTTCGCAATTTGCGTTCCCAGTTCGAACCGAAAGCTATACGAGTTAAGCGCAAGGAGCGCGAAAGTGAGTAGTCCCGTAGCTACCGTCGCCCATTGCTGCTGCGTCACAAAGATACCAACGATGCCAGCAGTTGAAGCCGCAGAAAGAATGATTTGGAAAGTCTTGATTCTCCGCTCCGAGCGCGCAAGCCTCGTACGCTGTTCTTCCTGCGCGGCGTGAGTGTAGACCACATTCCCATACTCGTTCTCGAGCTGGGAATACAGTCTGTCGCGTTCAGGACTTCGGGAATCGGTCATCGAAGATCAGCCTCCAAAACTCTGTTGCTTGGCATGTGTCCATCGCATCAATCGCAGTCTTGGCATTGTCCGCGTAAAGCGCTAGAAGATCCACCATAGGAGGTGGAGCAAATGTGTCAATTCGTCGACGTGTACCCGGAGCTACAACAACGCCACCACGGGCAAACTCGTTCTTCCAGTATTCGAAGAAGTCTCTGGTGTGCCAGTCGAAATATAGGTATGGCAGGTTGTCAGCCCACTGGCTCTGTTCCCAGTATTCGAACGCCATTGCGTCCAGTGCCTGCCCGCTGAAGTACTGCCCCTGTTTGTTCCACGCCCTAAGCATCCGGCAGAACTTCTTCAGGCCACCTGGGTGATCCTTGCTCAGGCCATTGAACACTTCCAGCTCACGGCGCGGGTTCATTGTTGGCCAAGAGCCGCCGTTATGCGTGTCTGGGTAACGGTACGTGCCGGGCGTTTCTGCCCGAAACACGGGGACTATCTCGAATCGAACTCCATCTGTGAACTCGGCGACGACGACTTGTCCGTCCCCACGCAGCTTGGTTTGGGGATAGGTCGCACTGAGACTTCGTTTTACCTTTTGGAGTAGCTCGGATGGCCCGTTCCCACCAAACAGGGATCGCGCCCAAGCGTTGTTGTATTCACCGGGCGGTAGCTCCACGAGAATATCGATATCACTCGTCGAGATCGCTGTACCGCGACCATATGACCCGGCGTACCAGGAGTGATCTGTGTCTGAGGACGTTCCCCAGAAGTCCACATTGATGCGCCGCGTGATGGCATGGTATCGATTGCGCACCGCGCTGACTGTCGCCGGAGTCATGCGGAGATTCGCTTCGAATTGTCGAAACAATCGGTTTTCGTCACCCATCGCCTTCTCGCCTCCTGGCAGTAGTCGCTGGTGAGCAGAGTATCTGCGCAACGCCCACCCATACCGCTTCAGGCAGTGCAGTCTGATCTTCAAAACCCGAACTTCGAGTCATCTCAGCTGGTGTGAGGACAAGCTCCTTGAAACAACGAAAGCCTCGAAAGTGAATCTTGGTGATCACGACACCAGCTCCCCAAGGCCTCGCGCGAGGGGTAGCGCTCGGTCGAGCTTGGCAGCAATACGCTCCTGCTCATCCACAGGCGGAACTGGAACGGGTACTACTTTCAGCTTCTCGACTGAGAGTCCAGGCTGTGCTGTTGCGGTAGCGTACTGATTCAAGTTCAGTTGCTCTAATGCTAGAGCCGCCCAAGCAGGAGATGTATGCCCGAATGTCTCGACTACTACCGCATGCTCAGTCGCGAAAAAGCGCCCCGAAGCCACATTGATATTGCCACAAAGAGCGCCTTGACGACCGATGATCGGGTAGGTTCCGTCTCTGTTGTAGTCGGCCACGTAACCCCTGATCCCGTTACCTCCGTAGCACGGGTACTCGCCAACTTCAGAAATGTTGCCAACGGCGACGTTCTTGCCTGCCTGCATGTTGAACACGCGGCCTAGACGCGACCAAACCCAACTATCTGGCAGGTCGAAGGGCTCGTCCGTTTTGTCCACTGGCGGCAGTGGCTTCTGCTTCTTGATTTTGCCCTCCTTTTCGAGTTGCTGTCGTTCGTTTTTGATGGTTTCGATGAGTTCTTCTGCGGTGCCATCTTCTGGACGTTGGTCGGTGAGTTTCCCGCTGATGGCGGCTTGGAGGATCGCGCGTTCGATTGCTTTGGCGAACTCGCGGTCTAGATACTCTCTCTCGCTCAAGTTCAGCAAGTTGGTCAATGAGCGGCAGAACCTCGTCAAGCTTGGCGACAACCCGCTCCTGCTCGGCAAGCGGTGGGATGGGAAGAGGCAGCTCAAGGATGGTTCCCAAATTAAGTTCTTGCTGCTTGGTGGTTCCGCTTGTCAGGTCGTCCATGTTCTGCTGAATGTGCGGCGACGAGATAAAGGCGTCGATGAACCGGGGAAGTACCTCTGGAAAGGTTCGTATGACTGTAACGTGCGAATCTGCAGCCATCTTGCCGAAGTCACCTGACTCTGGCAGGACGGTTGACCGACCGACTGTGCCGGTGCCTGTTGAATTCCAAAGAATGTCGCCCGCACTCAGAATCCGATCCTGTGGAAGCGCAGCGAACGCCTCGGACGCATACGGGCGTGCCAGCGCAGGGTCGAATCCTGTCCAGCGCACACACTTCTGAGAGACCGCCAAATACGGGGAGATATCCGCATACGTTGGGGACTTGCCTCGTTGCGCGTACCTCGCGGCCTCCCCGAAACGCGCCCATACCCAATTGGAAGGTATCGGGAATGGCCGATCTTCATCCGTGATGGGTGGAAGTGGCTTCTGCTTCTTGAGTTTCTTCGCTTTGACCAGTGCGGCGCGTTTTGCCTTAATCTGTTCAAGGAGTTCTGTGGCAGTACCGTCCTCTGGACGTTGGTCAGTCAGTTTGCCGCTGATGGCGGCTTGGAGGATGGCAGCGCGGAGGCGGTCGGCTATCATTCGGTCACCGCCAGGAGCGCTTCGATTTGGGCGATTTTGGCGTCGATTTGCGCGTCGAGTTCGGCTCGTTTGGTCTTGTAATCAGCGATTGTTTCTTCTGGGCTGAGCACGACGGTTGTTTGTTGCGGGAAGCCGCAGAGATCAAGGTTGTAACCGCCCTCGATAAGTTGATCGGCGGTGAACCGCTGGGCCTTGGGGTTGCCGTCTGCGTCTTCGATCTCTCGGCGATCCGTCCACCACTCAGCGGCGTCGGCCAGGTGTTCCCTCAGCATTGGTCTGGTCTTGGAGAACGCTTTGTAGCCTTCGGGGAGGTCAACTCGGTAGTACCAGGTCTCCTTGGTTGTACCTGTGTTGTCGAAGAACAGGAGATTGGTGGCGATTGGGGTGTAGGGCGAGAACACAGAGCCCGGTAGGCGGATGATGGTGTGGAGGTTGAACTCCTTGAGGAGGCGTTCCTTCAGTGCGAGTTTTGCGCCGTCGTTACCGAAGAGGAACCCGTCGGGCAGTACGACCCCGGCTCTTCCATGTCGTTTGAGCCGGTAGGTGATGAGCGCGATGAATAGGTCTGCGGTTTCAGAGGAACGGAAGGCTTGCGGGAAGTTCGCTTTGACCGATTCTTGCTCGGTGCCGCCGTAGGGCGGGTTCATGGTGACGACGTCGAACTTCTCGCTGTCTTTGAAGTCGCGCACGTTACGTTCGAGTGAGTTGCCGTGAATGAACTGGGGCTGGTCGACGTCGTGTAACAGTAGGTTGGTCACGCCAAGTAGGTACGGCATTGGCTTCTTCTCAATGCCGTAAACGCTGGAGCGGTATGCCTCGCGGTCTTCGACGCTTTCGACCTGTTCGTCGAGGTGTTTGAGCGTTGAGGTGAGGAACCCAGCTGTTCCGGCTGCGAAGTCCGCGACGGTCTCTCCGAGCCTGGGGTTGATCATTTCGATCATGAAGTCGGTGACCGCGCGCGGCGTGTAGTACTCGCCTGAGCTGCCCGCGCTTTGGAGTTCTTTCAGCAAGGTCTCGTAGATCTCGCCGAAAGCATGCCGGTCTGCATAGTCCTCGAAGTCAATCTCGTCGATCAGGTTAACGAGTTGACGGATGAGGATACCGTCCTTCATGTACTGGTTCGAATCCTCGAACACTGCCCGAACCACGGATTGACTGAGCGGCGTCGATGCGGTGATCGGCAGCGATTTGAGAGCTGGGAAGAGTTCAGCGTTGAGGAACGTCAGGAGTTCTTCACCGGTCTTGGATCGTCCGTCTTTACGGTCGGGTGCCCAGGAACGCCAGCGGAGCTGTTCGGGGATGATCGGCTGGTAGGCGGGGTTGTGGAACTCCCAGTCGGCTTCTTTCGCGTCGTAGACCTTGAGGAACAACAGCCAGGTGAGTTGCGCGATGCGTTGGGCGTCGCCGTCGACCCCGGCGTCTCCGCGCATGATCTTGCGGGAGGTTGAGATGAACGAGTTCAGGCTCATTGGCTACTTGTGCTCCTTATGCAGCTTCGTAGAGGGCGTCTTCGAGTTCACGAATGGCCTGGAGGTAGGCGTCGCGTCCTCCGAAGAGGCGGGCAATCTTCTGCGGTGACCCGTACTGGGTGAACGGGTCAACGCTGAGGATTCTGGTTGTTTCGATTTCAGATATACCGATATCTGCGTACTTATCCAAGAGCGCTTTCAATACTTCGCGGCAGATGTCTGAGTATTTGTGGAGGTAGCCGCGCTTCTTGACGTGATCGATACGCTCTTGTTTAGTCAGTGGAGGCTTGTCGAACGCAATATGGAGGATGAGATCGAAATCGTCAACGTCGAAGAACCTACCGTCAGCTTCTTCGCGTATCGCCTCAAGGAAGACACCATGGCTGCTGAGTTGGCCGATGAGTTCGTCCTTTCGCTCGGCCTGCGACCAAGCGGTAAGGAACGAGTCGAGGCTGGAGTACGTGTTCAGCAATGACCGCTTCGAGAAGTCGCGGATCGATTCGGTCATGAGTTTGCCGGTGGCGGGATCGACGTACTGGACGCGCTCGTTGAGCAGTTTGACTTCGACACCGCGAACTCGCACCTTGCCTTGCTTTTCAGGGTCTGTGTCGTCGATCCAAGGCGGATCGCAGATGATCACATCATCTGGGCCGAAGTCCTCGATGTCGTCTTCAGACCCGGGGTCTTCCACGGTTTCGTCGTCTTCTGGCCATTCGGGTTCGGGGATCTCGCCGTCATCTCCAGGCTCGGGCAAAGGTACGTCTATGCTGCCTGCTGGGTTGCCGTCGAAATCCGGGTCGGCGAAGAGTCGGGTCGATCCACGGAAGTCCATGATCGTGAAGAACTCTTTGCCATGCTCAGGATCGAGCCGGGTGCCGCGTCCGACGATCTGTTTGAACTCCGTCATCGACCCAATGTTGGACTCCAAGACGATGAGCTTGATCGTTTTGACGTTGACGCCTGTGGTGAGCAGTTTCGATGTGGTCACCAGTGTCGGGTACTTCTCGTTGACGTCAGCGAAGTTATCGAGCTGACCCTTGCCTTCTTTATCATCTCCGGTGATCTTCATGACGTACCGGTAGTCCTCGATGACCCGTTCAAGGTTCTCGTTCGCTAGGGCTTGGCGCATTCGTTCAGCATGCTCAATATCGACGCAGAAGACGATGGTCTTCGAATCAGTGCCGTACTTCTCCAGCCAGGACGTCACGTACTTGGCGACCATCTGGGTGCGCTCATCAATGATGAGGTTACGGTCGTAATCCTTGACATTGTACTCGCGATCCTCAACTTCGTTGCCATCAACGTCGACTTGCCCCTCGAACGGTCGCCAGTTCTCCAAGTCGATGTCCAAGCCAACACGGATCACCTTATACGGAGCAAGGAAGCCATCCTCGATTCCTTGTTTCAAACTGTAGGTGTAGACAGGCTCACCAAAGTAGTCGATGTTCGACACTTCCTTGGTTTCTTTCGGTGTTGCCGTCATACCAATGTGGATGGCGCTAGAGAAATAGTCGAGGACACGTCGCCACAGCGATTCTTCGCGTGCTGATCCACGGTGACACTCGTCAATGATGACGAGGTCGAAGAACTCTGGTTTGAACTGCCGGAATGGTTCTTCACCCTCCTCACCAGCGAGCTGTTGATACAGGCTCATGTAAACCTCGTAAGAGGAATCCAAGTGCTTGCCTTTGACCTTGGTGATGCGGCCAGAGAGTGGTTCGAAGTCGCCGGTGATGGTCTGATCGATCAGCACGTTGCGGTCGGCAAGGTACAGTACCCGTTTCACTGTTCCAGCTTTGAGGAGCCGCCAAATAATCTGAAAGGCCGTGAATGTCTTGCCGGTGCCGGTGGCCATCACCAGGAGTAGACGGCGGTCGCCGTGTGCGATGGCTTCCAGCGTGCGGTCTACCGCTACCTGCTGGTAATAGCGAGCTTCTTGCGGTTTGAACGGGTCAACATGGTATGGCTCAGCGATCAGTGCCTCACCCTGAGCGTCAAGTCCTTTGCCAACCAGATAGCGTTGCCACAACTCATCCTCGGTAGGGAACTCATCCAAGCCGATCTCTCGCTCAACCCCGGTGAAGAAGTCGTGCTCGATGAAGCCCTTGCCGTTTGACGAGTAGGCGAACGGGGCGTCAAGCTTCGCGGCATAACCTAGTGCCTGCTGCAGACCTGCACGAACAGTGTGCTCCATGTCCTTGGCTTCAACAACCGCAAGCGGCTTACGCGACTTCGAACCAAGCAGCATGTAATCCACTTTGCTGATCTTGCCCCGTTTGGTCTTGGTACCTTGAACAATGACCTGGCCAGGAGCGATGACAAGCTCCATACGAAGTTGCTCTTTACGCCAACCAGCCGTCTCTGTGATCGCAGGTGTAATGAACCTGAGCTTGACATCCTCTTCAGTGAGCTTTGACATTGCTATCCTCCTCCATGTCTTCGACAATCTCCGCGATATTGATCAGTTCTCGGACCGACGCTTCAGCGTTTTTAACGAGCACGGTGGTAGTGACATTCTCATTTCCATCGAGCTTGGCGACGGTGCCGGTACTGATGCCTGCCTTGACCTGGAGATCGCGCTTCAGTCAGCCTTTGTTAACGAGCTTCTTTCACAACAAATCGTAGCAGGTTCTTGTCATTATTCCTCTGCTTCTTGATCGTTTAACTTCTTGTTCCGTCGCCGATTGGAGGGAGCGAAGCCCACGCGTCAGTGACTAACTAGTGGCGGTGAGGCTTGAGAACCTCACCGCCACTGTCATATGTCGGGATATTCGGCGGTCGGTTTCGTACAACGGCAGTACGGTGTCCCATATTCGCGGCCAAAGGTCTTTCTGCACACAGCGAGCAGGAGTACCCACGCGGCTACGCAGACTCCTTGGTCTCCTGGTCGTAGCCGACCTGCCAAAACCCCATATCAAGAAGCTTCATCTGGGGATAGATCAGGTCCTCGCACTGCATTCCGCGCCGCGCTTCCTCGAGGCGGTCGTTGTGGGCCTCGTAGAAGTCCGCGAGTTCGAGGAGAGATTCCTCTTGATAAGTGTTCTTTTCTAAGCCTAAATACCTCACTCCTACACCGAAGTATGTGTCATACGCGGGCACGCACCCGAGCGTTCCCATCAGGATTTTCGTGATGAGAACCTCCGACACTGCGCTCGCGACCTCACGCCCTCTGATTCCTTTGCGGATTGGACGGAAATAGTTGGCGATGTAGCCGTACACGGTGTCGAGCATCAGCTTAACCTCGGGCTCCCGCACATCCGCGCACGCGAGCCCGAACAGGCAGTCGTATTCGGGCTTCAGGATCTCCTCGACGATGGGCGTGTGCACCTTGTAGTCCATGTGAAAGATGAAGGACGAGGCCCGATACATTCCCCAGCTCGCCAGGTAGAAAGCGAGGTGCAGGCTCAAATAGTC
>ERZ772906.1760-NODE-1760-length-11647-cov-2.295204_pt1 | contig 11647 bp, 12 predicted proteins | sample MGYA00511338_ERZ772906 | MGnify/ENA primary metagenome ERZ772906 (study PRJEB29015, sample SAMEA2738076) | human oral metagenome | biome: human oral; feature: human-associated habitat; material: saliva | place: China | collected 2212 ... | reverse complement strand
AACACCCCACCTCGTCCTTCGCGCCAAAACGGTTTTTGATGCCACGCAGCATGCGCAGGGAGGAATGCCGATCGCCTTCAAAATTCAGCACCACGTCCACAAGGTGCTCCAACACCCTGGGGCCAGCGACGTTGCCATCTTTTGTCACATGTCCGACCAGAAGAATCGGAATGCCCGTGTTCTTGGCCAGCGCGGTCAGTGCGGCGGTGACGGCACGGGACTGCGCCACCCCACCGGCCACGCCCTCTACGCCGGGCGCGTGCATGGTTTGCACCGAGTCCACGATGAGCAGCGAGGGTTTCAGCTGTTCCACGTGCCCAAACACCACGTCAAGGTCGGATTCCGCTGCGAGAAACAGCGTATCCTTCAGCGCGCCGGTGCGTTGCGCACGCATACGTACCTGCCCCACTGATTCTTCGGCGGTGACGTACAAGGCGGTGCGTGTGTCGCGTGTCGACGCCTCTCCTTCCGCAGGTTGCGTCGCCCACTTCGCCGCCACCTCCAGCAACAATGTGGATTTACCCACGCCGGGTTCCCCAGCAAGCAACACCACGGAACCCGGTACGAGGCCGCTGCCTAGTACCCGGTCAAGTTCTCCGATACCAGTGGATGTAGTGGTGGAACTCGCTGGGTCAATACGCACAATTGGCAATGCCGGGGCGGTAGGTGTTAGGCCCGTAGGGAGTGCCCCAGTGAATGCGGCTACGGCAGCGCTCCCACCGCCGTTCTTGCTGGTTGCCGCAACGCGTTTTTCTTCCAACGTCCCCCATGAACCACACTCAGGGCAGCGACCCAACCACTTTGCACATGTGTAGCCACAATCAGTGCATTGATACTGGGTGCGTGGTTTTTTCACTGCCGTTTTTGCCATGCTGTGCAGTGTAGGCACCACGGTAGACACGTCCAACACAAGGGTCGAACATGTGTGTTACATCTGGTGAACGTCAACTTTAGTGGCGATGCTATTGCCCACGCCGATGTCGTCGCCGGAAAACTGAATCATTGACCCCATACTACGAAGTTATGAACGGGGGTCATGTACGCGAAAACCCCCAGCTCAAAGCCGGGGGGTGCCAGGAGGTGCGAAAAATCCTGTGCTAGTGGCTGTGGCCCGAGTGGGCATTGTCGGATTCGGAGCCAGTGGTGCGTTCGACCTGGCCCGACTTGTGCAGGTTGCCTGCGATGGTGGCGGAGACAGTCACTTCGCCATTATCAAAGTTGAACACCACGTCCTTGGTACCGCCCAGTGCCAAACCGTTGTTTTCCAGGGAGGTGGAAATATGTGTGATGCACCCGGTTTCTGGCTTGGTGAGGTTGTCAATGTACTTCTTGGAATCAGCAACGACAGTGCATTCGCGTTCTAGCTTTGGCTTCTCTGACAGGGTGACCTGCTCACCGCCAACAGTGACGGATTCCAACGTATGGGTGCTCTCGCTGGTGTCCTGGTTGACCGCCGTGAATTTTAACGCGGCAGTAGAGTCATCATTCACCACCACAGTGACGTCACGGACGGCGATTGTGTTGTCGTCGCTGTGGGCGCTGGCACCATCGACTGCTGCTACTTGATTGGCGGTTTGGGAGATCTGCCCAGCGCCACATGCGCTGAGGGCCAGTGCGGCGCAACCAGCTAAGCCAAGGGCGACACCACGGCGTGCGGCCGACTTGAGGGTCATCACTTTTATGTCCTCCGTTTGAGGCTGGTGGGTAAAGTCAGTTGTCACTAGCCTACTTTAGTCACCCCAAGGCATGTTCACACATTTTTTCTGCAGATAATAGGGGTCTGCGGGGGCAGCCGAAGGGGTGAATCTTGCATACTGAGACTACCCGCAGACTATCCAAGGACTGTCTGCGCGCACTGCACAGACCATGCATGAGACCTGCCTGGATCGTGTTATGATGTCGATATTTACGGCTTTTAACAAGGAGTGGGCATGGATTTTAAAGTCGGAGACACCGTCGTGTACCCGCACCACGGCGCGGCCGTGGTTGAGGCCATTGAGCAGCGGGAAATGCGCGGCGAAGTCGTCGACTACTTGGTGCTGCAGATTCACCAGTCGGATCTGACCGTCCGTGTGCCCGCAATGAACGCTGAACTTGTTGGTGTGCGCGACGTGGTGGGAGAAGAGGGCCTGTTGAAAGTCTTCTCCGTACTGCGTGAGACTGATGTGGAAGAAGCTGGCAACTGGTCACGCCGCTATAAGGCCAACCAGGAACGTCTCGCCTCTGGTGACGTGAACAAGGTTGCGGAGGTTGTGCGTGACCTATGGCGTCGCGAACAAGACCGCGGCTTGTCTGCTGGCGAGAAGCGCATGTTGGCCAAAGCGCGCCAGGTGCTGGTGGGGGAGCTGGCGCTGGCAGAAAACGTGGATGAGGCGAAAGCCGACGACTTGGAAAAACAGTTTGCGGAAACCATTGAGCGCCACCGCGCACTGGGCGTGGAGGATGAGCCGGAGAAGAAGGTTGTGGAGGACATGGACGTGGACCTTGACGACCTCAACTTCGACGATGAAGACTAGCGGCTAACAATGCCCGCCCGCCGTGTCACCGCGCTGCTGGCCGCAGCCGGGAAAGGTTCCCGATTGGGAGCGCCAATACCTAAAGCGTTTGTTTCGCTGCGCGGCGTGAGTCTTGTGGAGCGCAGCATTCGTGGCATGGTGACCTCTGATGTGGTGGACCAGATCATTGTGCTGGTTAGCCCTGACATGGAGGACTATGCCCGCGAGCTGTTTGCTAAACGGGGCGTGTTCGAGTTGGGGGTGGGTATTCGACTTGTCCATGGCGGTGGGGAACGCGCTGACAGTGTGTGGGCTGGTCTGCAGGCCATTGAAGAAGACGATGGCATTGTGCTCATCCACGATAGCGCCCGCGCCCTCACCCCGCCCGGGCTGATTGCGCGTGTGGCGCAGAGTGTTCTCGCGGGAAACGCGGCCGTGATCCCTGTCCTACCGGTGGCAGACACGATCAAGCGAGTGGCGGAAGGGGCGGTCGTCGATACGCCGCCACGGGATACTTTGAGGGCTGTGCAAACTCCGCAGGGTTTTGACCTACGAACGCTGCGTGCCGCCAACCAGGAGTTTTTTGCCCAGTCGCACCCCAGTTTCACGCCCACCGACGATGCCAGCCTCATGGAATGGTACGGCCAGCGCGTGCTGTGCGTGCCTGGTGATCCCATGGCATTTAAGGTCACCACACCGATGGATATGGTCATGGCGCAACACATCACCGACGACGTTGAACCCACTATTTTTGAGGTGCCAAGTGACTAATATTATTCCGCGCGTGGGTATCGCCACCGACGCCCACCGCATCGAACCCGGCAAACCCTGTTGGATCGCATGCCTGCTTTTCGACGCCGCCGACGGCTGCGAAGGGCACTCCGACGGCGATGTTGTCGCGCACGCCGTGGTAGATGCCCTGCTCAGTGCCTCAGGGCTGGGGGATCTAGGGTCTTTTGTTGGTGTCGGACGCCCCGAATACGACAACGTATCCGGCACGCAGCTGCTCACGGAATGTCGGGAACTGCTCGACTCCTACGGCTTTACTATTGGCAATGTTGCCGTGCAGCTCGTAGGCAACACGCCGAAAATGGGGCCGCGCCGGGCGGAATCGGAAGGCATAATGGGGGAACTCATCGGCGCTCCCGTGTCAGTATCGGCCACAACAACCGATGGTCTTGGCTTTACGGGACGGGGAGAAGGGCGCGCCGCAATCGCCACCGCTGTGCTATGGAAATAATTTAAGGTATATTAATTTGTTATGAGAAATCATGCCGTCACCGTCGCTGTCAACGTCGCCACATCCGCCGCTCTCACAGTATCCATCTTGGCGGGTGGGGCGTCCGCTGACCCCGCACAACCAGCGGAACCTACCGCTGAGGTCATCGCCTCCCAGCACAGCGTCGACACAGAAGTTAGCATTCTGGAGGCTAATTACAAAGATCTCACCACTCGCGACAATAAAGCTCGCCATGGCCAGGAAAACGTTGACTATCTCGCATGGTTTGTGGAGAAGGAAAACAATCTTCTCACGCAAGTGAAGCAACTGTCCGCCCGCGCAGACAAGAAAGAAGACAAGGAACGTCTGGCCATGCTGACTACTAACCTGGAGACCTTGCTGGCGTCGGACATGAAGGAACTTGACGAGGCGAAACGCAGCGTACTGTCCAGCTTCCCGGGTTCTGACGTGCTGAATAAAGTTGGTACCATGTTTGCGCCGCTAGACCAGATTTTTGATCGCATGACCAGTGCCTTTAGCTCCTAGCAGGTCATGGTTGCCTAGCTGCCACCTGCAGGTATCGCGGCGGTGGTGAAGTAGGCGGCAGTGGAGGTGCCGGCCCCCTCAGTTACACTGATTCGTGTGACTCTTCGAATTTACGACACCGCAACCCGAACACTCCGTGACTTTGAGCCCGTCCGCGCTGGGCACGCCTCGGTGTACTTGTGTGGTGCGACGGTACAGACGGTGCCGCATATTGGGCATATTCGCAGCGGTGTTGCATTCGATATCCTCCGTAACTGGCTTGAAGCCCACGGGCTTGATGTCGCGTTTGTGCGCAACGTCACCAACATTGACGACAAGATTCTTACCAAAGCCGCAGACAACGGACGGCCCTGGTGGGAATGGGCGGCCACCCACGAGCGAGCTTTCCAATGGGCGTATGACCAGCTCGGCGTGCGCCCCCCATCAATCGAGCCGCGCGCCACAGGGCACATCACAGAGATGGTGGAGTACATGCGCCGCATTATTGACAATGGTCACGGTTATGCGGCTGACGGCAACGTGTACATGCAGCCAACCTCCCTGCCGGACTACGGGCACCTTTCCGGGCAGAAACTTGACGAGCTTGACCAAGGTGAATCCGCTGGCACCGGCAAACGCGATCCTCGCGACTTCACAATGTGGAAAGCAGCAAAGCCTGGAGAACCAAGCTGGCCGACACCGTGGGGCGATGGTCGCCCCGGCTGGCACATTGAGTGCACTGCTATGGCCACAAAGTACCTGGGCGCGGAGTTTGATATTCACTGCGGCGGCCTGGACCTGCAGTTCCCGCACCACGAAAACGAAATTGCACAGGCCCACGCCGCAGGTGACCCTTTTGCGCGCTACAACGGCTGGGTCACCATGTCCGGTGAGAAGATGTCCAAGTCGCTGGGCAATGTTCTGAGCATTCCGAACGTGCTGACCAAGGTCCGCCCCGTGGAGCTGCGCTACTACCTGGGCAGCGCCCACTACCGTTCGATGTTGGAATACTCTGAGGCATCGCTGCAGGAAGCCGCCGCTGGTTATCGCCGCATTGAGTCCTTCCTGCATCGTGTGGTTGAGCTGAACGCTGGTGAGATAGAAAAGGGTGAGGTGACGGGCGCGTTCACGGCCGCGATGGATGATGACCTCGGTGTCCCCGCAGCGCTTGCCGAGGTGCACAACGCGGTTCGTGCTGGTAATTCCGCCCTGGATAAAGGCGACACCGCAGAAGCGACGGCGATTGCTGGGCAGGTCCGAGCCATGACTGCGATCCTGGGTGTGGACCCGTATGCTCCGCAGTGGCGCGACCGGGATCAGTCCAATGATGCCGCGCTCGCCGCCCTGGATGTGCTCATTGCTGATGCGTTACGACGCCGCGAACTCGCCCGCGCCGACAAGGATTGGGCTACTGCGGACCAGGTGCGGGATCAGTTGAACGCGGCTGGGATTGACATTGTGGACACTGCTGACGGTGCAAAATGGTCGCTACGAGATGGTCGCTGATAAAGATAGTAAAAGGTGTGAGGTAAACATACATGGCTGGTAACTCAAGGCGTCGCGGCGCGGTGCGTAAGACGAACAAGAAAGGCGCGACGAAGGGCTCCGGTGGCCAGCGTCGACGTGGGTTGCGGGGCAAAGGCCCCACTCCGAAGGCGGAGGATCGGGTCTATCACGCTGCGCATAAGCGCAAGCTTGATAAGCAACGCCGGGATTCCGGTCGTCACGTGCGGGAACGCACCACAGAACTGGTGGTGGGGCGCAATCCTGTGGTGGAATGCCTCCGCACCAATGTCCCCGCCACGGCATTGTATGTCGCGGAGGGCACGAATAATGATGACCGCCTCGCTGAGGCCGTGCGGCTGGCCAATTCTCGCGGCATCTCCATCATTGAGGTGTCTCGCCTTGAACTGGACCGCATGACCGGAAGCAGCATGCACCAAGGCATTGGTTTGCAGGTGCCCTCCTACGATTACGCCCACGTGGAAGACATTATCGACGAGGCTGCGGCCTCTGGCCAGGGTCTGGTGGTGTGCCTGGATAACATCACCGATCCCCGTAACCTGGGCGCGGTGATTCGTTCGGTGGCTGCGTTTGGCGGGCAGGGCGTGATCATTCCAGAGCGTCGTTCGGCATCGGTGACGGCGGTGGCCTGGCGCACGTCAGCCGGGACTGCTGCCAGACTTCCAGTGGCTAAGGCAACCAATTTGGTACGTACATTAAAGCAATTCCAGCAAGCAGGTTTCCAAGTAGTGGGCTTGGACGCTGATGGCGATAAGACATTGGATGATTATGACGGCACCGAACCAACCGTGATTGTGGTGGGTAGTGAGGGCAAAGGGCTGTCCAGACTGGTATCTGAGACCTGCGATTCTAAGATCTCTATTCCCACATCAGATTGGGTGGAATCACTGAATGCGTCCGTGGCTGCGGGTGTAGTGTTAAGTGAATTTGCCCGGCAGCGACGCGCCAGTTAGACGACGATCAGGCCAGGTACCTCGCAGGCGGACCGCCCCACAATTGGGGTGTTCCGCCATTCGCATTTATGCTATCAGACATAAATTCACGGTAGCGCTATGTTGAAACTTCTGGAAAACCCATGTGTGACATAGTTCTGATGCCAAAATTATGTGTGTCACCCCCGAAAGGTGTGACAAAGTGATAGTTTTTAGAATCATGGCAAAACGTACACAAAGTCGCGGCACTCTGGCATCTTTGGCTGCAGAGTTAGGCGTTTCACGCACCACAGTTTCTAACGCATATAATCGCCCGGAACAGTTATCTGCCGCGCTACGGGAACGTATTTTGGCAACAGCTGAGCGCTTAGGCTACCCCGGCCCTGACCCGACGGCCCGGTCGCTGCGGACCCGCCGCACGGGATCGTTTGGGGTGCTGCTGACCGAGCACTTGTCGTATGCCTTCGAGGATTTGGCATCCGTGGATTTTCTCGCAGGCATGGCTGAGGCGTCCTACGGGTCGAACAATTCCCTGACGCTTGTGCCCGTTGGGCCTGACACAAGCGTGGATCAGGTCGCTGCCGCGCAGCTGGTGAATCAGTGTGTGGTTGATGGTTTTGTGGTGTATTCGGTGGCCGCCGACGACCCGTATCTGCTGGCCGCGAAAAACCGCCGCCTCCCGATGGTGATTTGCGACCAACCCGCCGACGAACATTCCCTCCCGTTTGTGGGTATTGATGACTATGCGGCCATAGCACCCGCCGCGCAGTCCCTGATTGATGCTGGTCACCGCAACATTGGCATCTTGTCGATCCGCCTGTTCCGCCGCCCGAATGACGGCGCGGTTACCCCAGACCGTCTCGATGCCGCTGACCTGCACGTTCAACGTGCCCGCGTGCAGGGTGCACTGTCAGTTTTGCAGTCTGCTGGCATTGACCCCACGTCTGTGCCCATCGTTGAACGGCACATCAACGACCCGGCCAATAACGTCGCCGCCGCTCGTGAACTGCTGGAATCGCACCCTGAGCTCACCGCCGTGCTGTGCACCACCGACTCCATGGCGTTGGGTGTGCTCGCCTACGCTGAGTCAGTAGGGCTGAGCGTCCCAGACGACCTCTCCGTTACCGGTTTCGACGGCATCCGCACCGCGCTGGACCGCAATCTCACCACCGTGCTGCAACCCAACAAGGCCAAAGGGGCTGCGGCGGGTCGCATGCTCTTTTCGCTTATCGACGACTACCTTGCCGACGCCGTCCCACCCAGCCCCGCGCCCCGCACCATCCTGGACACCAGCTTCCATGAAGGCGGGACAGTTGCCCCACCACGTGCTTAAACCCCCAAGTGGTGCGCGCGTGCAGTCGCGAGCGTGGTGAGGACGTCCGCGACGTCGTCAAGTGAATTGACGCGTACGGTAGCGGCAGTGTCGCCGTCGCCGACCTTAATGCCCATGTCGCTGTCGCCGAGCGCATGGAAACCGTTCTCATCTGTTTGGTCATCGCCAATGAACAGCACCGCAGTAGCGCCGTAATTGTCGCGAGCAGCGGTAATCCAGCTGCCCTTTGTCACATCAATGGCGGAAAACTCCACCACATGCTTGCCTTCCGTGACGTGCATGATGGCGGGGCACAGCGCCCGAGCCTCCTCTGCGGCGGCAGCCTCCACGCTTGCGTCTTCCAGCGGGCGGGTGTGTACCACCATGTGCAGCGGCTTGGTTTCAATCCATAGCTTTGGGTACTTTTCCGTGAGTTTATGCAGCTCAACAGAGAGCTGTGCCATGGCTTCCTGCTGTTCCTCCGTCAACGGGGTGATGTGCTCATTGGTTTCCGCGCCGTGGCTTCCTGCCAAAATCACCGATTCGGAAACCTGGGCGACTGTGCGCAGACCCTCCAAGTGCCTGCCGGAAAGAATCGCCGCCTTGGTGTTCGGCATTGTGGACAGCCTCTCCAATGCCGCAATGGACGTCGTGTTCACCGGAACATTCATGGGATCCACATTGAACCCCGCCAGCGTGCCGTCAAAATCGGAGACCACCAGCAAGGTTGGGGTGGTGGCAAGATCGTCCAAGGTAGTCATAGCATCCAATGTAGACGCTTAGGAGCGGTTGCTGATAGAGGTCAACCGGATAGCTGGACGGTTAAACGCATCCGTCTGTTTGACCAACAGCAGCTCGTTTGCTGCTTTCCGCTGCACGTCAAATGTTCCATCCAGCATGTTTGCCAGGCTGTCGTGGTAGTACAAGTCCGCTCCGGTGCAGCCTGCAGGATCGTCGATTTTCTTGCGATAAAAATTCACCTGAGTTGCCTCAGCTGATGAAGTTTCCTGGCCATCCTTGGTGAAATGCACCCGTGTTTGAAATGGTGCACAGCCGCTATTGCCTGCGATGGTGGATTCACCAAACACCATGGTGGCCTTGCCCGCGATGGAATCCGGTAGCACGCTGGGGTGTTGCTCATCCACATATAGGTTGGTGATCTGCCAGGTGGACTGCACCACCGGGGTGTCATCATTGCTGCCGCATGCTGTTATCAACGTGCCGATGCCCAGCGCAACGGCTGCGGCTGCGATGGTCTTTATGCGTCGTGCGCTCATGCGTGGCGCTCCAAGCAGGTCAAAAAGCTCTTCGCCCATGCCTCCACATCATGCTCCACCACTTGCTGGTGCATGGCTTCCATGCGCTCGCGTGTCTCTTCCGGTGCGCTCCGCAGCTCCGTGACCGCTGCAAGCAGTTGCTTTTTAATGGATTCGATGTCATGTGGGTTGCATAGGAACGCCTGGTTTAACTCCACAGCCGCGCCGGCGAACTCGCTGAGCACCAACGCGCCCGACCCGTCACCGTGGCAGGCAACATACTCCTTGGCCACCAGGTTCATGCCATCTTTGAACGCGGTAATCAGCATGACATCCGCTGCGGCGTAGATCCCCATGAGCTGGTCTTTGCTGATGGAACGGTGCACGTAATGCACCACGGGCCGGCCAATAGACCCGAACCGGCCATTGATGCGCCCCACAGCCTGTTCCACGGCGTGCCGAGCGGTGCGGTAATGCTCAATGCGCTCCCGAGACGGTGTGGCTACCTGCACCAACACCACATCATTGGGGTCCAGTGCGCCGGATTCCAACAGTTCCTCAAACGCCAGTAAGCGCTGCAAAATACCCTTGGTGTAGTCCAAGCGATCCACGCCCAAAATGATGGTTTCTGTATCCGCCAAGCTGTGCCGAATACTCGCCGGATCCGCGTTGTTTGCCTGCGCGATCACCGATGCCGTGTCAATGGAAATGGGAAATGCCGCGACCCCCACTTCGCGGCCATCCGGTACCGAGATGGTTGCCGTGATGGAATTCATCGATGCCTCGCCCTCCACGGCCAGCTGATCCGGCTGCCCAATGTGCGAACCAGTATCGCCCGCCACCTGCCGGGCAAGCGTCAAGAAATTATCGGCGTTGATCTTCAGGTGGAACCCAATCACATCCGCCCCGAGCAGACCCCGCACAATCTCCTCGCGCCACGGAAGCTGGCGGAACAAGTCGGGAGAGGGGAACGGAATATGCAGGAAAAATCCGATGCGAAGATCCGGGCGGGTCTGGCGCAAAATACCGGGGACAAGCTGCAGCTGGTAATCCTGAACCCACACCGTCGCCCCTTCAGCGGCGACTTCCGCAACTTCCTGGGCGAATTTCAAATTCACCTCACGGTAGGATTCCCACCAATCCCGGTGATACTCCGGCGGCACGATCAAATCGTGGTAGAGCGGCCACAACGTGGCGTTGGAAAACCCCTCGTAAAACTCCTCATAATCCACGGAGGTGAGCTTCACTGGATGCAGCAACACACCATCATCTGTGTGAAATGGCTCCGGCGCGGCATCTGCCACTCCGGGCCAGCCCACCCAGCAACCACGCTGTTTAGCCAACACAGGTGTCAACGCGGCAACCAAGCCGCCCGGGCTTGGCGTCCATTCCTCAGTGCCGTCCGGATGCGTGGTTAAGTCCACCGGAAGACGGTTCGCTACAACAACAAACTGATTTTCCCCACTCACGATCAGAAACCCAATCTCACATGCCTAGGCTTTTTTGGTCGTTTTCTTTGTGGCCTTCTTGGTAGCCTTTTTGGTCGTTTTCTTTGCGGCCTTGGTGGCTTTCTTAACAGCCTTTTTGGTGGTTTTCTTCGTGGTTTTCCGCGTACGCTTGGTCGCCTTCTTCGGGGCGTTGGTCTCGGCGTATTCGGCGGCAATCTTGCGGTAGTTCAAGCCCTCAGGCTCCACGCCGAGCATGCTGACCAGCGTGGCGCAATCAAAGAAATCAGCAGAGTAGGTGGCAACAATCCGTCGCGCGGCCTCTGCAGTTTCCGCCTCAACTGCATGTAATGATTCCGCATTGTTCGTGCGGGTATCGGTCACCTTGGGGGGCAAGGATCCTCCTGATGATGTAAAAAGAGCACACGTGTAGACACACCATCGTAGCACTAGAACCAGGGGCACCGCTGCGTCAGACCGCTTGGAAGACCTGTTGAGCGTCCGTGTTAGGAAGATTGATCGCGGGCATGATCCTGGAAGGAGAAACGCCGCAGCTTCCACAACTCACGGTAGTGGTTGAATCCAGGCGGGCGGCGTAGCCTCCGGGCGAACCATTCGCCCAGCACCACGCCTGCGGCCAGCCCAGATGCAATACCCAGCGCCAAGGCCATGTTGGATAGCCCCACCACCATCTGTTCATGTAGCAGGGCATACATTCCCCGGTAAATACTCAAACCAGGCAGCAGCGGAGTAATCCCCGCCACGGCGGTAATCAGCGGCGGAATGAGGAAGCGGCGAGCCAGCAAGCCACCAGTCAAACCGATGATGGTGGCTAAAATGCCAATGGAAATCACCGGACCCACGCCCAGCGGCACCAGGATAAAATACTGCACAAACGATCCCATGCCGGCCGTCATGCCAGAGACCAGCACAGACGAC
>ERZ772906.1756-NODE-1756-length-11672-cov-6.065077_pt1 | contig 11672 bp, 14 predicted proteins | sample MGYA00511338_ERZ772906 | MGnify/ENA primary metagenome ERZ772906 (study PRJEB29015, sample SAMEA2738076) | human oral metagenome | biome: human oral; feature: human-associated habitat; material: saliva | place: China | collected 2212 ... | reverse complement strand
CGTATCAAACTGATCGTTTACAGATACAAATCGTACTCCGTTAGCTGGGAAAATGACTTCAATATAGTAACCGATGGTAACATAGTCCCTTCCTAAGCGGGAGAGATCCTTCACGATGACACAGTTGATTTTGCCCGCAAGGATGTCTTCAATCATTTTTTGAAACGCAGGGCGGTCAAACCGTTGACCGCTGAAACCGTTATCAATATAGTAATGCGATATAGGAATATGGTTCTGATCCCCCCCAGCATTCGATAATGAACTTCTGATTTTGGATAGAACTGGATTCTTCTCGATTTGCAACTGAAAGTCGAACATAGCCTACTGCATTAGCGGTAGAAGGCCTAATCATTTCTGCGTGTTGATGCTTTCTACTTTTTCGTGCCATGAAAATACTCCTTTCGACGAAAAAGGCTACAGCACAAACCGTAGCCTCTGACAATATCATACCATATGTCATTTGTCGCTTCCACGAGGGAATATCCATTTGTCGTTTCCACGAGCTTAGTCACATACCTTTCTCTCTTCTTTCATAAGTTCCTGATTTACTGTTTTGGTTTTACGTTTACCTTTTGGGCTTCAATTTGTAGAGCAATCTCACCCACCATTTAGCCTTATATCAGATTTCTGTTCGTAACCTCGAAAGAATCGCTACACCACTTCCTTCACCCAAAGCCTCACGGCTTACGGCTTGTGGTTCGCTACGCTTGGCGGTAACTACCTACGACTGGACTTTCACCAGTTAGGTTTGCGACATGCCCGTCACACTCTAAATAACAATCCGCACGTATAACGTGCGGTTTTTAGGCTACCCTATAAGGGCCTTTACCACACTTCGACCCTTAAGGGTCTTGTGTAAAAGACTGACAACCGTGTTTGCACACTATGGCTTACCCTTTAAAAGGGTCTACATATTCTTTTTTACTTAGATTATCCTGTATCATATCTTCTTTTTCTTGATTTCGGATATATTCTTCTACTACCTTCGTATTCAGTCCTACCGTACTTACATAGTAACCCTTCGCCCAAAAGTTTCGATTGCCATATTTATATTTTAAATTTGCATGTTTTTCAAATATCATCAACGATGATTTGCCTTTCAAGTATCCCATGAAACTTGATACTGCTATCTTTGGTGGTATCTTTACCAACATATGTATATGATCTCTCATTGCATGTGCTTCTATAATTTCTACATCTTTATATGCACACAACTGTCTCAATATCCCTCCTATATCTGCTCTTAATTTTCCATAAATTGCCTTTCTTCTATACTTTGGTATGAACACAATATGATACTTACAGTTCCATCTCGTATGTGATAGACTTGAATCGTCATTTGGCTTTGTTGCCATTGATATCTCCTCCTTATATTTTGAATTTCGGTTGTCAGCCTTATTCAATTATATACGGAGGCTTTTTTCATCGCTTAAGCTTTTCCCTTCTCATACGCTTAGCGTATGGTTTTTATAGGAAACTTCGTTTCCTATAATGAATAAGAAGCAGACTTTTCAGCCCGCTTCTTACTTACTAAAATTGATAACTACCCATTTTTTGATGGAACTCTGGATCAGAAGGAATATTGCAATCTATTCCATTATGTTGAGATACAACTTTTGTGAGTACCTGAAGTGGAACAACATATTCCATAGAACTAAAGTAATCATCATCATTGAATGGATAAATAAAGGCTTTTTTATCATCTTTATAATACTCATCTGACGTTATGATAAATGAGTGTTTTGTTCTTTCAGTTTCAAAATAAAGCTTCATTCTCTTCATTCGATCATAGTATTGTCCAGGTTTATCCAGGTAAATAATGTAATCATTTTCCCAAATAGAGTGATAAATACCATGCATGAATTCTTCAAGTTCATATCCAGTAACAGAACATCTTACACCTTCCAAAACCTTCAATGCGCCTTCCATCATAGCTGCTGTATTTCCTTCGCAACCAACAATCACAATTCTTTTTGCAGAAGAGAGTTCTTCAATGTTATCTTCGATAAATTTCTTAGATTTCTCTGCAATATCAGGAATGTTTTTGCTTGAATTCACTAAACGATTAGCAACTTTTGAAACAACTTCTGCAGAGAGTGTTCCTCTACTGTTAGCAAGTTTAGCTGCAAAGTAAGCCATTTGTGCAATTGTTACAATGAAGCCTTTTGTTTTAGGCCCACTTAGTTCCTCTCCAGCATATAACTCCATCCAGACATCAGCAGTTTCCGCCACAGGAGTACTTTTCTCAGAAGTTACCGCAATTGTAAAATAACCAAGTTGCTTAGCTTTTTTCAAAGCTTCAATAGTTGAAGTTGATCTTCCAGCCTGAGATACACCAATTACCAAAGTGCCATCCTGTTTAACAAATTCATTGTCTTTAAAATCAATCGGATACATAGATTCAACTGGAATGCCAAGTGAATCAGCCATACTGATTTTTGCACCAAGAACCCCATGATAAGATGTTCCCGATCCAAGAACTACAACTCTCCTTAATTCTTTATCCTTCAGATAGTCTAAACTATCCTTCATTACTTCATCTGCATCCTTAATCAGTTTTCCAACTGCTTCTGCAGATTCAAGGATATAGTCATAAATATCGTAACCTTCTGCCATATACTACATCATCATTGAGCTAATGAAAGCTGTTGCTTCAGCAGCAGGCTGGAACATTGGCAGTCCTTCCAGGAATGCAAGAATAAATGCGACAACAAATAGTACAAGCATAACAGTTGTAGTTTTCTTGCCTTTTCTTACCAATCCAAAGCAGACAGAAGCAAGAACAGCTGGTAACAGACATGGCATGATGTTGTCAAACACAGCGGACTGAAGAGCAACAGACTGATGGTTGCCTAAGTTCAATGTAATTGTAGTACTGAAGCTAATCATTGTAGCAATCATAGAACCAACTACAGCAGCACCTAAAATCTTTGCAGCCATTGTAAATAATGCAAGAGCACCACTTTCAGTAGCTTCTTCTATGAAACTTGTACCCTGCTTATAACCGATTTCCAAGCCCTTATAACGAACAATCCAGTGAGGAATGTTATGAATCAAAAGGAATAAGATAGGTCCTAGAATATTACCCTGCATACAGAAAGTAAGACCAATACCAAGACCAATTGTACGAAGAGTACCCCAGAAAATGGAGTCACCAATTCCGGATAATGGACCCATTAATGCAGTTTTGATAGCATTGATAGAAGATGCATCAAAATCTAGGTTTGTTGCAACTTCTTCTTCCATAGCAACCGCAATACCCTGAACAAAGGTTGTACACTGTGGAGTGATATTAAATAATTGAAGATGTCTCTTAAGCGCTACCTTAAAGCCTTCTTCATCATCTTTATAAATTCTGCGAAGATGTGGAATCATAGCGTAGCAGAAGCCTATCCCCTGCTGTCTTTCATAGTTAAAACATCCCTGTAATCCACAAGATCTCCAGAATCCAGACATGAATTCTTTATGACCCATCTTTCCAACGGATTTTACAGCATTGTCTTTATTAGTCGTCGTCATCGTCGTCATATCCTCCTACATTACCAGTGCTTGCAGCAGCTTTATTTTTGTTTGCATTATAATAAACTAAGGCAATTACCAGACCGATAGCTGAAACACCTAAAGTATTCATTCCAAGGAATGCGGCAAGTGTGAATCCCAAAATGATATATGGCATTGTTTCTTTATCAACAATGTAGTTCATAAGTAATGCGATACCTAATGCAGGTAGCATTGTTGATGCTTTATTCATACCATCTAAGATTACCTGTGGAATAACATTAATAACTGCTTCAACTGCTCCAGATCCAAAGTAAACAGCAATAAACATTGGGACGAAATATACTACTGCGAAATCAAGTACGCCAAGCCAGAAATATCTTTCAATAGCCTTGTAGTCACCTCTGTCAGCCGCTTTGTCACAAAGTGGGCTGAATACGTTATTGATAACACGTGGTAAAATTCCACAAACCTGGAAAACAAGTGCAACTGGCATTGCAAGAGCAATGGCTGCATCAGCGCTTAATCCAGACAAGCATGCAAATGCAACCGCTAGAATTGTACCTGCAGATGAGTTCGGAAGAGTTGTAACACCAATTCCAACGAATCCCATGAAAATAAGCTGTAAAGTTGCACCCATGACAAGTCCTGTATGAACATCACCACAAATCAACCCTACGAGAGTAGCCTCAACAATTGGAGTGTTGAGGAGGTTCTGACCGAAAATACGTCCATCCATAATACCTAATACGTGGACCATAGCGACCAGAATACATTGAATCAGAAACATAGATTTTATATCCCCCTTTCTTCTGATTATTTGTTAAAAGCTGAAACAATATCTTTAACTGACATATCAGCTTTACTTGGAACTTCTTGTAAATAAACTCTGTTACCCAGGCTTTCAATTTCTTTAATATTTTCAATATCCTTTTCCCCAAGGAATACCTGATTGGAAATTGCCTTAGTATTGTCTGCTTTTCTAATGCCACCGATATTTACTTCCTGCCCTTTATCGATAGATTTGCAAATCTTTAAAGCATCAGCTGTAGAACCAACAATTAATAAGATAGTTCTGTTTGCTTTTTCAGGATTATTTAAATAACTGATAGCATCATCAATGGTTCTTACAGGCATTTTACAATTGACCGGCTTAGCAATTTTCAATGTATTTTTCAACATCGCATTTGTTGCATATTTATCATTCGCAACAAGGATAGTATCAGCCCCTGTCATATTTACATAATATGTAGCAACCTGTCCATGTACTAATCTGTCATCAATTCTAATAAGTTTAATCATTTCAAATTTCCTCCTTAATCATCTTCATCATCATTTAAGACAGTTAACTGATCGTTTAATAATGTCACCGTTTCTTTTGCCTGTTCAATCAGTGAATGTAATTCTTCAGTTTCTTGTCCCGGAGTGAATTCCTGCATTGAAACTCCCAGAAGTAAAGCAAGATTCAAACCAGTAATGACATACAGATTCGGTGTTGTCGCGAGCCATGGCATTACCGTTACACTAGTGCTTCCATAAGGAATATCAGTCAGAACAATTTTCATATCCTCTTCATCCCAGGTTTCCAATACCGCTTTAATCTTTTCATTTAAAGACTCTGGTGAATCGGATGGTTCTAAAGATACTGTGTTGATGCCAGATTCAGCTGCAGAGATGACCTCATGTGCAGACTTGAATCCTTTGGATAATTCTCCATGTGTTAATACTAAAATTCTTTTCATATTATATATACCTTTACTGTACTTTTATAATACATTTGATGCATACAAATGTCTATACATTTTAACGACTTTTTTTTGCATTTTTTACTTATCTTTAATTTCTTTGTAAGAGGTTTTAAATGTATACCTTATTCTTTCTTACTAAACTATACATTTAGGCAAACTACACTTAACCGAAAACATTCATAAGCAATACCTCATTCAGTTAAGACAACGGGAGATAGTTTTTCTGATAAAAAACTATCTCCCGTTTATGCTGAAACTATTTAATTAGATATAGCTTGTTTTAATCCAAACTCTATTTTGCTTTTGTTGCCATTTGCTGCATAAATCTATAAGTGTAAATTGTAATCCCGCTTGCACGTGTATCATCACAGATTCTGCTTGCAAAAACCTGGAAAGGAATAACAAACAGTATTGGCAGGAACATACTATTTACATCCAGATCTATTTGCATTGCATCTGCACTATTCATATTAAATTTAGAAATAACATATACATAATCTGTCAACTGGTGCAGAGCCTCACTGATTTCAACAGCACGATCATGATGTCCCTCATCCATGTCTACAATAAAGATAGAATGATTTTTCTTGATTTCATATACTGGCCCGTGAAGGAATTCTTCCATTTCATACCAGTTAGAAGGGAAGCCCGCAGTTTCTTCAAGTTTTAAAGCACCTTCCTGGGCAACTCCCTGTCCGCTTCCAATTCCAGTAACCATAATACGTTCCATCTTATAGAATTCCTGTTTATGTACTTCGTAATATGCGTCAGACAATTCACGCACATCATTCATCTTGTCTATAACCTTCTTAAGTTCAGCTAAATATTCATTTTTCTGTTCTTCCGTAATCTTTTTCTTATTAAATGCAGCATTAATTGCAAATAAGTCAAAGAACAAGACTGAAGTAGGAAGACCTCTGCATACGAATACATCCTTTCCTGCTTTTTCATTTCCAAACAAGAAAGTATCTTTGCAAATCTTTTGCATTGGTGTTCCTGATTCACTGATTACTGCAGCAACATCATTTCCACATTCCTTAGCCCTATTATACGCAGCAAGTGTATTAGTACTTCTTCCCCCCTGTGAAGTGCAGATAACAAACTTATTCTTATGATGTTTATAAGCGTACTCTGCATAAGTAACTGCATAAATAACTTTCACGCTTGTGTCAAGAATTTCCTCCATAGCGTATTTAGCACAACAGGCAATATTATAAGAAGAGCCAGATGCTGCAATCACAATTCCCGAATAATCTTTTTTACAATACGCTTTAACCAAGCCTTCCGTTAATTCTTTGTTGTGATCAAAAATCTCCTGACAATTAGTTGGTGCTTCAAGCACTGAATCATTTCAGTAGTTATTTTTTTCATTTTCTATTCCTCCTTGAATGTATATACATTCTGAAATTATTATATATATTATTTACTTTTTTTCAACATTTATTTATAATTTTTTTGAGGAAGATATATACATGGAAAATAGAGTATTAAAAGATTCATTTGCTCTATTCACTATTGCAACACCTACCAGATATACACAAAGCCAGATAGATAAGGCCGTAGCAGTCATTTCAAATTACTGTGAAAGTAAAAAAATACCATTCAAAACATTTAAAAAGAAACAAGATAAGCGAACATATACATCTCTGCTTATAAATTCTCCGGAAAATAAAAATAAAATTCTAATAGCCGCATTAGATACTCCATCAATGGGGTTGCTTAACAATAAATATGACTATTTAGATAATAAAAAAAACCTGAAGACAAAAAGAAACTCCCTAACTATTTCAATACTTCTTTCTATCTTATTTATCTCTTGTATAATTGTTTTGACATTACATACAAGTCTGTCATCAAATTCTTCAAAAAGCATCTTTGTTATTATAGTTGGGCTCATTGTTCTTCTATCTTCATGGATCAGTTCAGAACATGCAGTTCGTCATAACGAGCCAAATGACTGTGCATTGGCCATAGCTATGAAATTGCTGGAAAACCACCCAGATATTGGGCTTATTCTAGTGGATGGATTTTACCAAAATGTCGGTATATCATTTTTATTAAATTCAAATACATGGTTGCAAAATAAGCATTGCATATTTATCGGAGAAACCGATACATCAGCTCAGTTATGTACCTATGCCAATACCTCTCCTCAATTAGCAAACAATGCACTATCACAATTTAAGCATTTAACTTTTTATACAATGACTGATTTTCAAAAGAATAAAATCAAATTTCGTCGATGTGAAGTCGATTTTAACATACTTGAAAACATGTATCAGCTACTAGAAAAGGAACTCTAAAACATGCCAGAAAAAAAGAAACCCAAATATCAGATTATCGAAGATTATTTATTAGAGCGTATTAACAGCAATGAATTGCGCCCTGGTGATCAAATTGAAACAGAAATGGAACTGAGTCAAAAATTCAACATTGGAAGGTTGACTGTTAATAAAGCTTTAAACTACCTTGCTAATGCTGGATATATTGAACGTATTGCAGGCAAAGGTTCATTTGTCCTTGTATCAAAAGTGCATAAATCTATCAATAATATTCACACTATCAATCATACCGGAAGCTTTTCTGAAGATATGCGTTCTATCGGGATGACTCCGGGTTCAAAACTTATTGAATATAAGATTATTCTTGCTTCGGAGAAACCTGATGTTGCCGCAAAATTGCATTTAGATCCTGATAAATATATTCACTATTTTGTCAGAATTCGAACAGGAAACGGAATACCAATTGCCTTAAGCTACACCTATTTAAGTGTAGATGTAGTTCCAACGATGGATATAAGAGCATTAGATAGTTCATTAAATGATTATCTGCTGAAAATTAACGTTCCACTTTCTCGTAATGTCGACTACACACTTTCAGCCTGTCTTCCAACAGAAAAACAAAAGGAGCTTCTGAATATAGATGATAAAGCAATACTATTATGTAATACTCATACAACTTACACCAAAGATTTGATTCCATACGAATACATACAAACATATTATTTAGGCAATCACTACGAGTATTCAATAGCCGTTCGTGAAAATACAAATTTATAAAACTTGTTCAGTCCTCTGCTAAAGACTCACTGTTCGGTATATCACAATTGTGATATATCGAACAGTGAGTCTTTAGCACCATAGTGTTTTTTCATTATAATCATTTTATACATTAAAGCAGAAACTTCGGTTTCTGCTTTTTTGTCAGGTATATTCATTTTAGTCATTATTTTTGACAATTTACTATCCATAAATCCAGTAACTCATAATAAAAACTTGATAACTTAAGTCAAGAAGAAATTTCTAATCTTTAGTGATTTCTTCTTTTTCGTTTTGTGCATTATTAAAACAAGAGAAATTATATCTCCCATTTTGCTAGATTAGGTTTATACTGTTACTAAGAATGATATAGAGTACCATTCTTGCATAGGCTATAGATTATGACCAGTAATTTATGAGCACTAGCAGTATAGGCAGCTTTAGACGACAATGGGCATTGGGTCTGCTGTCTTTTCTTTTTGGTGAATTCATATAGTGGATCTTCTTTGCGCAATCGATAATTACATTGTGCACCAAGATATAAAAGACATCGCAAATGCTTATTGCCTTTCTTTGATATCTTGAGATGCAGTCCATCAATATCACCGGATTGTTGTATCTTTGGATTCAAGCCTGCATATGCCACGATGGCTGCTCTGTTATCAAATCGGTTCACATCTCCAAGCTCTGCTATGATACGGGCTGCCAGATTCTCTCCGATTCCAACAATACTAACAATAGGTGCGAAATAAGGACATGTTCGTGCTATCTCTATCATTTCCTTCAATAGTGAATCGCATTTTTTCTTCTGTTCCTGCACGTTCTCTATCAAGCTTGGCAACTTGACTACTTCTATATCATCGATATCACATCCTGAATAGCACTCCTTTGCCTTCTCGTAGATCTTATGTACGATTCTTTCTGTATATCCTTTTAAATGACCTGTACGATGCCCAACGGTCTTAACGATGGTATCCTCTCTATGACTCAAGAGTAAGGATGGATGAGGATATCTTTTTAATATCTCCATTGGGATTGGATCATACAGATTTTGATTCCCTTTAAAGGTCTTATCAATCCTTGGATATATGATATCCAGCATGGATCTCAAACTCACTTTGCGTTTCCGAAGATGAACCAACTCACTTTCATATATACGGCTCAATTGATAGAGTCTTTTGTACTCTTGTGGTTGTGCTTGATATTGTCTTAGTTCCTTCTCACAATAGTACGCTTTTGCGATATGCGCACAGTCTAATGCGTCTGTCTTATTACTATGTAGGTCGGTCTTACGATAGGTCGCAGATAATAATGGCGAAATGATGTAGTACCTTATCTTGTGGTCTTCAAGATATTTTTGTAGTGGTCGATGATAGACACCTGTAGCCTCAAAGATAACTGGTATATCTTCTCTTTCTGTCTTAGCTTCAAGGTCTTTGATAGTTTGCCCTAATTTCTGGAAACCATCAATCGTAGCTGAAAGCTGTTTTGGTTTTCTCATTGGATGCCCATTCTCTATGAAAGGCTGGTAATGACAGGAACCCTTTGATACATCCACTGTAATGATTGGTCCTTCCATGATGGAATACTCCTTTCTTTCTGATATGCATAATGTCTTGGTAAACTTCCCCATCCCCACATCCGACTATTTTTCTGGCTTATATACGACATATCTAACTGTTTCCTGGATTGTCATCTTGATAAAGCAGCCTAAGAATATAGGAGGGAAGCAGAACGCTTTTTATGACGGACTCAATGATATCACTGGTCTAAAAGAAGGTACGTTCTCACTTTACCCAGACCAATTCCCATACATGCCTGTACGAGAAAGGCCAGAAACATTCTAGTGTCCCTGACCTCTATATCATATTCTTCTTCTGAAGTTTTTTCTCTATGATCAGGACTAGATTATTCCTGATTTCATAATAGAAAAAGCAGTAAACCAAATTTGATTTACTGTTTTGAGTTGCTACGCAAATTACTTTTATTTAATTTTCTACTTCGATAAAGGTAAATTTATCAATTTGTAAATCTTAATAAATACCCATTGGGATCTTGTATTAAGAACTCGGTTTGCGTTTCTTCTGTACCATTAACTTGATATATGCTTCTGTTTAGTTCTCTGTATATTTCTAAATTTAAAGTTTTCACTAACTTATACAGCCCTTCAATATCATCAACGGCTATTGAAAAATTAATTCCTCTTCCCAAAGGATATATTAGCTCGCCTATATTCCAACCATTGTCATGAATTTGTTCAAACATAAATTGACTATCTTGAAAAGACATGAAAACGAATTTTTCTTCAGGACGTTCGTATTCAATCTTAAATCCTAAGTCATTATAAAACCTTTTGGTCTGTTCAATATCAAAAACCGATAACTCGGGAATCATCTTATTAAAATCCATATTCACTCCTTAACAAAAGTCTAATTTATTTCTCTAATTATTAAGTAATATTATACCATTTCAAGGCATTTTTTCCTCTACCAGATTTCCCACTTACTCTCTACTATGCTCCTTAGATTGTATTACCTTAAACAGTTTATCTTGAAATGTTTCCTTGCTCTTTTTATCAAAATATATCTCTGTTACAAAGGTTTTTCCATTGATCTTCTTTGTAAGAATGCCATCAGGCTTTTGGTGTTGTGCTTGTTCTTCTGTCTGGATTTCTTTAATATCTGTTTTCTCATTTTCTGCTATTTAGTTCCTCCTTTCGACTTACATAAAAAAAGATTTCCTGTGATTAGGAAACCTCTTTTGCGATTGGTTGATATTTACTTAATCGTTGCAGCTCCTTTTTATAACTTCTTCTTTTTGTATAATTCTGGGAATAAGAATTCCAACATGATAGGGAAAATACCTTCCCAAGATTCTTCGCTGTGCGTACCATTAACCACAAGATTTGGATAGGTTACACAACCATCTTGTGTAAAGAGGTGATTGATATTTAACAACATATCTAACTCTCTTACAAGGCCTTTCTTTGTACGCTCTTCATCTGATCCAAAATCAAGATAAATACGTGTTTCTTTAAACTTCTTTTTTTGAATGTGATTACATAACACATGGTAGTTGAAGATATTGGCAGGGGATACACAACCTGCTTTTGAGAAATAATCGTTATACTCACTGATCATAAACTCGGACATGATTCCACCCATGGAAGAACCGGCAATACCTACATGTTTACGGTCTGTGTGAATACGATAACGCTTTTGACAGTATGGTAAGAGTTTTTCGATAAACCACTTTCCAGTAATCTGACCACAGGATTGAATTTGAATACCTGTGAAAGTCTTTTCCGCGGTGAATGGACAGTATTCATCCAAACGCTCATCACCGATGTGATTACAATCTTGACCGATGATGACGATATCTAATTTCT
>ERZ772906.1752-NODE-1752-length-11686-cov-15.021236_pt1 | contig 11686 bp, 15 predicted proteins | sample MGYA00511338_ERZ772906 | MGnify/ENA primary metagenome ERZ772906 (study PRJEB29015, sample SAMEA2738076) | human oral metagenome | biome: human oral; feature: human-associated habitat; material: saliva | place: China | collected 2212 ... | reverse complement strand
GCTTTGCGCTCTTCCAACTCGCGCAGGTATTGCAGCCGCTCGGCAAGCTGGCGCAGCTGCGTATCGTCCAGCCCGCCCGTGGCTTCCTTGCGGTAGCGGGCGATAAAGGGCACGGTCGCGCCGTCGTCTAAAAGCTCGACGGCGGCGGTGATTTGCGCGGCGGTAGCGGAGAGTTCTTGGGATAGGATTTGGGTGATGTTCATGGGGAAAGGTCGTCTGAAAAAGTGATTATTATATCAATGGCAGAGAAGGGTGGAGGAGTCGTCTGAAAATGGAAATCGGTTTGGAATACATGTCAAATCAGTTTCAGACGACTTTTATCGTGAGGCATTAGGCTGTCGTTTTCTTTTTCTGTTTTTTTAGCCAGTCCTTTCCTAACAAGATGCCGATGGTGGCGCAGAAGAGGGCGGCAAACCACAAGTAGAATCCGGCACCGTAGCCAGTAATGCCGATAACTTCGGAATTTTTGTGAATCGTAGTAAGCGAGAAAGTCAGTATGGCGAGGACCCACATAAATACGAGCAGCCATTTCATCATCCATATTTCGATTTGTTTTTGATACCAATACAGAATGACTGCCGCCATCCAAAAATAATTGGCATAGACGGCAAAATAACCAATATTGAAGAAGCCCATAAACCAGCTGAAGAGGGAACCTAGCGTCAAGATATAGATGCCGTTATGGGCTTCCCCTTCTCCGTAGAAAAAGACAGTGCAAAAAAGCGATGTTATCCATAAGATGATGGATAAGGTGTTAAAAAAGGCAGAAATTTTATTTTGGTGTTTCATGGTGGATAATGGTTCTGAATAGGAAATGCGGTTAAAACGGCAAACTTGCCGCTATTTCTGCGTGCGTGGGAATATAGGTTGGCTTGAATATGTTACAAAACGTCGTCTGAAAACCCTAAATACAGTTTTCAGACGACGTTTGACTTTGCTACCTGCCTTAAATCTCGCTACCGCCAACGGTCAACCCAGCATCAATCCGCAAGGTCGGTTGTCCGACGCCGACAGGAACGCTCTGCCCGTCTTTGCCGCACACGCCGACACCGCTATCCAACGCAGTATCGTTACCTATCATGGAGACGTGTTTCAACACTTCAGGACCGTTGCCGATGATGGTCGCGCCTTTGACAGGATATTGCAGTTTGCCGCCTTCGACCCACCATGCTTCGGATGCGCTGAAGACGAATTTGCCGCTGGTGATGTCCACCTGTCCGCCGCCGAAATTGACGGCGTAAATGCCTTTGTCGATGGACGCGATGATTTCGTCGGGTTCGTAGCTGCCGTTTTCCATAAAGGTATTGGTCATGCGCGGCATGGGGGCGGAGGCGTAGCTTTCGCGGCGGCCGTTGCCGGTGGATTGCGCACTCATCAGGCGGGCGTTGGTTTCATCCTGCATATAGCCGACCAAGATGCCGTCTTCAATCAATACGGTGCGGCGTGTTTCGTTGCCTTCATCGTCGATATTGAGCGAACCGCGCCTGTCGGCAATGTCGCCCTGATCAACGACGGTAACGCCTTTGGCGGCAACGCGCTCGCCGATTCTACCTGAAAAGACACTGGTTTCTTTGCGGTTGAAATCGCCTTCCAAACCGTGTCCGACGGCTTCATGCAGCAACACGCCCGGCCAGCCGTTGCCCAAGACAACGGTCATTTCGCCTGCGGGCGCAGGGCGGGATTCGAGATTAATCAGGGCTTGTTTGACCGCGGAATCGACAAACTGCCGCACCAAAGTTTCATCAAAATAAGCCAAGTCGTAGCGACCGCCGCCGCCCGCGCTGCCCTGTTCGCGCCGGTCGCCCTGTTTGGCGATGACGGTAACGTTCAGACGCACCATCGGACGGATGTCGGCGGCGTGCCTGCCGTCGAGGCGGGCGATGTAAATCATGTCGTATTCGCAAGTCAGCCCCGCCATCACTTGCACGATGCGCGGATCGGCGGCTTTGGCAAGCGTTTCCACTTTGTTCAATAAGGCAACTTTGGCAGCGGAGTCGAGACCGATAATGGGATTCAGCGTCGCATGAACGGATTTGCCGTATGCAGCGGACGGTACTTTGACAGAAGCTTCGCCGCCTGCCGCACCGATAACGCGGACGGCTTGGGCGGAACGGTTGATCGAATCGATACACAAACTGTCCGCATAGGCAAAAGCGGTTTTTTCGCCCGAAACAGCCCGCACGCCCACACCCTGATCGATTTGGAAACTGCCCGATTTGACAATACCCTCTTCCAAGTGCCAGCTTTCAAAAGCAGTGCGCTGGCAGTAGATGTCGGCGTAATCGACGTGATGCGCGCCGATGATGCTCAGGCTTTTGGCGAGCAGCTCAGGGGAAAGGTGATTGGCTTCGAGCAAATCGCGCTGTACGGTAGCGTAAGTTGAGTGCATGGTTTTCAGACGACCTTCAAGGCTGGGGAAACTTGGGGCTTGATTATACGGCATTTGTTATGGCTTTGGATATGTCGATTGTTTGTATTTATAAGGGGTTAGGGTCGTCTGAAAACAAGGGGCGGATAGGGATGATTTCTCAGATGGCCGGTATTTACATAATTAAACTGTTTTGAACATTGCATATTGTCATTTCATGTTGTACATTTGTATTCAAATGAATACAAAACAAATCAAACGAATATGAATGCGACAAACCGTATCCCAGTCAGTGTGCGAATTACTCAGGAAGATGCTGATTTTATTGCTGAATTAAAAATAGAAGGCGCGAATACGCCGTCTGAAAAAATCCGCGAGCTGCTCAAGCAGGCGCGTTTGGCGCATACGCAGACGCGCGATTACGGTTCCGCGCTGACGGCGCAGGAGCAGTTTTTCCAACCGGCGAAACATGATGTATTGCACGCGGAAAAGCAGGCGGGGGTGCATTCGCATATCGTGGCGCGTTTGTTTGAGCAGTTGCCCGACTTGGGTGCGACGCTTGCCGCCGATCTGCCCGAAGAAGCCGACCTTGACAGTTTGAAAAAATACGAACGCGAACTGATGTGGCGCATCGTCCGCCTCACCGACAGCATCTTGCAGCTCGCCGTAACCGGCAAAGGCGCGGCATACGACGATACCGTGCTGCAACAGCTTGAAAACACTTTGAAACTGGCGAAGATTGTGCAGCAGGCGGGCGAGGTTTGAGGCGTGAAGGAAGGGCTGACTGAAATATGGGGTACAGATGACATGGTTTTAATGAGTAGATTTGATTGTCAAGAAGCTGTCTGACATCTTTTTTCAGGTTACTGTTCCCATTTTTAAGGAATACTTAATGAAACCCTACCCCTACTTGTTATTGTTTTCCCTATTTTTGTCATCCTGCACGCAGGCTGAACCCAAACCGTCCGGCAGCGTCCCTGTTTCCGTCCGCAGCGTCAATTACAATGCCGATAGGGGCGTTACCTTCAGCCTTTATGACGTGGGCGGTAAAGCCGATCCGCAAATCAAGGAGAATCCGAACAACCCCATCGATATGGACGGTTATTATCCCGTTGGCGGTGACAACCTGACCGCACTTGCGGGAGGCGGCATTAATTGTTGCGCGGACCTTCCCGTCAAGTGGCGTCCGGATCTGAAATATACCGTTTTATGGCAGGAGGGGTCGGGGGCGATTGATGACGAGACGACGTACCGTTATACGGCGCAGTTGCCTGAATATACGAAACCCGAAGACATTACGGTGGCGTTTTACCCGAACCATCAGGTGGAATTCGTATTAGGTAGCGCAATGGCTGGTGAAGCGGGTTGGAAGGGGCGTGAGAAGGCAGATCCGCTGACGGCATGTATGGCAAAGAATGAGAAGAAGTTCTGCTATATGTATTTGCCGCATTATGAGAATGTGGATGATCAGTTTGCGGAAATAATGAGAAAAGATTGTCGCCATGTATTAGAGGGTCACCCAGAAAAAGTAGTTACTGTTTCTGCAAGTAAACAGGAATGTTTAGACTGGGAGAAAAAATGTTTGGCAGGTCTTGAATATCCAGAAGTTTCCAATAAGGAAATGTGTAGAATCAACTGGCGTTCACCAGAATATGGAGAGTAAAACTAGATGGCAAAAATGGCTGAGAAATGCAGAGAGCAACCTTTTGTATTAAGTCCAAATGAGTTAAATAATATCAATACATATAGAACCCCTTCAACAAAATGAAAATCCACCATTGGCTTCTGACCTGTATGTTCATCTATCCCTCTTTGGCGGTGAGTGCGGACGGCGGCGCACAACCTGTTACCGAGCAGCAAGTCCTGCGGCTGACTGAAATTTATGTGACGCAGCATTACGGCGAACAAACCGCTCAAGCGCAAAAGCCGTATCGGGTGAAAAAAGACGGGGAACATTGGATTATCAGCGGAAAACCACCTAAAGTGCTGGGCGGCAATTTCCGCGCCGTTATCGGAGCAAACGGTCGGCTGGAAGAAATCACGCATAGCAAGTAGTGCAAGGTTTGAGGTCGTCTGAAAGGCTTTCCCCTCAATCCTGAATACCCATGTCCAATATCAAAGGCAAGGCAACAAAGATGGAAAAATGGATAGCAGAAGCATACAAATTATTTGCACCTTACAGCGTGCGCTTCCCGCTGAATATCTGCACTTGCAATAGCTGCTCTCCCGAAGATTTTCAACAGGCGTTGTTGGAATATCCGTTACGCGAGATTCCTGTTGATATGTTGCAGGCGTATTTGGGCAGCGTGCCTTTGGACGACGGAGCCGCGACGGCTCTCGACATGAAACATTTTCTGCCGCGTATTTTGCAGGCTTTGGTTAACGAGGAAGATGTCCGATCGCTTGATGAAACGTTGCTCGATAAGTTGTGTTGCGATTTTCCCGAATGCTGGAAAAAAGAAGAAATCGATTGGCTAAAACGTTTCGCCGTCGCTTGGTTTGACTCGCAACTGACTGCGCCCCGCTACGAAGGCTGCTTGGTTGTTTGGCTGAATATGTTTCAATTTGCCGGATTGGATGTTGTCGACGAACTGCTGGCAGTGTGGACGGAGCAGGCGGATAAAACGGCAGCTTTACGCGAATTTGTCGACTTGTATTTAGAGATTCCGTATGGAAGCGATGAGCCGGATTGGTACAAAGTCTGCTATCTGCCCGAGCATTGTCCGAATAGAACGCAATTCGCAGCCCGACTGTCGGCTTGGTTTACCCACCCGGATACCCGCGCCACATTCAGACGAGCTTTAGAACAAGCCCTGCTGGAAGGCAAAGAAGACGAAAACGAAACATTGTCATGGGAGCAATGTTACGACTGGTTGGCGCAATCGGATGCCGGCTAAACACAATATTTCTCATGATTTCATAAAGAAAGGAAAATCCAAATGAGCGAAACCCTATCCCGCAGAGTGGGCCGTCTGGTGAGCGGCGGTTTTCATGCCCTGATTGATGCGGCGGAAAACCTTGCGCCTGAGGTGGCAATGAACGAGAGCATCCGCGAAATCGAGCGGGCAGTGGACGAGGTGCGTGCCGAATTGGGCAAGGTGTTGGCGCAGAAACACCTTGCCGCCAAGAAAATGGCGGATGAAAGCAACCGCCACGAAGCCATCGATGCCAACCTGCAAGCTGCCGTAGTGGCGGGGCGCGACGACCTTGCCGAAGCGGGCATCGCCGAACAAATGGACATCGAAGCGCGCCTGCCTGTTTTGGAAAACACCATCGCCGACTGTGCCGCGCAGGAAAAAGAACTTGAGGGCTTTATCGCCGCCTTGCAGGCGAAAAAACGCGAGATGCAGCAGCAGTTGCAAGACTGGCGTGCCGCGCAGCAAAGTGCGGGTGTAGGCAAAGCGGCAGGCGGCAGCGACCTCAACCGCATCGCCCGTGATGCCGAAAAAAGCGGCAACGCTTTCGACCGCGTGATGGGTCGTCAGAACGCGGTACACAGCAGCACCGATGCGGCGCAGTTGGCAAAATTGAAGGAATTGGAAGACTTGAGCCGCAACAACCGTATTGCCGAACGATTGGCGGCGTTGAAGGCAGGGAAATAAGTTTTCAGACGACCTCCTTTGTCAGAAAGGTCGTCTGAAAACGGTACGATGAAGGTTGCAGGTTGATACGGAAATGCTTCGTTAAATTGTAAATGGGAACGTTATTATTTATGCACAAACCCTTTATCCTAATTCGGAAGCATTCCCTGTTTCGCCCTGTGGCAGCGGCAGGCAGCATTCTTCTGTTTGTGTTAGCGGTTTTCAATCCTCCAAACTGGTTTTATGTTTTGTCCGCTATCGTACTGCTTCTGATGTTGTATTTCTTATGGCGTCAGAATAGGGGGATTTCGATCATTTTTCATACTGACGGACAAATTTTTGTCGGTAAAAAACCATATTCCCTTACTCTTGGCGAATTTAAAGGTGTTGCATCTGCATTCTGCCGTTGTGGACAAACTAACTTTTGCCTGAGGATTGCGCTGATTCCGAAAAATGTCTGCCATCCTGTGCTTATTGTGCAAGAAATTTCCGATGTCCCGATGACGTGGCGCAGTGTTCCAAAGCCTCCTCCTGCGGAGTTTGATAACTTACGGGCAGAACTTGCTGATCGCTTGAATCTGCAAGACTTCGGATTTCTCGGCATTATGGGAGACGATGAATGGCACTTTGCCGTAAACCGTCTGCCAAAGGTACACTAAAATACAGATGTAATAATTGAAGGCGGGGAAATAAGTTTTCAGACGACCTCCTTTGTCAGAAAGGTCGTCTGAAAAGAAAAACGCCGCGCGGAGCTTGTCCTTGCGGCGTATGGCGGAACGGATCAGTAGTCGATGCGTTCGCTGATGATGCGTAAATCCGGCCATGAGAAAACGATGTCGTATTCGCGTCCGTTTTTGAAGGCTTCGGCTTTCAATACGGGGCGGCCGCGGCGGTCGTCGGCTTCGATTTCGTGAACTTGGTAGCCGCGTCGTTCGAGTATCCGCATCACTTGTGCGCGTTTTTGTTCGAAAGACGGATCGCTGTAAATTTGGTGTTCGATGTAGTCGTCATCGTAATACTTGCCGTCGCGGTAACGGTAGTCGTCATTACGGTCGTAATCGCGCTCATAGCGGTCATCGTAACGGTCATAACGCTGCTCGTAGCGGTCGGTACGATAGTCGTCATCGTAATAGTCGTAAGGATAGGGAGCGGCACAAGCGGTCAGTGCGATACTGCCTAAGAGTAATACCGGTAAAAGTTTTTTCATGTCGTATCCTTTCGGGACGTGGGGTAAGTCAAATCAAGAATATTCGGAAGCGGATTATATAGTGGATTAAATTTAAATCAGGACAAGACGACGAAGCCGCAGACAGTACAGATAGTACGGCAAGGCGAGGCAACGCCGTACTGGTTTAAAGTTAATCCACTATAAATCGACGCGTTCTACGAGAATTTTTAAATCGGGATAAGACATCACGATTTTGTATTCCAAGCTGCCTTTGTAGGCCTCAAATTCCAAAACGGGTCTTGCCCAATAGAGGTCGGTGTCGGAATCGTGGACTTCGTAGCCTCTGCCGTGCAGGATGGACAAAGCGCGGTCGTGGTGTTGCGCGAACGCCGGGTCTGTCTCCATGCGGTATTGGGCGTAGTCTTCGTAAAGGTCGAAACCTTCTGCTGCAAGAAAAATGGCGCAAACAGCGGCGACAGGAAGCAGCAGTTTTTTCAAAAGCGGTTTGGACGGCTTTGTATATTGCGACTGAGAATGTTTCATTTCGTTCCCTTTGCGTCTGTTGTCGGTATAGACATTTAAACACGCAGGACTTAGGGAAAAGTTAGGAGCGGTTTCAGACGACCTTTCTTTACGATACGCACAGGTCGTCTGAAAAATAGGGGAATTTCATGATTTTTGCCATTTTGATCGGCTTGCTAACCGCCGTCTTGCTTTACTTTGTGATGTTTAAGGATTGGGACGAATTTGTCGAATGCGTCGAATTCTATTGCACCCCCGACATCATCAGCGCGCTACGGGGGCGGTATTGGGAGGACGTATGGGCGGAAACCAAAATCCTGCTGTGGCTGGGCATTAGTTTGGCGGCGGGCGCATCGGCTTATGCCTGGCTCAACTAGAGTCAGCGTTGCAAGGCAGATACCGTTTTTATTGCTGCGAACAGTAAATAATTGAAAGGAATGTCAAAATGAGCAAAAAACACACCTACCGCACCGCGACAACATGGACGGGCAATCTCGGCGAAGGCACTTCGTCCTACACCGCTTATTTGCGCAACTTTACCGTTTCCGCCGAGGGCAAGCCCGACCTGCACGGTTCCGCCGACCCGGCCTTCCGCGGCGATGCGGGCCGCTGGAACCCCGAAGAAATGCTGTTGGCCGCCGTTTCTGCCTGCCACAAACTATGGTACCTGCACCTGTGTGCCGACGCGGGCATCTGCGTTACCGCCTACACCGATCATGCCGAAGCGGTGATGGACGAAGGCGGAAATGGGAGCGCGGGGCGTTTCGTCTCCGCCGTGTTGAAGCCGCGCGTTACCATCGCCGCAGGAAACGACCGCGCCAAGGCTTTGGAACTGCATCACGAAGCGCACCGCCTGTGCTTCATCGCCAACTCGGTCAACTTTCCGATTGAATGCCGCGCCGAGATTGAGAGCGAAGAGGTCGTCTGAAAACCGAATGTCTGTTTGGGATGACGGCAATCAAACATTCAAATTTTCGCAAGCAGTCTATTTTAAGGTCGTCTGAAAGTTGACAGAACAAGGAACGGAATATGTGGAATTTAATCAACGCCCCCGAAACGGAAATCTTCGGCATCGCCATCGCGCTGATGGTTTTGCTCGGCGTGTTGGAAGTCATCTCCATGCTGGCGGGCGGCATCAGCGACTGGCTGGACAACCTGCTGCCCGACAGCTTGACCGAAACCGCGCACGCCGAAGTCGGGCTGGACGCTGCGGACGCGGGCGTGTTCGTCAGGTTTCTGAGCTGGCTGTATGTCGGTCGCGTGCCGGTGTTGATGCTGATGGTGGTGTTCCTTGCCGTGTACGGATTGACGGGCTACCTATTTCAGACGACCTTTGCCGCCGTGTTCGGCAGCTATCTGAACGGATGGCTGGCGGCAGTAGCCGTGTGGTTCATTTCGCTGCCGCTGGTGCGCCTGACGGCGGGCGGACTGTACAAAATCATGCCCAAAGACGAAACCACCGCCGTTTCGCAGGAAAGCCTAATCGGACGCATCGGCACAGTGGTGCTGGGCGAAGCACGGGCAGGCAGCGCGGCGCAGGTGCGGGTGAAGGATGTATATGGTCAACAGCATTATGTGATGGCAGAACCGGATTCTGACGAAGTGTTGAAACAGGGCGACGCGGTGTTGCTGGTGTCGCTGGAGGGGAATACGTTTAAGGCGATTTTGAACCCGAGCGGGAGTTTGGTGGATTGAGGTTGTCTGAAAAGATAAACGCCGGTTTGCAATGAACCATCATTTTTATCAATTAATTAGAAAAACAAAACGGGGATAGATATGGATCATTTGGCGCAATCCGAGCGCGATATGCAATCCCGCATCGAAGCGTTGAAAAACAAGCTGCCGCGAGGAGTCATCGTTGTCGGCGACGGGCTGCTGTTTAAACATTCGTTATTTAGAGGTTTGTTGTTTCAACCCTTGGTTGCTTTCTTGTTCGGCGTCATCAGCGTGGGCGGTTTCTGGCTGAAGATAGTGAAATGGATGGATCTATCGCTTTCAAGCAACATGACTTGGCTGCTGGCTATTGTACTCACGCTATTGTGGTTGTGGCGTGCGGAACGTTGGTGGTGCGGGCTGACAACCCGAAAATCGATTTATATTGATCGCGAAAAATTGATTATTTACGGTGCATTCGGACGCATCCGTTATCAAGGCGGACATGACGGGGCTTACAGGAAGTTTGACCGTATACATATGAGTGACATCATCGGAGTCAGTCTGATTACCGAACGTAAAGGAACAACAGTCATCTGTGGGCTACTGGGCTTAGGAAGACACAATATTTGTACAACAGCTTCTCAAAACGCATTTATTGAATTAACAGGTTGGCAGTGGAATTCAAGGTAAGACACCCAGCTATCAGACTGCGAAAAAAGAAACACCCAAGAATATTGATAAAACACAAAACAATAATCAGGAAAACAAATTTGTATGGATAACTCTCTTAACAACGAGCCAAGTTTGGAAAAATCCAACTCGGCAGCATTATGGCTGAAACGGACAACGGCCTTAATATTGTGGCTTGCCGCGTTTCTGTCGGGTGTAACGGCTTTGTATGGTCTGACCAGAGTGGGCAGTGAACCTGCAAATCTGATACTCGTCGCCTTATTGTCGGCAGGGGCGTGGTACGGTATCTATTTCGGCGGACGACTGACAGGCTGGTTCAGGTCGTCTGAAAACCCGCAAATCCGCTACCCCGCCATTCATTGGGTAATATGGACGCTTGAAACATTTTTCGCCTTATTTTTTGCAAGCATCATTTTTGATAAACAAAACATAGGATTGGTGGTTTTTTGCCTGATTTTTAGCGGCTTGGCGGGCGTGTCTGCATATTTGCGCGGCAAACGGCTGATTGCCGATTACCGGCTACGGAAAAATACCGAAGTCCGTGCAACGGTAGGGCGGCTGATATGGAGCTTTATTTTTGCACTGTTATGGTCGGCAACCATCTTGCTCTGCCTGTATGCGCTTCTGCGCCAAATGGCATTGCCTGAAGGAATTGAGCCTGCTACTTTCTGCTTTATCTTCATCCTAACCGTACTGTCGGGATGTGCTGCATATTACTGCTGGAATGGGTTGGCAAAATTGTTCCAAAAATATGCACAACAACAGAAAACGTGGTAGGTCAGATTCAAGAATCCGACGAATCGTTCCGCTTCAAGCCGTATTGCACATAACCCAAATTGTCGGATTCAAGAATCCGAGTACCTTTAAAACCCCAGATTTTTAACCTTTTCAGACGACCCCAAACCCTAAAAAAACCGTCTGAACCCACGCCCCCTCAAGGGTATATCGACAACAAGAAAGGAAAACCCATGAACTTAGTTTCCATCGGCATCATCTCCGGCGTCATACTCGTCGCGCTGTTCGTACTCGGCCTCATTCTCACCCGCCTGTACCGCCGCGCCAGCAAAGAAGTCTCCTTCGTCCGTACCGGCTTCGGCGGCGAGAAAGTTATCATGAACGGCGGCGCGATGGTGTTGCCCGTACTGCACGAAATCATCCCCGTCAACATGAACACATTGCGCCTCGAAGTGCGCCGCGCGGCGCAGCAGGCGTTGATTACCCGCGACCGGATGCGCGTTGACGTGATGGCGGAATTTTACGTCCGCGTCAAACCGAGCGCAGAAAGCATTGCCACCGCCGCGCAAACGCTGGGTATGAAAACTATGTCGCCCGACGAATTGAAAGACCTCGTCGAAGGTAAATTCGTCGATGCCCTGCGCGCCGTTGCCGCCGAAATGGCGATGGAAGAGCTGCACGAGAAACGTGTTGATTTCGTTCAAAAAGTGCAACAAGTTGTGAGCGAAGACTTGTTTAAAAACGGCCTCGAACTCGAAACCGTCTCCCTGACCGGCCTCGACCAAACCAGCTTCGAGTTTTTCAACCCGCAAAACGCCTTTGACGCGGAAGGTCTGACCAAACTGACCGAAACCATCGAAGGCCGCCGCAAAAAACGCAACGAAATCGAACAAGACACCGATTTGGCGATTAAAACCAAAAACCTCGAAGCCGAGCAGCAACGCCTGAAAATCTCGCGCGAAGAAG
>ERZ772906.1747-NODE-1747-length-11710-cov-17.534892_pt1 | contig 11710 bp, 20 predicted proteins | sample MGYA00511338_ERZ772906 | MGnify/ENA primary metagenome ERZ772906 (study PRJEB29015, sample SAMEA2738076) | human oral metagenome | biome: human oral; feature: human-associated habitat; material: saliva | place: China | collected 2212 ... | reverse complement strand
AAACAAGCGTCAAGGACGCAGAAAGAGGTCACTTATGGAAACAACACTTTATTTCGGTTATCTTACAGCAGATTGGAAAGACGGTCATAAGAACTACACTTTCCACTATGAAAGCATTCCTGTCAAAGAAACTGAGAAACAATATAAGGTCACTGGAATCAATCCTAACTTGTACTTAGACCTAGGGTCAGTTATTAGAAAGAGCGAAATTGATATTGCAGTATTTAAAGCATGCCCTATCGCTGAAACTGGAGTCACACTTACTCGCGATATGGAAGTAGATGCTAGAATTGAAATCATTAAGAAATTAACTACAAGAATCGAGCGCCTAAACGAAAGAATCAAAGCAAGAGCTGAACAAGGTAAAAAAGAAAGCCGCCACCTAGTATCTGCGCTAGAAGATTGCGCTCGTCAAATTGCTGGAATTTATCAATAATAAAAATAGACCTATTTCTAGGTCTATTTATTTTGCTTTCGTTGACTTTGTAGCTTGGTTAGGTAGTTAGCTAAATCCAGCGCCTCTTCCTTCGCGTGCTGTAGAAAGTCATCTACATTATTTTGGTCTAGGTTTGTACCATACTTCGAAACTCCTACTCGGCTTCTTGCAATGAGCTCGAGTATGTTTATTCGAACAATAGGGTCAAGCCCTGTTATGTCGACAAATTGAATATCATTTTCCTGTATAGGAATAAGGTCTGCGTGAAGCTGCATAGCTGTTTGCGACTTAAATGATATATAACCGTCTTTAGCAATTTCAAATAAGGTTATCATTTCTATCCTCCAATATTCGCTTGAACTGACTAATAGACATCGCTATATATTGTTCGCCTCCGTCACCAAAGTCGAAAGCGATAGCGGAATAGTCTAATTTTTGAGCGAACCTTTCCTGTTCATTTTTTAGGAACCATTCCTTTTTTAGGCTGAATGAACTTTGTGGCTTCATAACTGTCTTGCATTCTATAAGCATTGAGTCTGTTACGACGTCACCTTTGTAGTAGTCAGTGGCTCCTGAATTAGGCTGTACTTTTCCTCCCAACTGCTTAGCAACTGCCTTCTCTTGTTTAGCACTAGCTCTGCGCGTGGGAATTGGTTTGTATGCGCGTGATGTCATGGCAGATAGGCAAGAATAAAGAGTGTCGAATAGAACGCCGCAGAGCTTACGAGAGCGCCAAATACAAGGGCGGTTGTACTTCGGCGGTCCTCTTGCTTACCTGTAACCAAATAAACCATTGAGCAAGTCATGCAAAAGGCTGACAGTACAAAGACACTAACTAGAATGACTTTTACCATATAATTCATCAAGTTTCTCCTTAATTTCGATTCCGTGTTTAGAGCGAATAATGTTATCCCCATCTAAAATTTCTTCAAGTGTTTCAACTGCTTTGTCTCGAAGTTGGTGAACCCATGTATAGTGATAACCAATTTCAGCTGCTGCGTTAGTGACTGGGAGGTCATCTAATACACATAGCCTCAAGACATTTCGTTGGCTTTCAGGAAAACATTCGACTAGATTGTCAATATATCCTACAAAGGCTTCAAGGTTTTCGAGCTCTTCGCCATGGTCCTTCACAGCAAGAAGGAAGTTTATTCGACCTCTTGCACGTTGATAGTCTTCGCGAAGTTCGACGATTCGTTTGTTCATTTGCTTTCGCTGATTGTTCATGCAATTGGCTCCTCGTATTTAATAGTTTCACAAGTTGCGTCGACGTAGATGATATCATCTAGTCGTAGTAAAATGTCAGTAGCAATAGCGTCACCATTGATGTCAGGATTATAGGGCGCCATTCTAATGCTCCTTTGATTATAAAGGTCAGGGGTATCAATATACCCCTGGATGTCCTCTATAACGTCATCATAATCATCAACGGTATCGAATAAAGCTGCTACTTCTAGATGAGTTCCATTTGCATAGATAACGTGAAATAGCGTCTTTATTCGTTCCATTATAATGCTCCTGATTCAACTAATTGCAATGCAAGGTTGCCAATTTTCTTGTCCATTTCGATAAGACCTAAGATAACATCTTTCAAGTCTTCAGCCTTTTCGTTTTTACAAGCCTCTTCAACAGCTTCCTGAAAAGACTCTATTCGAGCATTTGCGATACAAAGTCGCTTGCCCAAATCTTCTGCGTGAGAAACGGGAAGAGCCATAACTGAAGCGACTAAAAGACTGTCACGGTCTTTCTTTTCTACTGCTCGATTGCTAATAGCTGCTGCGGTGTCGCGAATTTCCTTGTAGGTAAAGGAAGCGTCGACATAGCCACTTTCATCTTCATTAAAGATTCTAGTTTTGAATTTTTTGTTTTGACAATTTTCACACATTTTATTTTGACCTTTCTTTTAAGGGCGAGGGCGACGAGAAGGCGCTGGAGTTTTTCGAGTAGGTTTTGCAACTGCTTTAGGTTTCTCTGTCCGCTTGATGTATTCTGCTTCAGTAATAGGTTCCCAAGTTTCTTCATCGTACTCTTCTGGCAAGCGTTCACCTTTTGCAAGTTTGTGAACTTCACCGTCAAGTTCGTAGAAGAAGTCTTCTTCTAATACTGGACACATCGCGTCCATGTATTCTTCTTCGTCTACAAGAATGTCGCTGTCATCTTCCGGTTCATCGACGTCTCTCTTGTAGTAAGCATCAGCCAATTGACTGTAGAAGTAGTAAACATCGCGAACCCATCCAGCAGGTGCTACAACATTGTCATCTTCTGCTTCTTCGACTTGAGGCTCATCTTGAGGCGCTTCTTCTACCTTTTCAGTTTTCTTAGGCATTCGAATTTTAGAAGACTTCTTAGGCTCTTCTTTAGGCTCCTCTACTGGTTCCTCTTTTGGAGCAGTTTTGCGACGTCGAGTGATTCCAGCTTTTGGAGTTTCCTCCTTCTCTTCAACTGGTTCTTCTTTAGGTGCAGGTTTCTTACGAGTTGAGCTCTTAGGTTTTTCTTCAACCTCATCCTCTTGTTCAACTGGACCTTGAGAGTATTCGAAGTTTTCATTTTCGACTACATAAGTTGCGGCCATGTCTGCGCGATGGATTAAGAATGCAAGTGGGTTAGTTTCGAAGGCTGCTCCACATCCATTCAAATTTGCATAAGGACTAATATCATAGGCTCCCATATGCCAGAAAATTGCTTGAGCTTCAACTGGCGTGAGTTGAATGAAACGTTGAAGAAAGAAATTAGATTTTGCTCCATGGCCCATTGTAAGTTGCTCAGGGTCGTATTCATATGCTAAATAGCTTTCCCATTCGCCGTCGCTGTTCTTGCGCCATTTTTCAGTTTCACGATACTGACCAACTTTGCAAAGGTCGTGGAATAGTGCTACGATTGCAACTGTTTCCATTGGGTAAATGTCTTCCCAGCCTTTGCCAACCATAGTATCCATTTCGAAAAGTAGTTGATTGAACACGTTTAGTGAATGCTCAACAAGTCCACCTTCATAACTTCCATGGTATCGAGTGCTTGCTGGACTCGAGAAGAAATTAGTTTCATTTTCGAGCCATTCCATAAGGTTATCAATTCCGTCACGATTGATTGTTTCTGTTACTGCTTTCTTGAAGCGTTTTTTAAAGTCTGTCATATTAGACCCCTTTCATTTTCTATAATATAACTGATTGAAGTTTCGTTTCCGTACTTCTTTTTTAAATATTCGAGAAATTCAATATTCCCGACCATAACTACTCTCACCTTTTGCGGGTTATTTACCGCAACTTTTGTCATAGGCTGTCCTCCTTTGCTTATACTGTAATATACACAGATTTCAGCTTATTTGTTAAGTAAGTGAAAAAATTTTATACAAAGAAATATAGACAGCTGAACTTTCTGTATATCGACCATTCTTGATACCTTCGATAGCTTGACCTAAAATGGACATTCCTTCGAAAGCCGAGTCTAATTCGTATTGAAAGTTATAGACAATCTTATTGATTAAGAACTGTTTAATTCCTAAATTAGATTCTTTAGGCTCGTCTGCTCCTAATACAAGACAGGCGTTATTGAAATTTTGATAAAGCAAGGTAAGCAATCCAATAGGACTTTCTCCTTTGGCTAAAAGTTCAGTCACTTTCATAATTGCCTGCTCCGGCCTATATTCCAGTACATCATCGACTAGGCTAAAAATATCAATTTCTGTCTTGTGCTTGACAAGGGATTCAACTACTGATGCGTCAACCTTTTTCAATCGCGACAGCTTGTCCAATTCATTGTCAATTCTAGAGTAATCGTTTAGACAGAACTGGATAACCATGTCAATCATGTCGCTATCAATAGTCGAGTATTTAGACACAAAATGCCTTTTCAACTGCGCGTCAGTCATTTTCTCAAACTCAACACAATTATCAGGAAAGGCTTTTAGCAACTTGCTTCGCTTGTCAATTTTAGTGACCATCAAAACAAGTGTCCCATATCTAACGTCTGGAAGCCGTTTCCATCTAGACTCATTAGACAGAAACTCCTTATCATCTCGAACAGCAAATATTCGATGATTAGGAACGAGACCTTTTTGAGTGAGAGTTTTCCAGACTGTTGAAACCGAAGTTTCTCGAACTACATTTCCCATTTGATTAAGATAAACATTCATAAGACCTATTTCTTCGCCGTACAAGATATAGAACGGCTTTAGATTATTGGTTCGAATGTCTTTTTGAAATGATACTAAATCACTCAACTTGTTTGACCCTCCTGATAAATTCGTTCACGCAGACACGCGCATTTGAGCCTTTTTTAGATACCTTTCTCAAACAACTGGACGCTTCTCTTACTAAAAGGTCATGAGCCTCAAGTTCTTCGAAAGACATTTCTACATAGTGCTTCCTGATGACAACTGTCGACCAATTTAGCAAACAATTGAGGAAAAGTTTAGGCTCAATTTTTCCTTCATCCGTTTCCTTAAATTTGAGCCAATTAGTAACCTTTAATGAGTTGCTAGCACTTGCCTCCCATATTAAGTCATAGAATGTTGAAACCTTTTCAAATAGCTCTTCTGCGCCATATTCTAATATGTCTTCAAGCATTTGAAGATTGCTGGCAAGATTGCAATAGTCTACAATCGCCCGGTCGTCAATTCCTGAAGTATCTACTTTCTTGTAGGACTTGACAAACTGCATTTTCTCTTCAGTAGTATAAGGTAGCATAGTTAGAACTTTTGCTCGACTTGCAAGCGTGGGTAAAGCATTATTGATACTATCGACAGTCATGGCTATATGACAATTTAAAGGCGGCTCTTCCGCTATCTTCAAAAGCGAGTTAAGAGCGGACATTGACAAGCTATTGCCGTCTATCACGTAGATTCTCGCCTTGAAAATAGTTTGAGCGTCCTGTATAATGTTTCGAATGTCATCTACACTTGTTCCCACTACAATAGAATCAGCGTCAAATTTTGAAGAAATATAACGGATTAAGGTTTTTCTTCCTGAACCTACTTCGCCCTCAACGATTATAAATTTTGGAAGCTGTTTCCATTTTGAGATAGTAGATTTGACAAGCTCTTGTCCAATCATTTTACTCCTCCTTGCTCATTAAAAGAAGTTTGGTTTCAATTATCGGTTTAGCATTAGGTTCCCATTTAACGACTCCAGCAAGTTCATTCATTTCTTCAAGCATCCATAATAGAGTAGGATATTGAAAAGCCTCACAAAATTGTTCTAGCTTACTTTCAAAATGAGCAGGAAGTTGAGTGATTGAAATATCTCGAACTAGCCAATACTTACAAACCTCTAAAAGGAAATCAGTAAAGTTTCGAGTCACTAATTTCAAGTCTTTTCCTGAGTAGTGGAAATCATTTACAATTTCCAAACACTTTGAGCCATCATAGTTGGCAATAGCTTCAACAAGTGAAGCGAATGTTTCATAGTCAGGAACGCCTAGTGCATTAGAAACGGCTTTCATGTCGACGTGATGACTATAATCAAGAACTTTTTCAAGCCTTGTGATACTGTCACGCATTCCGCCATTTGCAAGTTTACCGATAAATGAAAGAGCGTCGCGTTCATAACTATAATCAGCTCCTTCTTCATTTTCACTTTCGATAATAAATTGAAGTTGATTGACGATGTCATCATTATCAATTCGAGTAAAGTCAAACCGTTGAACTCGACTGAGAATAGTGTCAGGAATCTTTTGAGGGTCAGTAGTGCATAGAATGAACACGGTTCCTGATGAAGGCTCTTCTAATGTTTTCAACAGCGCATTAAATGCTCCGGTTGAAAGCATATGAACCTCGTCAATGATGTAAACTTTGAACTCGCTGTCCATAGACTTATATCTAGAATCTTCAATAATGTTTCGAACATTTTCTACCCCATTATTAGAAGCAGCATCAATTTCAATAGGAGAGCCAAGTCCTTTGTTCACATCCTTCGCGAAAATTCGAGCAGTAGTGGTTTTACCGGTCCCAGCGCCACCACAGAATAGATAGCCATGTTTGATAGCACCATTTTGTAATTGATTTAAAAGAATTTCTTTGACATATTCTTGAGCTACCACTTCCTCGAAAGTTTGAGGACGGTATTTAGAAGCTAAATTCATTTCCTTAAAAGCCTTTCTGCGACTCTCACAGCAAACTGACAGTCGTAGGGAAGTCCCATTCCAGTATTTCCGTCAAACTGTTTGAACTCTTTATACAAGACAGTTTGGCGGAACTCTTCAGGATGCGCGACTATAAGAGAATATAGTTCGTGGCTCCATTTGTCATACTGTCCGTCTGCTATAATTGAGTCATTAAAATAATAATAGATACAACTATGAACAAGCACTTGACGCTCTCTGCGGTTCATAAGCTCAACCACTTGCTCATCGATTTTAGGTTTAGGTTTTGGAACCGTTCTTGGCTTTCGCCTGGAACTAGTAGGAACTAGCTTAGGTCCAAATAGAGATTTCTGCATTAGCCTTCTTCTCGAGTGATAATTTCGTGAACCGCAGTCATCACCATATCGAATAAATAATCATCTTCTTTGAAGCGTCGAACTAGATTTGCCTTACCTTGGAACTTCAATGGTTCTTCGTCTTCATCTGCCATGATTTCTCCAGTTTCAAGGTCGACGACACTGAACCATGCTCCTGCCTTTTGAATGACTCCAAATTCGACAGCGACATCTACAAGGTCATTTTCAATTTGAATTCCATCGTGATAGGAAAGCGTGTAGGAAACTAATTTTCTGTCCGGCTTGAATGCTTTAGTCTTCTCAACGAAAGACTCCACTACATTCCCGGCAGGGTTTCGAGCAGTACGGGTCAATGATGCGCCGTTCTCGTCAAGGTAGTCACCTTTTCTAAATTTTAGTCGAACTGCACAAGCATGCTTCCACATCTTTCCGCCTGGAGTTGAATAGGCATTGTACTGACTATTCATATCTTCTCGAATTTGATTGATGCCCAGGAATATTGCATTGTATCGAGTAAGAAGTGGAGTGACTTTTCGACTAAATTCTGTCAAAGGCGCTGAAATTCCTGCATAGGCCTTTTTAGTCAATTCTTCATCTATAAGGTTTTGGCTGACCATATAAGGAAGGGAGTCGAGAACTACTAGGCCAACTTCTCCTGTTTCGAAAATGTCTAAAACATATTGAAGTATTTCTTCAGCGCTGTTCATTTCCGGGCGAACTATCCAAATATTGTCAACATCGACTCCAATCTTTTTAGCCCACTCGGTGTCTAATGTATTCTCAAGGTCGAGATATACAATTTTAAGTGGCTCCTGAAGACTATCAAGTTGCATTTCAAGTTCCTTGACAGCAGTCTTGCTCGCTTTAGATGCACGCGCATTTTCTAGCTTTTCCTTGAGTTCTTCAGTCTTCTGTTCCCATTCCTGCTCAAATACCATTTGAGCATTCTTAACAATGTCGAGAGCTGAAGTAGTTTTTCCACTTGACTCAGGACCAAAGAATTCAACCACCCTTTTTCGAGGAAGCCCGCCGTAGGTTTGATAATTCATAGAAGGCGCAGAAAAAGGAATTCTTGGAAGCGCTTCACGTTCAAGTCCTTGAACTGCTACAAGAGCTTTCGAATCCTTATTCCAGTCCTTCATCAACTGTTCCAATTTCATTAGAAATCACCTGTACTTCCATGGCCTCCTCGAGCCGCATTTCCTAAAGATTCTACGAAATTGAACTTGATAGCAGGTTGCTTTTCTTGAATTCTAAATTGAGCAATTCTTTGGTCGTAGAAGATATCTACGTCACGAGTAGCATACCAAACTGAGAACCATTCATCAGTGTCACCTTTGTAACCTTCGTCAATCACTCCGCTAGAAACGAAGATTAGACCTGTTTTCTTAAAAAGGCTTGAACGAGGATGCAAGATTGCTTCATGTCCTTTAGGTAGTTCTAAAGCAAATCCGTGTGCAATTTTAATGCATTCACCCGCCGTTACTGAGTAGACTTGCCCTTTTTGAAGAATTTTTCGACATCTTGAAACTTGTTCGCGGTCGGCGTCTAGTCTAGTAACAGCACTAATTCTTACATCTACCCAATCACCTGTGTATTTTAATCGGTCAAGTTTAGGGTCAATCATTTTCACGTCTACGTCTTTTTGCATTTAACAATACTCCTTTTGAATTATTTGACTGAGTTTCTAACTCTGCTAGTTGCCATGTTTGAATTCGTTTCAAAGATGCTAATACCTTATCGGCCTGTTCCAGCTTTAATTGAACTTTCTTGTAGGCTCGCTTGTAAGCATTTTCGATAACTTCTTCATTCATAACAAGTTTTCGAGTTTCTGCTTGCTTGTCAGGAATAGTTTTCCCGGCGGCTAAAATGTATAGATTATCGTATTTTTCTTTCCTAATAGCAGAACTTGAATCCATTTGTATTCCCACCATTTCCGCCCTATCTGCGGTGAAATAAAGAAGAGTAGGAAGATATCCAATGTAGTAGTTAAGGTCTTCCATAATGACAGGATTTTGGCTTACAACTATTTGAATTTCCTCCATTGCCCGGTCAAGTGGACCGCAAGCTGCTTCAACAATTTCGTCGACTACTTTATTGATAATCGCTGCATATGAGTCTGCTACGTCTTGAGCATCTCGTATTTCCTCTTCTCGAATATCAATTTGAGGTAACTTAGGTCTTGCCATCTTGTCTCTCCTTGTAATGAAGCTCAACTGCATCTAGAACATTTTGGAAAGGAAGGGTCAATCTAGTTCGACGCTTCTTGTAAGAAACTTCATACCCTGCATCGATGAAGTTTGGGTTGACGCTTTTAACTCCAGACCGTTTAATTTTTTCAAGGCTTGAAATTGGATACCATATAATCTTTTCATGCTTTTGGAAATACACTAAAATTCCGGCGAGAATAAATTTGCATCCATCTGCGCGTGATAACTGGAACCATTGATTTTCAGTAATATTGTTGAAACTCAAAGAAGCTTCTTTAGTAGTTTTCAGTTCAATAAACAGGGTCCCAAAGTTAGTTGCGGCTATATAATCGCAAGGATTTGCAACTCCTCGAAATCCATTAGTGGTATCATATAGACGGACCGTAAAAGCATCTTTCTCAAAGTCTTTTGCACCTTCGAAAAAGTCTTCCTCGAACATTTTTCCAGTATAGCTCACAGATTTCGACCTTCCTTTCTACAATATGGGCAATAGGCTGAAGAGCAATAGATTTTAGGACTTTCGCCTTTCTCTACATACTCTTCGCAAGTCATAATTTTTTCAAGAACTTGATTTTTCATCTCGTCTGTGATGTGAAACGTGTAGGCTTTCTTTTCGAAGTTATCTCGATTTTCATAAAGGAAAATGACATCATCGACTCCTAAACACATTCCGTAGCAAGTTGCCTGCATTTTATGTTCTTCATAGGGCTCAGTATGCTTAGTGAACTTGAACATAGTTTCAGTCTTAATCTCTAAAATATAGAGCTTGCCTTTATATCGAACTAGTCCATCACACAAGAATGAAAGTTGAAGAAGTTCGTTCTTACACTTCGTTTCATAATCATTTTTCTTGAAACGCTCGTCGACAATAGTTCCCTCAACTGGATTTTCCTTTAAGAACTCGGCTACATTTAACCATTCAAAGTCCTCATCAATTTCAGCCATTTTAACCATATACTCTTGGAGAACTTCGTGCCTAAATGTTCCAGCTTCGCCCATTGCAATTAGATTAGAATCTGCGTTGTCTATAATAGACTCACCGATTCTTTCGAAATACATTTTTCGAATACATCCACCAACCCCGCTGGGCTTATAATATGTCGAAGGATTATATTCAGGCTGAGTTCGTTCAATAACCTGGGTCAGCGAATTGACAAAAGAGGAAGCAGGACCTTCACTGTTTCCTGCTCTAACCATCTTTGCAATTCTAGTTAAATTGGACTTGGCCATTATTCTTCCGGCTCTTGAAGTGCTAGGAAGTAAACGACACCATTCGATGAAATCTTAATTGCGGTTTCGCTTCCATAAGAGACAGTGAAGTTTTCTTCGGTGACGGTTGATACAATTTCCTTCAAGAGTAAGCTGTTAAGGTGGCAAGTGAATTCTTTCTTCGAAACTTTCTTGCCAGCAGATGCGTACATGATGTCTTCATAACTGCTAGTAGAAGTTTTAATTCGAAGTCGGTCTTTCAAGAATAAGAATTCGACTGTTCCTTTGTCAAAGGCTGAAGTGAATAGTACAAGGCGGTCTAATACGCTCAAGATTTCTGCTGTAGGGATAGCCGCATCATCTTCAAACTCAATTGAGTCAAGCTGTGAAACGTCTTCATAATCTTCCATACCCTCCATCAATTTTCCATAAATTTCGACTGAAGCCGATGAAATATAGACAGTAGTATCGTCAATTTGCCAGAAGTACATCTTTTCATCAGGAATACTTGCTAAAATGCTCATTAGGTTGTAAGGAATGAGCATTTCTAATTCCTTTTCCTTGATAGGGTTGATACATACGCGAATGATGTCTGTCGTAATTGCTTTGCCGCCTTTTAGCAGGAACCCGGTATAAATTCCATCTGCTCCTGATTTAGATACCGCAGAATCGTTGATATTGGCGATTCCGTAGAACAGCGAGCTTTTCAAAGTAAGTGCATTATCTTCACTGACATCTTCGAGCAAGTGGTCGAATGTAGGATACTCTTCATCTTCTGTGACGATGTCGATATTGTACTCACCATTCCCGATAACTTGTAGCGAAGATTCTTCAGGAACTAATGTGATGGTTGCAGCCGTGGTCTTTTCTACAAGTTTTCCAAACTGCTCAGCCTTTACAATCACGTCAATTTCAACATCACTTTCGATAATGCAGCGAAGGAAATTAGAGCCATCATAGGCTGTGAACATGACGCATTCACCGTCACCGAAAATATGCCAATAGTTTGTGATTTCTAGCAACTTGCTAGGCTTCAACTTATTGAGCTGAGAAACAATTTTTGAAAGTTCTTCGGTTTTGAACTTAATACTCATAATATGAGCCTCCTTTTTTGATATATATATAATATACACGAATTATCGCGAGTTTGTAAAGCCGTTTCTAAATAATTTTAAATCTTCTAAGCATATTGAGTTTTGCTTCATAAGTTCCATTCACGGCAGCCTCTTGCATTTTGAGTACAATGAAGGGAGGCTCTTCAATATTGTTGAAACTATAGAATGTGAATAACTGGATAATAGCTTCGTCGACGCCTATTTTCCCTTCTCGAAAATTCAAGGAAAGTTGACGTTTGAACTCGACTAGTTTTTGATACTCTTGATAGGTTTGAATTTTTCTCATAATCTAGGTTCCCCTTTTGTTTG
>ERZ772906.1746-NODE-1746-length-11711-cov-4.221860_pt1 | contig 11711 bp, 8 predicted proteins | sample MGYA00511338_ERZ772906 | MGnify/ENA primary metagenome ERZ772906 (study PRJEB29015, sample SAMEA2738076) | human oral metagenome | biome: human oral; feature: human-associated habitat; material: saliva | place: China | collected 2212 ... | reverse complement strand
ACGATTTTCTATGTACCGACGGCAGACCATAGCGAGTGTAGGGGTTTGTACACGTCCCAGCGAATAGCCGCCTTTGCGAGCAATGGACAGGGCACGGCTGGCATTGATGCCCACGAGCCAGTCGGCTTCGCTGCGTGCTCGGGCGGCATAGTAAAGATTGTCGTACTCGGCTCCGCTTTTGAGATTGGATAATCCTTCTCTAATGGCTTTGTCCGTGAGCGAACTGATCCATAGTCGCTCAAAAGGCTTGGCGATGCCGAGATACTCGTAGATGAATCTGAATATTAACTCACCCTCACGTCCTGCGTCGGTGGCTACGATGATGCTCTCTGCCGCTTTGAAGAGTTTTTCAATGACTTTGAGCTGGGCAACGACACTCGGGTCTGCCTTGTAGCCTTTACCGCTCTTGACTTGACGGGGAATAAGGGTAAAAACGGGAGGAAGAATCGGCAGGTTATCTTTGTGGAAACCCTTGATGCCGTAGGCTTCGGGCATGGCCGCCGTTATCAGGTGTCCCAATGCCCATGTGACGGTGTAGTTACTGCCTTCTATATAGCCCTCTTTTCTGTTCGTTGCCCGAACGACACGGGCAATCTCACGGGCTACGCTCGGTTTTTCTGCTATGATGACTTTCATACGATTTTACTTTTGGATATTAGTGGTGGCGGATTACATTTTCATTCCCTTGGAACGCTTCTGTTCCTGCTTCTCTTCTTTCTGCTCTGCGGTGGGCTGTGTCTGTCCTTCTTTCAGAGGCTCTTTCACATGCTTCGTCGCTTCGTTGGTCTTGCCTTCGGAATTGACGGCGACCTGTGTCTTGGAGGCATTGTCGGGAACGACTTCTTTGGCTTGGGACTTGTCGGGATTCCACTTGAAGAAATCGAACTTGTCCTTCTCGAAGTTGGCACGGACGTAGGCGTTGAACGGCTGTCCCTGCTTGTCTTTCAAGCCTTCCATATAGACCGTTCCGCCTTCTTTGAGCTTGGATTGCTCTTCCGGTGAAACCTCCCTTCCCAACAACTTCTTGGGGATGCGGACACCTTGTCGCTTCTCTTGGTTTTCTGCTTTACGGCTGTCTTGCTGCTGTCCTTGGCTTTGCTTGGGCGAGCCGAAACGAAATTCAATTGCCCGCTTGTCAGCGTTGAACTGGAGGTTGGCGTTGAAACTCTTTCCCGTCTTGGCAGTCATTCCCTCCACATAGATGCTCTTGCCTTCCGACAAATCCTTCTTCTGCTCTTCGCTCAGTTTCACGCCCTTGATTTCATCTGGGATGTGAACCTTGTCGGCACTCAAAGCGATGATGTCGTTGGTCAGGCGGTCGATGCTCACGAAACTTCGGGTGGGTTTGTCGCTATTGGGAAAGGTCAGTTCCACGGTGCGCCCGAGGTTGCCCGTTTCTTTCAGGGCTTTCTTGTCCTCATCGGTGAATGTGTGCCCGAAGAACTCCCGTTCCAACTGCGGCTCCTTGCGGATAGCATGGACAACGGGGATGAATCTGCCGTCCTCAGTCTCACGCAATGAAAGGCGTGCGTCTGTATGGAGGGCTACGTCTCCGATTTTTACGCTGATGGGGACAAGGTGGGGCGATTTTCGGTATTTGAGCATGGCTTCGAGTTCCTTGCTATTTTCAAGGCTCTCACGGCTCACGCCCATCTTGGAGAACTGCTCCCAGTCGATTTTCTCGGGGTCTATCTCCTGAAAGGTCTGCTTCTGCTCTCCTGCATAGTCCGAAGGATTGACACGGGCGGAGTCCAGCATCTCTTTGTTGGAGGGAACATCCGGTGCTTTGAGCATCTCGGCAAGAACCCGTGCGCTGGCAACAACACCCTCGAAGGGGACTTTGAAAAAGTGGAATTGTGTGGGGTTCTTGAACTGCCGCATGAAGTTGGAGAGGAAATTCTCCAAGGCATTGCTGTGCTTGTCGAACTTCAGGAAACTCTGTTCATGCTCGGCGATGGGCGATACTGTCTTCAGTCCGCCTTTCTCATCTGTCCCTGAGAGGGCTTTGAGATTCTCGTCCTTGGGGTCTTTCACCAAAAGGACTTCTTGGTCTTTGATTTTTTCGTCCATATTACAATGTATTTAATGACACCAACAGCGGTGCATGGACAAAGGTAAATCAAAGAAATAGTGTATGTTAGCAATTGTAGATAACTGCGTACTTGTGGCGTTGATATGGATGAAAGTGTCAAAAAGAGAGGTATGGATCAAACTCCATACCTCCATATTTTTCATTGATTAGGTTATTGCATAGACAGCAATTTGCAGTACATTCCGTTTTTTGCTGCAAGTTCTGCATGCGTCCCGTTCTCTACCAGGTGTCCCTTGTCCATCACAATAATTTGATTAGCATTACGGATGGTTTGCAAATGATGGGCAATGACCAAGACTGTGCGATTTCGGATAAGGGCAGACATTGCCTGTTGTATCTTATATTCATTGACAGGGTCAACATTGCTCGTTATCTCGTCCAAAAGAATGATGGGAGCATCTTTGAGGAACGCACGGGCGATTGAAAGCCTTTGTTTCTGACCTCCAGACAGCCCCAGACCGTTTTCTCCGATTTTTGTTTCATAACCTTCCGGCAGACTGATGATAAAGTCGTGTATCATCGCCCGTCGTGCCGCTTCCTCGATTTCTTCCTGCGTAGCATGTTGATTGCCCACTTTGATATTATTGGCAATGGTATCTGAAAAGAGAATAACATTCTGCATCACCACACTGATTTTGCCGAGTAGATAATCATAGTCCATTTCTCGAATGTCTATACCACCGATACGAATACTGCCGGTCTGCGGTTCCCAGAAACGGAGTAACAGGGTGGTAATGGTTGTTTTACCAGAACCTGACGAGCCAACAAGTGCCGTTACCGTTCCTTCGGGAACATGGAACGTGAGATCTTTCATCTCAAAACCTTCCTTCTCATAATGGAAACCAACTTTGTCAAAGGAAAGATTGAAATGGGTTGCTGTTTTCGGCTGTTCAGGATTGGTGATAACAGGAGCATTCAATAAATGGGAAATGCGTCCGTAACTATCTTTTACCTTGATGTAATTCAGCCAATGACTCTCCATATTGACAAAAGGTTTGTAGAATTCTTTTGAGACGATGATAAACATTAAATAAGCGAAAAGAGAAAGTTCCCCCTGCTGTGTCCACCAAAGACCGATTGTAGCCATCAGAGCGAAAGCCAATTCTATCAGGAAAGTGTATCTGCCCACACTCACAGCTGCCAAACGAGAAGTATTCTTACTGCTTTCTCCAAATTCACTGACAGAGTGGTCAAGTCTGTCACGGAACATTCCTTTTCCTCCAAACACTTTCAAAACTGGGATGCCCTTAACATATTCAACAAAGAGGCTAACCATATCCGCCAGATTATCCTGTGATTCCTCTTGTGCTTTCATTCCCGAGCGAATGCCCCGATACAGAGAAAATAGGGCAATGGGAAGAATGGCAACCATCGTCAATCCCATGCGCCAGTCCACACAGAACAGCCCGATGCCAAGTATCAGCGCCACGATGAAATCGGCGGACATTCGCGTCCAAAGATGACCCACAACCATCTCCATATTATCAACGTCTTTGTGAATGACTGTACTTATCTCTCCCAGACGCTCATTGGTATAGAAACCGAGTGAGAACATTTTCAGTTTCAATATGATTTTCTCGCGGATACGTTCCACAAGATCAAATCCGGCAAAATGCTTGCTCATATCGGCAATGGCATTGGATATGGTTTTCAATACCAGCAGACCGCCAAGTAACCATGCTGCCGAAATGAAAGAGATGCTTTCTCCCTGTATATGACGGTCGATAAGGAACAGGACGGTTAGCATGATTGCCGTGCCACAAAGAGCATAAACCACGAAAAACAGTGCGGAGATAATCAGATGCCGCACTCCGCGAGCGGTCAATTCATTCAGTATATTGCGTACCATTCTTATTTCTCCTCTTCTTTTAATTGCCATTTACTTACTTGTTCCTGTGTTTCCGTCATATTGCGGTACAGAGAACAGTCTTTCATCAGTTCTTGGTGTGTTCCTTTCGACACAACCTGCCCTTTGTCCATCACAACAATACGCTCCATATCCTGAATGGTATTGAGACGGTGAGCAATGGTAATGACGGTCTTGTTGCGCTGCAATTCATCAAGAGCTTCTTGGATTAGTTTCTCATTCTCTCCGTCCAATGCGGCAGTGGCTTCATCGAGAATAACTATTGGAGAGTCTTTGAGCAACATTCGGGCAATGGAAATACGCTGTTTTTCTCCGCCGGAGAATTTTACGCCGGCTTCGCCTGCCAGCGTATCATAACCATTCGGCAAGCCCATGATAAAATCATGAATACGAGCACGCTGTGCTGCCATTTCCACTTCCTTTTGTGTGGCGGTTGGTCTTCCTATACGGATATTATCCCGAATGGTTGTGTTAAAGAGAAAAACCTCCTGCTGTACCATCGAAAAATAATCAGCGATATTACGTTCGGAGAGTTCCGTAATATTCTCTCCTCCCAATCGGATAGTACCTGTTTGGGGGTGCCAGAACCCCATCATCAAACTTGCCAGCGTGGTTTTTCCCGACCCTGACTCGCCCACGATAGCTGTATGGCTTCCTCTCGGAAATTGAAGACATACATCTATCAGCGCATTGTCTTCCTTGTTTGGATAGGAGAATGTAACATGCTCGAAACAAACATCCGTCTGTGTCGTATCTGTTTTCTTGTCCGCTGTTTCCTTTGTCTGTACCTCTGTAATGGACTGTACTTTTGCCAACGACTGACCATAGACGATTCGGAAATGTTGGAATGTTGCCAACTTAGCAAAGGAGGACGAGAACAGTCCGCCCAATATCAGGGCAAGGATAAAACGTGCCACCGTCAGTTCGCCCGAAGTCATCAGCCATAGCCCGACAAGGGTCATTACCACGATACCACCTTCCAAGAACATCGTTATCAATGTCATGGGAACGGTAACGCTAAACATGCTCCGCTTTACCCAACGGATGTAGTCGCGCATACCACCAAGTACCCGTTCCGTTCTGTTTTCCTCGTTACTGAAGGCTTTGATTACCGATATGGTAGCCACATATTCCAAAAGGTCTTCCGACATTTTTTGCGTACTTTCCATAAAGTGTTGAAAGCTCTTTCCCCAAAGTGTTTTGACAGCCATTTGCAGAAGAAATGCCACAGGCAAAAGAGAAATGAGCGACAGCCCCAAACGCCAGTCTAACACCATAATGATTACCCAGAGTAAGGCTGGAAAAAGCGTAGCCGAAAGGATTTCGGGTAATCCATGTGCTAAATAAATTTCAATTTGTTCCACATCGTGGTTAATAATATTCACCAAGTCGCCAACTTTCCGTTCTTGAAAGAAACCGAGCGGCAAGCGTTGCAAATGACTTATGATACGCAACCTCAATCGTGTAAGGGCATTGTAAGCCGACTGGTGTGCGCGCCAAATCGAGGTTCCATAGAATACGCCTCGAAGCATTGCGAATAGTATCATTATTCCTCCAATACCCCAAACTATTATGGGAGGGAGCGTGCCATTTATCAACTTGTCCACAGCCCACACTACAAGCAGTATAGGGAGTGTGCCTAAAATAAGGTGCAATATAACCACAGCATTGGAGAGCAGGCTACGGCTCTCCCGTTCCTCATCAAGAGGTCTGACTTTTTGTTTATCCATATATGTGTCGTTTTGATCTTTTCTGCTGCAAAAGTACGGCAACAAACAGGGATAAAATAACCCCGATAAGCATTACACTGCCCCAAAACAACAATTTGCTCGCATATAAACACAACAGGGGTATAAGCGTGTATAATAGGGTTATTTATTTGCTCGAAAGGTAAGTACCTTTGCACAGAATCTCACAAACAAATATGATATGTCAATCAGCTCAATAGTCCATTTATACAAAAGAATGCTCATTGTCGGCTTTCTATCGTTGTGGTCTTTTCCTATGTTTGCACAACTGCAACCAACAGAAATAAAAGTTATTGATGCAGAAAATGGGAACAGTATAGAATTTGCCGCCGTACAATGGAAAGGTTTGAATGCTCCAACGTACACGAATGGTACGACTACAAATAGGAAAGGCATTGCAAAACTAAATGCATCAAGTAATCAAAAACTTATGCTTATGGTAAGTTATGTCGGCTATCAGACTATTACCGATACGATTACTGCAAATGGGAAGCGTTATACCATAAGACTACTCCCGGAATCAACAGAGCTGGCAGATGTAGTCGTAGTAGGAAAAACAAGAGCACAAATACTCAGAGAGTCGCCTGAAGCAGTTTCTGTAATAAATGCGAAAGAACTTCAAGGCAGATCTATTTCGTTAGAAACCGTTTTGAATAAAACCATAGGTTTGAAAGTCGGGCATACCGGTGGTTTGGGGAGCAGTTCGAGAATTATTGTTCATGGATTGGAAGGAAACCGCATTCAAATCTTATGGGACGGAATACCAATGAGTACTTCTGATGGGGCTTTTTCTCTTGATGAAATTCCGATAGACATTATAGAAAGAATAGAAGTCTATAAGAGTATCATACCCGCCCGTTTCGGATGTGATGGATTGGGGGGAGCCGTCAATATCGTTACTAAAGAGTTTAGTACGGATTATTTAGATGCCTCGTATGAATTCGGATCTTACCAAACACACAAAGGAAGTGTCTTCTCTCGCAAGAATTTTCCAAAGAGTGGCATTCTACTCGGTGCGGGAGGTTATTATACATCTGCAAAGAATGACTACTCTTTCAGAGTTCCCGAGAGAGAAAATCTGTTGGTAAGACGTGACCATGACCGTTTTCGTTCGTATATGTTGAAGGGAAAAATTGCTTTCACGAAACTTTGGTTCGATGAGATTAGTACCGAGTTCGGGTATTACAATCGTTTCAATGAAATCCAAGGTATCTTAAAAAACATACAACATGCCGAAAACAAATCAGGAATGTTTATGTTGGAAAACAAATTGATAAAAAGCGGAATGCTGAACGACCGCCTTAACTTTGAGTCCCATTTCTCCCTTTCACATACAACAAACAATTTTGTGGATACGGCACGAGTTAATCACGATTTCGAGGGAAACATATATCCGAGTCCGAACGGAATGGGAGAAACGGGGGACGTCCCTCATAACTCAAACGACAAAGGATTGGAAATCAACGAACGTATCAACCTTGATTACAGATTGTCTACCAATCACAGTTTGAATCTGAACACACTCTTTAACTATGCACGAAGACAACCGAGCGATAACATTGCAAGTCAGCATGCAGGTTTTGTTATCGGAGGATTTCCCAGTAAAAAGACCAGTTTCATTTCGGGGTTGACTTGGGAGTCAAAACTCTTTGATAAGAAACTGACGAATATGCTCTCCGCAAAGTATTTCCACCTCCATTCCGAGATAGAAGATTTGACTTCATACGAGATGATTGAGGCTCCGAAGAAAAAGAACAATACGACCTCACAAATCGGCTGGATAGAGGCAATAAAATATGAGCCTTTCAGAGGTTTTCATCTGAAAGCATCTTACCAGCGGGCAATACGCCTCCCCAATTCGCAAGAGTTGTTCGGCGATGGTATTATCACCTTTCCTGCTGCCGGATTGAAACCGGAGAAAAGCCACAACTTCAATCTGGGGTTCTTAATAGACAAAAATGATGTCCTCGGCTTATCGCGATTGCAGTTTGAAGTGAACAGCTTTTATATGCAGGTAAGCGATATGATAAAACTGATGAAACAACACATGGCAGCCGGATATGTAAACGCAGAAAAGGTACATATTAAAGGTATAGAAACCGAAATAAAATTGGACATATCGCCAACGGTCTATGCCTACGGAAATCTAACTTATCAGGATGTGCGTGATGTCTTAAACTATTTACCCGGTACCCAAGCCCCCAATCCGACAAAAGGATTGCGACTACCGAACATTCCCTATTTGTTCGCCAACTTCGGGGCGGAGTATCACAGCAACCGATTATTCAAGAATTGGTATGTCAAGGCTTTCTGGGACGGCAAATTTACTGAGGAGTTCTTCTACTTCTGGGAACTTACCGAATTGCAGAAACGACGTATTCCCCGCAGTTTCGTCAATGACATAGGTCTGCTACTGACCTACAAAAACAAATATTCCGTAGCCTTGGAATGCCATAATATAATGAACAAAGAGGTCTGGGACCAGTTCCGCCAACCATTGGCAGGACGGACATTCCACCTCAAATTCAGGTACGTCTTCTCGAAAGGAATTTTCTAATTTAACAAATATAAAAAGATGAATACAACAATTTTCAATCGTATGGCTTTTTCTGCTATGCTGGTCGGCTTCATAGGGCTGACATCTTGTAACAAAAATGATGAACCTACGCCTACTCCTCAAGAGGTTCAGCAACATTTCACCTTTGTGCATTATGTGGACAAAAGTGCTTATGTAGGGACATTCAGTGATTTGACTCCTCAAGCAACCGACAATAAGAAAGCATTTGAATTCGGGTTCGGTTGCTATCTCTTTGCTAAGGGTAATACAGTGCTTGTACCCGAAGGGAAATTCGGGGATAAGATACATAAGTTTACAAGAGGTGCCCATGGAGAACTGATAAAAGCAGGTACTATGACATTTGAACAGATGGCTCAACCCGGAGAAATTAACTTCGTTGATGAACAGCGGGCATACGTTGCTTTGCACGGACGTGGAAAAATTGCGTTAATCAATACTTCAACATTGCAAAAGGAAGATGAAATTGACCTCTCGTCTTATGCGGTTCAAGACAACAATCCTGATCCCGGCTGTAATGTCATCCGTGATGGAAAGATGTATGTTGCCCTCAATCAGCTCAATTCGCCTCATACCTCCGTACCGGGTACTGGAGCAGAGGTAGCTATCATTGACCTCAAGACGAAAAAGACTGAAGTTATCAAAGATAACCGCACAAGTGTTGTAGGATTGTTCCGCCATTCTGACGCATTCATAGACGAGCGAGGTGACATCTACTTTTACAGTGCGGGCAACAACTTCAATGTTGCCGATAAGGAAGGTTTCCTGCGTATCCGCAAAGGAAGCGACAAATGGGATACCGATTATCTGTTCAACCTATCGAAGACAACCATAAAAGGAATAGGTAAAACAGGGCAGTATATGATTAAGTCTTTCTATGCAGGTAATGGTATTGTGTATAGTTGCGTGAAAGTAACGGATACAGAATTTGGAATACTCAAGAAAGACTTCCAACCTGTGAAAATCGACATTTGGAACAAAACCATCGAAAAACTTGATTTGCCAATGACCGACAGCAATGGCTCTTTTGCTATAACTCGCTACAAGGACTTCATCGTCTTTGGAATGATATGTAACAATGGTACGGGGTATTACACCTACAATACCAAGACAGGCGAATGCTCGCAAAAACCAATTGTTACTGCCATAGGAGTTCCTTCAAGTTTAGTCGCATTTGAGTAAACTCTCATTAAAAACATTTCTCATGGAGCTATTGGTTCTTTTTTTTGAGAGTAATACGGATAAAAACTTGCAATAATTCAAGTTTTTATCCGTGTTTGTTTGTAACTTTGCAAAAAGACATGATAAAATGACCATAGAATTTTGTGCAATCAATAAGCCTGAAGATTGGATGGAAATGGTTGCCGAACAATTTGGCACATCAGTAATAAACGATGGATTTACCATTCCTTCTTCTATTGGTAGTGGATTCTTCAAACAATATTATCCTCTGCCATGGCTAACATTGACTTATATCAGTTTCGTAGCATACGAGCCGATAACTATGATACGTCGCTCAGTAGAAAACTCGAAATGGATTCCTGTCATGTTCTATATCAATGAGCATAAACACGAGCAGATAATTGGAACAAGTACAAAAACGGTCGGAGTGGACACGCTCGATGGCATTTTCATGCCTTCAAGTAGCATCCCGACTGAGTGGAGTTTTCCTCCAAAGAAACGATACGAAAATATTACACTGACTTTCAATAAGGATTGGATTGAAAAGATTGATGCAGCACATGAAACCTATATCGGTCGGCTTCTCCAATCGGACAAGGCTTTTTATTTGTTTGAGACCATTACACCTGCAATGCAACAGGTCTTGGATAACATTAAGTCTATAACTGAAATCGACAATCCTTTTTCAACGCTTCATTTGCATGGAAAAACTATGGAATTACTGACAATGTTCCTTGAAAAGCTCGAAAAACGTTCGGAAGTAAAATCTCTTGCCAACCTAAACTTGAATGATGTTGAATCAGTATTCCGTGTTCGTCGCCAGATTCTTCAAAGTCTCAGTAATGTACCGAGTATTCCCGAATTGGCGCGTGAAGCCAATATGAGCAGTTCCAAATTACAAAAGTGCTTCAAGCAGGTTATTGGAAAAGCCATCGCAGAATATGCCCTATCCGAAAAGATGAAATGGGCAAAACGACTGCTTTCCACTCGCCTCTACTCGGTGTCAGAAGTAGGCTATAAAGTTGGATATACTAACCTCAGTCATTTCACAGAGGCTTTCTGCAAATATCACAGGATGAAACCTAAGCAATATCTTGATTCATTATAAGTTTTACACAAATATTACTTGCATTTTGAGGGTTATTTTGCCCTAAACAATCTTTCGAACTTAGCCTGCAAAAACATCAGGCAATGAAAATAACGACATTTAAGTTTCATTTTTTTGCCAGAGTAACAATTTTATCATTGTCTTTTGGTATTTCTGTTTATTATTTAGTCGAACTCTTGTATGCTCTCGATACCTGCAATTGTATCAGTAATGGAGAAATTGGTATGGAGGAATTGGCACACACACTCTCTGAAATCTTCGGAGTGGAGATAAAGAACTGCTACAACGTATATATGAATATAAAGCATCGCAAAGATGACAGTCGCACTTATTTTCTTGACGAACTCCGTGAAAAAATCTATAAGCGGATGGTGGGGAGCGACCTGAAAGGCGGCAAGTTCAAGAAGTAGTAAATCAAAAGGGAGATATTCCGACTCTGGAATATCTCCCTTCATTCATTCTTTGATAAGCACTTCCAACTTTTTGGCTATATCCTCTGAGGTTGGAAGCACTTGTTTCCGTATTTAATGCATTATGAGAAAATAGGCTATAATATTAATATACTCAATTTTGAACGAAATCGTTGTGAGATTTACAGAGATCATACCTTTGATTCTTATTGGGAATAATCAAATCCATAATTAATGATGTATAGATGAAAGGATTACATTTTGATTAAATGAGCAAGCTTCGGATCATTCTTAATACGCATAATCTCTGAATCAACTAACGAGAGAATTTCTTCCTTGACTTTGCGATAGTTAGCTTCGATGGTCTCTTTGAGATTATCGGAGCCATCTTCGTTTGTAAAGTCTGCAATCGTGGGAATTGGTTCGTAGGTCTTTGTTTCTGCTGATACCTTGGCACTATCCACCACAATCTCCGCATGGAAGATCTTTTGTTCGATACGCTCGTCGAAGTTGTCGGATACCGCACCTACGAACATACCTTGTGTGAGGTTGGAAATCTTGCTTGCAGGGATAAGACTGTCCATCTGCGTAGAAATGGAAGTAGACTTGTCATTGCGGTTGATGGTCATAGACTGCCGTTGCTGGAGCACCTTTCCAAACCGCTCAGAAAGTGTCTTGGCGGTTTCTCCTACCACTTGTCCAGAGAATACGTTACCTACAGTGTTCTGT
>ERZ772906.1743-NODE-1743-length-11717-cov-3.040130_pt1 | contig 11717 bp, 11 predicted proteins | sample MGYA00511338_ERZ772906 | MGnify/ENA primary metagenome ERZ772906 (study PRJEB29015, sample SAMEA2738076) | human oral metagenome | biome: human oral; feature: human-associated habitat; material: saliva | place: China | collected 2212 ... | reverse complement strand
TGTTTCCTGATTTGACAGGGTGTGCCGTGAAAGCGGAATCTATGGCGGAGGCTGCGCGGAAAGCGCGGGAAGCTCTCGGTATGGCTCTTATGGAACTGGAAGAAAAGGGAATCGAGTTTCCGGCGGCTTCTGATGAATGCGCTCTTCAGCGTGCTTATCCCTACTGCCAGGTGGGCGTGGTGCTTTTGGATATGGATGTGTACCGCGCATATCGCGAGTATCGGATGGAACAGGCGGAATTGGATTCTGCTGAATGGGCGGAAAAATCTAAACGCCGCCGCCTTACACTGTTTCAGAGAGTTTTTGGAGGCAGATAGGAAGACAGGAGAGGCCTGTGCGGGTCTCTTTTTTTGTGTCTGCTGCCATTTTCGTGCAGCAAGGCGGAAAATGAAGCGGTCAGTCCGCCTTGTATACTATTTTGAAATCGGGTTATAATAATCACATTGAATTTCAGTCGGCCGAAGGGCCGTTTTGAAATAAGACCGCGGCAGATATTTAAAACAGCAGTTTGTTGAAATTGATTTCATAAAGGAGTCTTATGTCTGATTTTCTTGATTGGAGTACTTTGATTTACCGTGCGCCGGCGCTTTTGATTGCCATGGCGCTTCATGAATATGCCCATGCGTATGTATCGGACAGTCTGGGGGATCCCACGCCGACCATGCAGGGGCGGCTTACGGCGAATCCTCTGGTTCACTTGGATATGGTGGGGCTTATGCTTCTTGTGATCTGCGGTTTCGGCTGGGCAAAACCGGTGGAGATCAATCCGAATTATTATAAGAATTTCAGAAGCGGCGTGATGAAGGTTTCTTTTGCCGGGCCGGGGATGAATCTGCTTATTTGTTTTCTGGCGGAGTGCATTATGCTGCTGATGATGAAGCTCGGGCTTTTAACGGCGGGGCAGCCGGGGTATTTATTTCTTTATTGGATTATGCTGTATAATGTGTGGTTCGCATTTTTTAATTTGATTCCCGTGCCGCCTCTGGACGGCTCCAAAATTTTGGAAATGGTGCTTCCCGGCAAATTGGCTTTTGCGTTCCACAATTTCAGTTACCGTTACAGTTTTCTTCTTTTACTGTTCCTGGTTTTCAGCGGCATGATAGGACGGATTATTAATCCGCTGGCGCAGTTTTATACGGGAACGACGATCCGCCTGATTGCTTCCGTGCTGCAGATGTAATGCGGAAAGGTGCGGTATGTCTTTAACGTGGGCGGTTTTTGAAATACTGGGGACTGTGGCATTTGCTTTTTCCGGAGCGGCTGTAGGACTGGCAAGGGGAATGGATGTTTTCGGCATTGCGCTCTTGTCTGTGGTGACGGCAGTGGGAGGCGGTATTCTCCGCGATGTGCTGGCAGGCATATTTCCACCTTTTGCCCTGCGCGGACCGGACGGGATTGTACTCGCGCTAGTGACGGCGGCAGCGGTGTGCATCGGTTTCCGGCATTTCCATATACCCCACCGGGGACGGAAACTTGTCCTTTTTGCTTATCGCGTTTCCGATACGGCAGGGCTTGCCGCTTTCACGGTGACCGGTGCGATGACGGCGATCGACAGTTATCCCGGCTACCGGTATGTGCTTCCCGTTCTGCTCGGGCTCATTACGGCGGTGGGAGGCGGTATTCTTCGTGACGTGCTGGCGCAGAAAGTTCCTGTGGTGCTTTATGAAGATGTGTATGCCATGGCTTCGGTGCTCGGGGGTATTGTTATCTGCGTCCTGTATCCGCTCACGGGGATTGTATATGCGTCATGGGGCGGATTTGGCGCGGTTCTTCTTCTCCGCATCTGCGCGATCCTTTTCGGGTGGAGACTCTATCATCCCGCAAGGACGCACGGCAGCGGAAGCGGATCGCGGGAATGAAAGCCGGCAGATCGTTTTTGATCACCTGACAGCCGGTAAGAGTATTTTCATAATTTCTATAAACGGTGAAATAAGAGGAGGCTCATGGTGATGGGGAGACGGATTTGCAACGAACGGAATATTCTCATCTGTCTTTACCTGACGATATTTCTCCTTCCTCTAAGCTCCTGGCTCTTTTATCTCACTCTTGTTCCGGCGGCATTGCTTTCTATGGGGGACATATTCCTTACGAAGCGGAAGGTCAATTATGGCGGCAAGTGGGGATGGTTTGGCGGGGGCTTTTTAATTTGTTCTTTTTTATCCGTGTTTAATGCGCCGGACAAATTCTTTTCCATTTTTAACTGGTGCTTTCTGCCCCTGGCGTATGCGTTTCTTTATGTGCTTATCTCTACATACTTTGCGGGAGAGGAAGAAAAGAGGAAAGCGCTTTATGTCTTTTTGGCGGGTGCCGTCTGCGTTGTCATCTGGGGATTTATACAGTATGCCGATGCGGGATGCATGGCGAGAGACCTGAATGCCGAAGGATGGGTGGATCCCGAGAGGTTTCCTCTTCTGCGGCGGCGCATGTTTTCCACCTTGGGGAATCCGAATCTTTTCGGCGCCTACCTTTTGATGCTTATCAGTGTGTTTGCGCCTTTTGCTCTGGGGGAAAGAAATAATAAGAGAAAAATACTGCTTGCCGGATTTCTTTTTATTCTTTCCGTATGCCTGGCGCTGACCTATTCCCGGGGGGCATGGATCAGTCTGGCAGGGATAGTTCTAGGCCTTGCGGTCTTTTATGATAAGCGGTTCGGTCTGGTGTTTCTGGCGGTGCCTCTTATTTTATTTTTTTACCATGGACAGGTGGCGGAGCGTTTTATTTCTCTTTTTTCCGGCGAGGATACATCGCTTTCACTTCGCCTGGCTTTGTGGGAAAGTACGATCGCCATGATTGAGGAACATCCTCTGCTTGGGGTCGGCTGGGGGAATTACTGGCTGGCTTATCCGGAGTACAACTTTTTTATAGAGGACGCGGATGTCGTTATTTTCCACGCCCATGATATGTACCTCCATATCCCTGCGGAAGTGGGCATTCCCGGCGGCATTTTGTACTTCCTTTTCTTCTTCGGGCAAGGAGTGGTGTCATGGCGGATTTGGCGCAGAGGGAAAGGGACGATGAAACTTTTCGGGTTGTCAGGCATGCTTCTTGTCTTGTCGGCAGCCATAGACGGGATCGGAGATTATGCGCTTTTCAGCTGCCCGGTTTCCTGCTGCTTCTGGGCGTTGTCTGCGCTTTGTGTTTCAGAAGAAAGACGGGGTGCGGCAGGGTAAATCAATTATGCGGATCCAAGTACATATAAAAATGTATTTGTCCAATAGGAAAAATTTATAATCCCTGTTAGGGAATTTTGAGAAAGGATAAACGCTCTTTATGGAATTTTATCCGTAAAAGTATGCTATAATAAACAAGGTAATAAGCCACGGAGGGTTGCTTTACAGCGCCTTCATTCCGAACTGTTTTGATGAAGTTTGGAGGGGACTACCGGGCTAAAGGTTCTGCGGACTGAGAAAAATAACGAATCGTCACCGCGGGCTTTTATATTTTATTTATTTTGGGAGGATGATAGTAATGATCGACATCAATGACAGTGAATTCCTTAGCCGTATCGAGCCTAAAGAACTGCTGGACAAAGTATGCGACGGCAAAACGGCAGCAGCCATGATCCAGCCGGGGGATATCCTGGGGATCAGCGGATTCACACCGTGCGGCTATCCGAAAATCACGATGCATGAACTGGCTGAACGTATGAAGCAGACACCGTTCCAGGTAGATGTCTGGACGGGTGCTTCCACAGGTTCCCAGATCGATACCGAACTGGTGGCAGTAAACGGTATCAGAAACCGTATGCCCTATCAGACAAACGCCAATCTGAGAAAAGCAATCAATGCCGGCCAGATCAACTATTTCGACCTGCATCTCAGCCATGTGGCGCAGCAGATCCGTGAAGGTTTCTTCACCAATGTTAAGGGAGAACATGTAACCGGTCCGGATTTTGCGGTCATTGAAGCCTGCAAGATCGTTAACAGAGACGGTGAAATCGGTATCGTACCCACGACCGCCATCGGCAATTCTCCTGTATTCGTATCCCAGGGGAAAAAAGTCATCATTGAAGTCAATACCACCCAGCCGGTAGCGCTGGACGGCATGGCTGATATTTATGAAGTGGCGAATCCGCCCCACCGTGTGCCGATTCCGATCGTTAAAGCCGGTGACCGTATCGGCAAGACCTACATTCCGGTAGATCCGGCAAAGATTGTTGCTATTGTTCCCTGTGATCTGCCCGATGTTACCCGCGCCCTGGCTCCGCTTGATGACGACGCTGAAAAAATGGGCAACAATCTGGTTGATTTCCTGAAGAATGAAGTAAAACATGGAAGACTTCCGGAAAACCTGCTTCCTCTCCAGTCCGGCGTAGGCAATGTGGCAAACGCGGTAATCAACGGCCTTGTCCATTCCGATTTCAAGAATCTGTCTGTGTATACGGAAGTTATCCAGGACGGCATGTTCGACCTGATTGATGAAGGCAAGATCGATATGATTTCCGGGACATCCCTGTCCCCGTCCCCGGATGGACTGAAACGCTTCCATGCCAATATTGAAAAATACAGTAAGAAGATCATCCTCCGTCCGCAGGAAATTTCCAATAACGGCGAAGTAGCCCGCCGCATCGGTGTAGTGGCTATGAATACCGCTTTGGAAATGGATATTTACGGTCATGTAAACTCCACGCATGTAACCGGTACCAAGTTGATGAACGGTATCGGCGGTTCCGGAGACTTTGCCCGCAACGGTGCTCTGTCCTGCTTCTTCTGCCACAGTGTGGCTAAGGGAGGCGCTATCTCTGCCGTTGTTCCGATGTGCTCCCATGTTGATCACACCGAACATGACACCCATGTATTCATTTCTGAACAGGGTGTGGCAGATGTCCGCGGCCTGTCACCGAAGGAAAGAGCAAAGGTAATCATTAATAATGTCGCCCACCCGACTTTCCGTGACCAGCTGATGGATTACTTTGAAAGAGCATGTGCGCTCAACGGCAACAGCCAGACCCCGCATATTCTCTCTGAAGCATTCAAGTTCCATACCAGCCTTGCTGAAACAGGCTCCATGCTTTTTAAAAAATAATTTTCCCATAATATATTCTTTACAAAAAGCATGATTGTTATATAATTGTCTATGGTGATAACTGCTGAGAGCAGAATCATACATGGATCTCGCAAGAGTTCCTCCGCTGTGGTGACAAGACATAATGCGGCATCACAGCAAGAGGCTTTGCGGATCCATACCAATGAAAGCGATTGTCTGCGAAATACAGATGAGAAGAGCCTAAAAGCCGCAATCTGACATTTCTGCCAAGGATGAGACCTTTCCCAATTTTACTTATTTTTTAGGAGGAAGATGAACTTATGGCAAACGAATCCCTGAAAGCCAAACTCGAAGCATACGAAGCTGCTTGCGCTAAATCTTACGCAAAGACTCCGGAAAGAGTTGGTTTAAAACACAATAAGGTGTATACACCTCTTGATATCGAAGGTTTTGATTATGAAAGGGACCTCGGCATCCCGGGCGAATATCCATACACCCGCGGCGTACAGCCGACCATGTACCGCGGCCGTCTCTGGACCATGCGTATGTATGCAGGCTTCGCTACCGCTGAAGAATCCAACAAGCGTTATCGTTACCTGATTGAAAACGGCGGTTCCGGCCTGTCCTGCGCATTTGACCTTCCGACCCAGATCGGCTATGACTCTGATGACAAAATGGCTATCGGCGAAATCGGCAAGGTAGGTGTAGCCATTGATACCCTGAAAGATATGGAAATCCTTTTCGACCATATTGATCTGGGCAAGGTTTCTACATCCATGACCATCAACGCACCGGCATCTGTACTGCTGGCTATGTACATTGCAGTCGCTGAAAAGCAGGGCGTACCGGCTGATCAGCTCCGCGGCACTATCCAGAATGATATTCTGAAAGAATACGCAGCCCGCGGAACCTATATTTTCCCGGTTAAACCGTCTATGCGTCTGATTACTAACATTTTTGAATACTGCTCCAAGAATGTACCGAAGTGGAACACCATTTCCATCTCCGGCTACCATATCCGTGAAGCAGGTTCCACCGCTGCTCAGGAAATCGCTTTCACCATCGCTGATGGTATCGCTTACATCGAAGCGGCTCTGAAAGCAGGCATGAAAATCGACGACTTTGCAGGCCGTCTGTCCTTCTTCTGGAACGCTCACAACAACGTACTTGAAGAAGTTGCTAAATTCCGTGCATCCCGTCGTCTCTGGGCTACGATTCTGAAAGAACGTTTCCATGCTCAGAACCCGAAGTCCATGAAACTGCGTTTCCATACCCAGACAGCCGGCTCCATGCTGACAGCTCAGCAGCCGAACAACAACATCGTTCGTGTTGCTCTCCAGACAGCAGCGGCAGTTATGGGCGGAACACAGTCCCTGCATACCAACTCCCGCGATGAAGCTCTTGCTCTGCCGACCACTGAATCCGTAACCATCGCTCTGCGTACACAGCAGATCGTTGCTTATGAATCCGGTTTGGCTGACGTAGTCGATCCGCTGGGCGGCTCCTATTATGTAGAAGCTATGACCAACGCCATCGAAGCGGAAGCTAAAGAATACATCCGCAAGATTGATGAAATGGGCGGCGCTGTTGAAGCTATCGATAAAGGTTATATCCAGAAAGAAATCCAGGATTCTGCTTATGCTTGGCAGATGGCTGTTGAATCCGGCGAAAGAACAATTGTCGGCGTCAACAAGTTCACTATGGAAGAAGCTCCGGTTGAAGGCCTCCTGAAGGTTGACGCATCCGCCGGCGAATTCCAGAAGAACAAACTGGCTAAAGTTAAGGCAGAACGTGATAACGCAAAGGTTAAGGAAGAACTGGCCAAGCTGGAAGTTGCAGCTGCTGACGAATCCGTCAACCTGATGCCTGTTATCCTTGACTGCGTACGTGCTTACTGCTCTCTCGGCGAAATTTGCGGCGTTCTCCGCAAAGTATTCGGCGAATACAAAGCACATAACACACTTTAATCCTAACTAAAATTCTGGAGGTATATAACTATGGCAGAAAAACGTATCAGAGTACTCGTTGCTAAACCGGGTCTTGATGGACATGATCGCGGTGCAAAAGTAGTTGCCCGCGCACTTCGCGATGCAGGTATGGAAGTTATTTACACAGGTCTTCGCCAGACTGTCGCTCAGATCGTTGAAGCGGCAGATGCGGAAGACGTTAATGTTGTAGCACTGAGCCTTTTGTCCGGCGCTCACAACACCCTGTTCCCGGAAGTAGTAGAAGCACTGAAAGCTAAAGGAATGGAAGATGTTCTCGTTATCGGCGGCGGCGTAATCCCTGCCGGTGACATCCCTGGTTTGAAAAAGGCCGGCGTAAAAGCTATCTTTACACCTGGCACACCGACCAAGGAAATTATCGACTTTATCAAAGCTAACGTATAATTGACATTCTCTTCTATCCAATAGAAGCTCGATAGTTGCACGGGGCTGCATTTGCTGTGGCCCCATGCCGCTATTATTTACTCTTAAAAAGGCGGTGTATCCATGGAATTCTCAATGAAAAATTTTTGGGACGGTTCCAGACGTGCCTTAGCGAGAGCAATAACCATCGTTGAAGACGAACGTGATGGCTGGGAAGATATCATGAAAGAAATCTACCACCATACCGGTCGTGCACAGGTCATCGGTATCACTGGTGCACCTGGTGCGGGTAAGAGCACACTTTCAGACGCGCTGATTAAACAGTACAGAAAACAGGGTAAGAAAGTCGGTATTGTGGCTATCGATCCGACTTCTCCATTCTCCGGCGGTGCTATTCTTGGCGACCGTATCAGAATGAATGACCTCACACTGGACGAAGGTGTATATATCCGCAGTATGGGTACCCGCGGCAGTCTTGGCGGTTTGTCCAGAAAGACTACCGATGCGGTAAAACTGATGGATGCTTTCGGTCTCGATGTCATTTTCATCGAAACAGTAGGCGTAGGGCAGTCAGAAGTAGATATCGTCAAGAATGCGGATACAACACTCGTTGTGCTCGTACCCGGACTGGGTGACGATATTCAGGCTATTAAGGCAGGCATCCTTGAAATCGGGGATGTATTCTGCATTAATAAATGTGATCGTGACGGCGCGGACCGTCTGAATGTTGAAATCGAAATGATGCTTGATTTGGGTGAAGCCCAAAACTGGCGTCCTCCTATTGAAAGGACGATTGCAAACAAGGACGAAGGCGTCGCGGACGTTGTCAAATCTCTTAATTCCCATCGTAAATATCTTGAAGAATCCGGCTTGCTGGAAGAACGCAGACGTGAACGCGCCCGCACTGAGATGGTAGAGATGATCCACGACCGCATTTCCCGTCATGTTATGGAAGATATCGTACAGACGGGTAAATTTGCTGACTACGTAGAACAAGTCTATGAAAGAGAAAATGATCCTTTCACAGTCGTTGATTCTATCGTGGGAAATATATTTAAATAATTCAAAGGAGGAATTATTATGGCATTCAAAGTATTATGTGTAGACCATGTCGGCGTAGCTGTTAATGATCTGGCGCTGATCAAGAAGCAGATGAAAGATCTGCTGAACCTTGAACCGTCCCTTCCGGATGAAACGGTAGAAGAACAGCATGTAACGACAAGCTTCTTCAAACCGTCCGCACAGAGCGAAGCATGCGAACTGGAATTCCTGGGTTCCACAACTCCGGACGGCCCGATTGCCCGCTATATCGCTAAGAACGGCGGCAAGAACGGTTTCCAGCATGTAGCTCTCCGCGTAGACAACATTGTCGAAGCGCTTGCTGCACTTCCGGAAGACGCAAAGCTTGACAAGCATTGGAGAGTTGGTGCTGGCGGCTGCCACATCGCATTTATGCACCCGAAAGTTACCGGCCTTTTGCTGGAACTGACCGAACGCCCCGGCGGCCCGTCTTTCTAATAGCATAAGGATCGGTCCCTATGCTATAATAGGGACGTCCCGGTAAGGGACCAATATTTTTGGAGGTGTAAGAATGGCAACTGTTGCAGAAAGAATTGAACTTCTTCACAATAACCTCGCACACGTAGAGGCTATGGGTGGGGAAAAGAAAGTTGAAAAACAGCATGCAAAAGGCAAACTGACAGCCCGCGAAAGACTTGCTCTTCTGTTTGATGAAGGCTCTTTTGTAGAAGTCAATGCGCTTGTTAAGTCCCGCTGCTACAACTTCGGCCAGGAGAAGAAAGATCTCCCCGGCGAAGGTGTCGTTACCGGTTATGGTACCGTAGACGGAAGACTCGTATTCGCATTTGCCCAGGACTTCACGGTAGAAGGCGGCTCCCTTGGTGAAATGCACGCTGCGAAAATTGTTCACGTAAACGAACTGGCTCTTAAAGTCGGTGCTCCTTGCGTAGGCCTGAATGATTCCGGCGGAGCCCGTATCCAGGAAGCAGTAGATGCTCTTTCCGGCTATGGCAAGATTTTCTGGTGCAATACCATTGCATCCGGCGTTATTCCTCAGATTTCCGCAATTATGGGACCGTCTGCAGGCGGCGCCGTATATTCTCCGGCACTGACCGACTTCATCTACATGGTAAAAGGCACCTCTCAGATGTTCCTGACAGGACCGGCAGTAGTTGAATCCGTAACCGGCGAAAAGATTACCGCTGAAGCTCTCGGCGGCGCTATGACCCATAACCGTACATCCGGTGTGGCCCAGTTTGCAGCTGAAAATGACGAAGACTGCATTAAACAGATTCGTTATCTGCTTTCCTTCCTGCCGAGCAACAACATGGAAGACGCGCCGATTGTTGAAACCGGAGATGATCCGACCCGTACAGATGCAAGTCTGGATACCATTATGCCGGAAAACTCCAATGCACCGTACGATATGTACGATGTCATCAAATCCATCGTTGATAACGGCGAGTACTACGACGTAGCTAAGGAATGGGCTAAGAACATCATTACCTGCTTCTGCCGTATGGATGGACAGACTGTCGGCATTATTGCCAACCAGCCGAACTTCATGGCAGGCTGCCTTGACTATAATGCTTCTGATAAAGCTGCCCGCTTTATTCGTTTCTGCGACTGCTTCAATATTCCGGTTCTGAACATTGTTGACGTTCCCGGCTTCCTGCCCGGCAAGCAGCAGGAATATGCGGGTGTAATCCGTCACGGTGCTAAGATGCTGTTTGCATACTGCGAAGCAACTGTACCGAAGATTACCCTGATTCTCCGTAAAGCATACGGCGGTTCTTACATCGCCATGTGCTCCCGTGAACAGGGGGCTGACCAGGTATTTGCATGGCCGACCGCAGAAATCGCCGTTATGGGACCTGCCGGCGCAGCAAATATCATTTTCAAGAAGGATCCGCAGAAAGAACAGCGTACACAGGAGTATGTTGATGAATTTGCAACTCCTTACAAAGCTGCAGAACGCGGCTATGTAGACGCAGTTATTGATCCGAGAAACTCTCGTCCGGTAGTTATCAATGCTCTGAAGATGCTTGCTTCCAAACATGAAGTACATCCGGCTAAGAAACACGGAAACATTCCGCTGTAATACACGTTTACACATTGATAATATTTGAAAGGATGGGTTTGGATGAATAACGATACAGTTATGTATATCGCGGTAGCAGCTGCCGTTCTGGCAGTCATTGCCCTGATCATGATCTGCCAAGTACGTTCATCTCTCAATCAGTCCGCAGCACCGGCGGCAGCGGCTAAAAAAGCGGCGCCGGCGGCAGCTTCGAGAGCCGCTGATAATGGTGCTGTTGTAGCAGCCATTGCAGCAGCAATCGTTGCTATAGGCGGCGGTGAAATCGTTTCTATCCGCCCGGCAGCAAGACCTGGCTGGACCACAGGCGCCCGCATTGCAGGTGTTTCCGGAAACCAGCAGTTCTAATTGAAAGTTGAAAGTACAAAATTAGGAGGAAGAACAATGAGAAAATTTACCGTAACAGTTAACGGCCAGGATTACGATGTAGTAGTTAAAGACAGCGGCGCAGCAGCAGCCCCCGCAGCAGCGGCACCGGCGGCAGCTCCCGCACCGGCAGCAGCTCCAGCACCGGCAGCAGCTCCGGCTCCGGCACCTGCTCCACCATCAAAGGCAGCATGACCGAATTGGTCATACTGTCTTCTCTTATCAGGATCGCTTAGCACTGAATAGGCTTCACTGGCTTCCTTAAACTTCTTTTCAGCCTCAGGATTATCAGGATTTGAATCCGGATGATACTTTTTTGCCAGTAATCTATATGCCTTTTTTATTGCAGAGTCATCAGCGTTCTTATCAACGCCAAGTACTTCATAGTAATCTCTTTTACTCTCTGCCATCAGTTGCTCTCCTTATTATACCTCTTTAAAATCACCGTCTATAACATCATCATTTGAAGATGTGCCTGCATCCTGTGCTCCTGTTGTATCTGCACCCGCTGCACCTGCATTCTGAGCCGCACCTGCCTGCTCATATACCTTTGCAAAAAGCTTCTGAGCACTTTCCATAAGCTTCTCTTTGCCTGCCTTGATATCATTTATCTGATCATCTGTCATAGCATCAATCGGTGCTCTGTTGATAGCCTCTTTTAATGTAGTAAGATCAGCCTCAACTGCAGCCTTGTCATTTGCATCAAGATTGTCACCAACTTCTTTTAAAGCATTCTCAGTCTGGAATACTATAGAGTCGGCTTCATTTCTTGCATCAATGCCTTCTTTTCTCTTCTTATCCTGAGCCTCAAACTCGGCAGCTTCCTTTACAGCCTTATCTATATCACTCTCAGACATATTTGAACCTGATGTGATTGT
>ERZ772906.1741-NODE-1741-length-11718-cov-4.936123_pt1 | contig 11718 bp, 10 predicted proteins | sample MGYA00511338_ERZ772906 | MGnify/ENA primary metagenome ERZ772906 (study PRJEB29015, sample SAMEA2738076) | human oral metagenome | biome: human oral; feature: human-associated habitat; material: saliva | place: China | collected 2212 ... | reverse complement strand
TGTACCAGACTATGGGTCATTATTTAGTTGTTGCACTTAGATTGTAAATTCAAGAAAAAAATTAGCGAAATTACTGAAAAATACATAAAAATACCAATAAAGTGTTGAATTGTGGAGAGAAGTGGTTTAAAATGGAGGAGCAAATATAAAAAATAGAATTTGTGTGCAAAGAGGGAAGAGATGTTTACCGGGACTTATGAAAATTCAATAGACAGCAAGAACCGGTTAATCATTCCGGCAAAGTACAGAAACCAGCTCGGCGGGGAGTGCGTTCTATCAAGAGGGTATGACCGCTGCATCTACATCTATACGATGGAAGATTGGGGGCTGTTAGTAGAGAAGTTAAAGGAACTTAGACAGTCAGACCCAGCTATACGAGAGTTCATAAGGAAGTTATTTTCGCAGGCGAGTGAATGCAAACTTGATTCGCAGGGACGCGTGATAGTACCTGCGAACCTCAAGAGTTACGCAAGGATAGATAAAGACTTGGTAACCCTTGGTGCGATGGACAAGATAGAGGTTTGGAGCAAGGAAATCTTCAATGAAAATGAGGATGACAATCCTATGGATGACGAAGATTTCATAGCGAAATTAGCTGAGTATGGGCTTTAGGAGAGATGATGACGTTTGAACATGTGCCAGTTTTATTCAATGAGGTTATCGATTCGCTCAATATAAAGGCGAATGGGACTTATATGGACGGCACTGTCGGAGGAGCTGGTCACTCTTCAGGGATTTGCGAGAGACTCAGTGAGGATGGACACCTGGTGGCGGTTGATCGAGACAGTTTTGCGCTTGGAACTGCAATGGAGAGGCTGAGTAAGTTCAGTTGTGAGAAGACGTTCATTCATGCAAATTATAGTGATATCGATAAGATAAGAGCTGAAATTGGCAAAGTGGATGGAATGCTTTTGGACTTAGGCGTTTCTTCTTATCAACTGGATACAGCAGAGCGTGGGTTTTCATACATGCATGATGCTCCTATGGATATGCGTATGAATGAGGACGACATGTTCACAGCAGCGACCGTGGTAAATGAATATTCAGAAGCTGAGCTTTTCCGAATAATCAAGGAGTACGGCGAGGAGCGCTGGGCGTCACGCATAGCTAAGTTCATAGTTAAAGCGAGAGATGAAAAATATATAGAGACCACGGGACAACTGGTAGAGATTATAAAGGCTGCTATTCCAGCCTCGGCAAGACGAACAGGACCTCATCCGGCAAAGAGAACATTTCAAGCGATTAGGATAGAGGTAAATGGAGAGCTAGAACATCTAAAGCTAGCGATGGAGAGACTTCCTGATCTATTATCGCCTGGTGGAAGAATGTCTGTTATAACATTCCATTCACTAGAAGACAGAATAGTAAAGGATGCATTTAACAAGAGAGTGAATCCATGCACCTGTCCGCCAGAGCTACCTGTGTGTGTATGCGGTAAAGTGGCAGATGTAAGAAAGGTTACGAGAAAGCCATTAGTAGCGAGCGAACAAGAGCTGGAATCGAATCCGAGAGCAAGAAGCGCTAAGCTAAGAGTTATTGAAAAAATTTAAGGGTATTCAGTAAGGGAGAAGAAGGAAATGCAGGTTGCGACTAACGTAGCAGGGACAATGAATGGTGGAGCTCGTGTTGAAAGAAGGAGCTCTAGCAGTATCAATCGTAGCACAAGAGCAAAGCAGAATTCGAGGATGCTTGCTATAGTTATTATTGCGGGAATCATGTGTCTCATGATGGTGGTTATGTCCGCATTTGCGGCAAATCTCAATCAAGAGAACAACCAGCTTCAGAAGAAAAATGATTATATCCAAGCAGAGGTCGATTCGCTAAACACGAAGATAAACGATGCGAGCAACATCAATAAAATTGAGAAAACTGCAACTGAGGAATACGGAATGGTACATTCTGAATCGCAGAATTGTATAACTATTGGAGACTCAAAATCTTCTAGCAAGACAAACCTAGCATCGGCAATCAAGGATGAAGCTTATGAATAAATAGTTCATATCGATTATAATGCCACTGATCCTAAATTGGATCGGTGGCTTTTTTCAAATATATGTACAGTAAATATACAAAAAACGACTAGATATGGTATATAATGTAGATTGTAGTGTTGCGGATAATTAGAGAGTAATTAGGAGAATTTGATGGCTAAGTTCCACAATCCTTTAGATAAAAAGAATAAGAAGGCTTCAGGTAAAAGAAAGGTGACTAGAACAACCTCCAATACCAATAATCGTAAGGCCGTAGATACAGCGGTGACTGCTGAAAACAAAAGTAGACTTGGTTTTGGATTTCTAGCAATTGTAGTATGCTTTACGATCCTGATATTTCGTCTAGCGTACTGGCAGGTTATTAAGGCTGATGATTTAAATGCAAAGGCTGCTGAAATGCAGAAGATAGATACAGAGCTTGATCCCGTCAGAGGCAATATTTATGACAGAAATAAAAAAGTCCTAGCACAAACAGTCACAAAGTATGAACTTTATGGATATTCGCTTAACCTGTACAAGAAAAAAGGATTGGATAGTTCTGCGAAAGAAAAGAATCTACGCGACTTATCTAAACTATCTGACGATAGCCGTAAGGAGATGAAGAAAAAGCTTTCAGGCAAAGAGAATCTAGTTTTGCTTGCAAAAGGGCTTGATCAAAGTCAAGTCAATAAGGCTCAGAAAGAGTGGGGAGATGATATTGTAGTAAAGACAAAGGTTACTAGGTCATATCCTAATGGTACATTTGCATCCACACTCCTTGGGTCAGTAGACAGTAAAAACACTGGACTTAACGGCCTAGAATATCAATATAACGAGAAACTTGCCGGAATCAAAGGGCGAGTGGTTAGAACGACTGATATATATGGTAATGCACTTTCTGTAGGTAGCAGTAAATATTATTCCCCTCAGAATGGTGATAGCCTTGTAACGTCGATAGATGAGGTAATTCAGCACTACGTTGAAGATGCACTCGCTGAGGGCATGAATGATACTGGCGCAGAGTCAATTACATGCATAGTGATGGATCCGCGTACAGGGGATATTCTTGCTATGGCAAGTACTCCAAGCTATGATCCTAACAACCCATATACACCATCAGGTGATGAAGCGAAGAAGTTTAAATCTCTCAGTACTAAGGAGAAGAGCGCGTACCTCAGTAGAATGTGGACTAATCCAGCTGTCAGTGGTCTTTATGAGCCAGGATCGACATTTAAGCTGATAACATCTTCGTCCGCTATCGAATCCGGAACTACAACCGATTCGTCTAGATACAACTGTCCTGGATATATCAATGTGGATGGAACAAAGCTGAATTGCTGGAGTCCAGTTCCACATGGCACTCAAAATATCACTGAAGCGGTTGGAAATTCATGTAACCCTGCATTAGCTAGAGTTGCCCTTGATATGGGAAAGATTAACTTCTACAAGTATATTGATATCTTCGGATTTACACAGAAGACGAGAGTGGATTTACCTGGAGAAGCTGACCCAATAATTAAGAATAAGAATAATGTGAGCAACGTTGACCTTGCTACAATGGGATATGGACAGGGAATAGCTATTTCACCAATCCAGCTTATGACTGCAATAAATTCACTTGGTAATGACGGAATAATGATGCAGCCTAAAGTAGTGAAGGAAATCATAGGTCCCGATGGCAAGGTTAAGAAAGTAATTAAGAATAGACGTCTTAGACAGACAATTTCGAAGGCAACTGCCGATAAGATGCGTTCTATCATGGAGTACTACGTATCGGATGGCGGCGGTACAAGCGCATATCTGGCTGGATATAGGGTCGGAGGTAAGACGGGTACTGCAAATATCGCTGAGAATTCAGGATACTCTGAACAGACCATAGCTTCGTTTATCGCTATGGCACCGATGGATGATCCACAGGTATCAATTCTCGTTATGGTAACGAGACCTAAGAAGAGTATTTACGGTGCAGCCAATGCCGGTCCTATAGTCAAGAAAATCCTCGAAAAGACACTTGTATACAAGGGTATAGAGCGTAAATATTCGAAGAGTGAGAAGAGTGCCCTAGCCAAAGCAGAGATTTCTGTGCCTGATGTTACAGGTCTTAACAGCAGTGAGGCGATAAGCAAGATTACTGCTGCAGGTCTCAAGGCTAAAAAGATGCCAGAAGGAACTGGTGATTCATTTGTTGTAATCGATCAGTATCCTAAGAAAGGCGATAAGATTGCTAAAGGCGGTACGGTATACATTTATAGTGATAAATAAGGACTAGTTTAATGAAGAAAACAGGAATTAAATATATTCTTGAATCCATGCATGATGCAAAGCTTGTATCTGACGCAGGGTCGAAAGAGATCACTAGTGTTTCTATCGATTCAAGACAGGTGAAATCAGGAACACTATTTTTTGCAGTTATAGGTGAGAGAAATGACGGTCATGATTTCCTACCAGCAGTTAAGGAAAGCGGATGTCTTGCAGCGGTGGTATCCAATCCCGACTGGGCTAAAAAGATTTCAGAAACTGGTGATATGACGGTAATCCTAGTGAATAATACCAGAGATGCGCTCATGCAGCTTGCAAAACAGTATGTGGCAGACTGGAAGGATTTAATCAAAGTTGCTGTTACAGGTAGTGTTGGCAAGACGAGCACGAAAGATTTTCTAGGAGCAGTGCTTGCAGCAAAGTACAAGACCGGGAAGACGCCAGGCAATCTTAACAGCGATTATGGAGTGCCGCTAACAGTGTTTGGATTCGAAGATGATATTGAAGCTGCTGTTATCGAAATGGGAGCTGGAGAATCTGTGCACATCAGTGAACTTGCTGACATTGTTAGGCCGCAAATAGGTGTGGTGACAAATGTGGGTACTTCACACCTTGAAGTGTTCGGAACGCGTGAGAAATTGTCGATTGAAAAGCTAGGTATTATGAGATACTTTAATGACAAAGAAACTGTTATTGTGAATTCAGACTGTGACATGCTTACTAGGCTGAAAGTCAGTAAAATAGTGCCTTCTGGCACGACGATTCTAACAGTGGGAAGTGCAGATGACAATAATTTTATATTTCACGACATCAAAGATAGTGGGATAGATGGTGTTAGTTGTATATTAGATGCTCAAACGGGTGATGAAGATTACGACGGGACATTCGAACTCACAATACCAGTCGTTGGCTCACATAATCTCGGAAATGCCACACTTGCAATTGCTGCGGGTACAAGGCTGGGTATCAAGCCGAAGGATGCTATTTTAGCTTTGGGCAACACACATTTTTCATCTGGACGACTTGAGATTGATAGACGTGATAACCTAACGATTATTAACGACGCATACAATGCTAGTCCGGAATCTATGAAAGCAGGAATCAAGATGCTTATGGCATCTAAAGCAGAAAGGCATGTGGCGATACTTGGTGACATGTTTGAACTTGGTGATGATTCGGTAGAGCTCCATAGAAGCGTGGGAGCATACGCTGTAGGTGCTGGCCTAGAGTTACTGATAACAATTGGATTAAATGCTGAGGCGATTGCTAGTGCTGCGGAAGACGCATTCATGGGAGCTGAGAATAATATAGCTAGTAAGACGAGAGTGATCTCGTACAAAGATAAAAATGAGGCGATTAAAGACCTTAACTCGATACTTCATAAGGGCGATTTAATTTTAGTAAAGGCATCCCGAGGCATGAAGTTAGAAGAAGTTATTTCAGCTATTAGTTAGCAAGGAAGAGGTAGATGAATATTTCACTTATAGTTGTTTTTATAGTATCATTACTCATTTCGACGGTAGGGACCAAACTTCTGATTCCATTTCTTAAACAGAAGCAGTTTGGTCAGTTTATTCGAGAAGAAGGACCGGAGGCGCACAAAAAAAAGGCTGGGACACCTACCATGGGTGGTGTCATGATAGTTCTTGGAATTGCTACCGGGCTTGCTACCGGGATGGTCACTAACGGAGATGCAGCTGACACCTTTGCAATAATCCTTACTATGCTCGTATTTGGTGCTATAGGGTTTCTTGATGACTTTGAGAAAATTGCCAAGAAGAATAATCTAGGACTAACAGCAAAGCAGAAGATATTGCTGCAAGTATTGCTTAGCCTTGGGATAGGGCTATATATGATACTTGGTGGCAATGGTACGGATGTGCTAATCCCGTTTGTCAATATATATGTGAATTTCGGATTGCTTTTTATGCCTTTCGTAATTCTGACAGAAGTCGCTATGTCCAACGGAGTTAATCTGTCCGATGGACTTGATGGTCTTGCGTCTTCAGTAACGCTTGTTGTAGCAATCCTTTTTGCAGTAGTAGGGTACACTCACGATGTATACATACTAACGGTCAGTGGACTAGCTATTGCAGGTTCTCTGATTGGTTTCTTATTTTTCAATAAGTACCCAGCTAAAATATTCATGGGAGACACAGGCTCAATGGCTCTAGGAGGGGTCCTTTCTGCGATTGCAATAGTAAGTAAGACTGAATTCTTGCTTCCTATTGCAGGAATAATATATGTAGTGGAATCTCTTTCAGTTATTATTCAGGTAGTATATTTTCGAAAGACTGGTGGAAAGAGGTTTTTTCGTATGGCACCCATTCACCACCATTTTGAACTCGGTGGTATGAAAGAGTACAACGTAGTAAAACTATTTACACTCGTAACTGTATGCTCGAGTGTAATTGCATATTTCTCAGTTGCATAAAACTGGTGAGGAGTGAATTATGAGTTATACAGTTGATGAATACAGAAGAGAAGTCTCCGATAAAAAAATCCTTATTGTAGGAATGGGCCGCTCTGGAATGGCGGCTGTAAAAGAGCTCCATGCTCTTGGCTCGACAGTAACAGCACAGGACATCAATACAGTAGAAAAGATAGATCCTAAATTCATAACATTCCTAGATAGAGAGAGTATAGAATACTATTTTGGATCAACACCAGAACATATGGGCAGTTTTGACATCGTCGTGCTTAGCCCGGGAGTGAATCCTAATCTTTCATTTCTTAATGATGGAAGAAACCATGGGGTAGAAGTAATTGGCGAACTCGAGATGGCATATAGACTATCTTATGGTAAGTTTGTAGCGATTACCGGAACTAATGGTAAGACGACGACTACAAGCTTGGTAGGTAAAATTTTTGAAGAGTCTGGCAGGAAGTACACTGTAGTTGGCAATATAGGCGTTGCTACTATTTCAAAGGTGCAGGATTCAACGGATGATGAATGGATGATAACCGAGGCTAGCAGCTTTCAACTTGAAACAGTTTCAAAGTTCAAGCCTGTAGTATCCGCAATACTTAACTTTACTCCGGATCACCTTAATAGACACGGTAGTATGGAAGCTTATGGTGCTTGTAAGGCTGCGATAGGCAAGAACCAGACTTCTGATGAGTACATGGTCATAAACTATGACGATAAGGCATGTCTTGCTCTTGGAGATAATACGAAGGCTAGGCTAGTACCATTTAGCAGAATAGAAGAGCTTGAATTTGGGGCATATATAGACGATGGCTATATCGTAATCAGAGATGAAAATGGAATAGTTCATCAGATCTGTAGCAAGGATGAGCTTAAAATAATCGGTAACCACAACATAGAGAATGCTCTTGCTGCAGCTGCAATTTCGTTTTTTGCTGGTATTGATGCCGCTGTCATCGCTGATGCACTTAAGAAATTCCCTGGTGTTGAACATAGAATAGAATACTGTGGCATTGTCGATGGGGTAAAGTTTTATAATGATTCAAAGGGAACTAATGTCGATGCTTCAATAATTGCCTTAAAGGCTTTAGAGAGGGACATTATCTTGATTGCAGGCGGAGATGGAAAAGCACAAGACTTTACGGAGCTCGGCGAAAACCTGCTTGGTCGTGTAAAAGCGCTTGTTTTACTAGGAAGAGATGCAAAAGATATTGAGAAGGCAGCAAGGGCTGCTGGATTCTCAAATATCTATCATGAAAACGATATGAATGATTGTGTAAAGAGAGCGCATAAACTCTCTGAATCAGGCGACAAAGTGCTATTATCACCTGCTTGCGCAAGTTGGGATATGTACGATAATTATGAGCAACGCGGTGACCATTTTAAAAATTGTGTAAATCAACTGCTAAGATAGTGGTTAGTGTTCATTAGAGTTTGGGATAGAGGGAAGCCAAAATTGAAGAAACCAAGCAATATAAAAAAGTCAAAAAAGAATAACAAGTCTAAAGCGGAAGTTTCCACTAGGACTAGCAAGCTATCATCGAGTCGTAAGTTTTTTAAAGGAGCGATGAGTAGTTTGTATACGGAAAGCGATTTCACTATACTTTTACTGGTTGCTGCGCTTACCATGTTCGGGGTGGTGATGGTATTTAGTGCAGGCTATTATTCTACACTTGCGAAATCAACGGATGCATATTACTTTCTGAAGAGGCAGGTTGCTTTTGCTGTATCAGGCTTTGCTATTCTGCTTGTTTTTTCAAAAGTAGACTATCATTCGTATTCTAAGTATTACAAGCAGATTGCGCTGTTTAGCTTATTGATGCTATTGCTTCTTTTCACACCTTTAGGAGTAACTGTAAATTTCGCGAGGAGATGGATATTTATAGGTCCAATCAGAATTACCCCGAGTGAAATATCGAAGCTGGCCATGATAATTTTTGCTGCCACATACCTTGCGGAACATCCTAATAAAGCAAAACAAGGGATTACCGGAATGTCAACTATATTAGCACTTATGGTGGTTCATGCAGCTTTGATCATTAAGCAGCCAAACTTATCTACAGCAATTGTAATCGTGGCCATTATGATCGGTATTCTATTTGTAGGTGGGCTAGCTTGGAAATATATTGTCATTGCGTTTGGTAGCTTGGGTGTTGGTATGGTCTCGATTCTGCTGTTTTTTAGGCACACGCATTGGTACTCAAGACTTACCAACTGGATGGAGCCATTTAAGGATGCTCAAGGAGAGGGATATCAAGTTTCACAATCCATAATTGCACTAGGAAATGGAGGATTCAAGGGGCTAGGTCTTGGGAATAGTATCTCCAAGAACCTATATCTACCAGAGCCACAGAATGACTTTATCCTAGCGATAATAGGCGAAGAACTCGGTTTCGTAGGAATCTTTATAATGATGATTGTATATCTTGTTCTAATATGGAGATGTATTATGGTTTCATCTAAGGCCAAGGATAAGCTAGGGCTATTCATGGCTGCAGGAATTGCTATTATGCTTGGGTTACAGGTTATTGTAAATGTGGCTGTTGTAACCGCATCTATGCCGGCAACAGGTATTACATTGCCATTCGTTAGTTATGGTGGTACATCGTTATGGGTGTTCATGGCGTCTATGGGCATAATGCTAAATATATCTAAGCAAGGAAGGGCGAAGTAGAGATGAGAGTAATTTTAACTGGGGGAATCACGGGTGGTCATATTTATCCTGCACTAGCGATTGCAGATCAATTCAAGGAAATCGATAGGGATGCAGACTTCCTGTACCTCGGTTCTGATGAGGGCATGGAGCGCTATATCGTACCAAAATACGGATATAACCTAAAGTATATAGACTCCAGATGGTTTGATAGAAGCAGCCCTCTTAAGCTCGCTAAGACACTTTTCAAAAATGAACGGGGAAAGAGACAGGCGATTAACGTAATGAAGCAGTTTAAGCCTGATCTTGTTGTAAGTACGGGCAGCTTTGTAAGTGTGCCGGTAGTTCTAGCAGCAAAAGCCCTTAAGATTCCAGTATATATTCATGAACAAAACGCTTATCCTGGCGTGGCAAACAAGCTACTTTCTAAGTATGCTAGAAGAGTGTTCCTAGGGTTTGAGGCAGCAAGGAAGTACTTCCCTAGTGAGAAGGTAGTATATACAGGGAATCCGGTTAGAAACGAATTTGGAGAGCAAAACAGAGACCTTGCTCGTTCTGAACTAGGCATCGCGCAAGATGATTTTGTTGTCTTGATTTTTGGAGGCAGTTTAGGTGCCGAAACTATTAACGACATCGGACTCGCGATAATAAATAAATATGGAGATAATAGCAATGTAACTATACTGTTCGGCACAGGAAAGGACTATTATGAACATGTAAATAATAGACTAAAAGTTGGTGGCAAGGAAGTACCTGCAAATGTCAGATTGATGCCATATATATCTGAGATGGCAAAGATGCTGTCTGCAAGTAACGTAATCATCTGTAGATCAGGTGCACTTTCAACAGCAGAAGTAACTATGGCTGGACGAGCAGCTATTTTTATTCCATCACCAAATGTAACGGGTGATCATCAATATTACAATGCGAAAGCCGTGGCTGATAACGGAGGTGCCGTCCTTATCACTGAAGACGGTGATGTAGAGCTCAGGGTGCTCAATGCATTAAAAGCTCTTAGAACAGATGGCGCTCTTTTAGAGGAGATGGAAGAAGGAAGCTATAAATCGGCTCCAGTTGACGCTGCAAAAATAATTTGCGATGAGATAATTAGTGACGTAAAAGCTAGACGAAGATAGGGGTTTCAATGAAAAAGGATAAGAGTACTAAACCTGAGCTGAGTAAAGAGGAATACCTACAATCCTTTTTTAATGGTGCTAAAGATGAACTAGAAGCATATATAGTATCTAATGATCAGTCGGCTGCTGACAAAGAGCCAGAGAAGACTGTCAAGGAAGATGAAAAACCAGAAAATAAGAATGAAACAGATACACAAAACAATCTAGAAACCGATTCTGAACCAGGAAAACAAAGTATTTCTAATGCTAATAATAATCCTGATGCACCTGAGACCTCCGGTGATGATAAAAGTGATAATAATCAATCATTAGATGATTCATTGGATAAAGAGACAGTAGATGGAAGGCCATCACAGCGTAAGGGAAGTGGAAATCCTGACGAAATAGGTTCTAGTGCAAATGAAGAAGTCGAGACTTCGGATGATAGAAAATCAAAATCAGATATTGATGATATAGAGAAACGACGGATGAAGCGCAAAAGAAAGCTTAAAATGCCAGGCTTTTTTACGAGAATCTTTATCATTCTAGGGGTCATAATTGCAGCTACAGCGTTTTCTTTATCAAGCTTCTTTACAGTAGATACAATTGATGTTCAAGGCAATAAATACTTCACTGATGAAGAGATTTCAAATATGGCACATGCTAGTACAGGGCAGAACATCATTTACAAACTTAATAAAGGTAATATGCTTAATTATCTCGAAAAAAATCCATATATAGAGGAAGCAAGAGTTTATAGAAAGTTGCCGAGCACGATTGTTATAAATGTAAAAGAGAGAATCCAGGTTGCTGCCATGACTTATGGAGATCAGTTCCTGATAATAGATAATAACGGAACTCTGCTGAGAATAACTAAAACAAAGCCGAAGCTAACAATTGTCACAGGGTTTAAGGTTAAAAAGGTTAAGCTCGGAGAGACTGTGGGGGTTAATAGTCCAGAGTTATTCAAAGAACTATTATCCCTTCTTAGGTCTATGGAAGCGGGGGATGTTTACTTCACTAAAATAAATATTACAGAGCTATTTATAACAGCAAATGTATATGATTCACTGGTGGTAAAGAGTAAATATAAGGACCTTAAAGATAATATCGATAAAGGACGACTGCACAAGGTGCTCGATGAACTATTCAAACGAAATATTAAGCGTGGTACAATTACAATTTCGTCCGATGGGTATGCATCATTTACACCTGAACTATAAAATAACAGATATTAATTATTTGTTAATTAAAAACAATAAAAAACCATGTATTTTGTGGTATGAATGCAAA
>ERZ772906.1740-NODE-1740-length-11718-cov-6.028895_pt1 | contig 11718 bp, 10 predicted proteins | sample MGYA00511338_ERZ772906 | MGnify/ENA primary metagenome ERZ772906 (study PRJEB29015, sample SAMEA2738076) | human oral metagenome | biome: human oral; feature: human-associated habitat; material: saliva | place: China | collected 2212 ... | reverse complement strand
TCGACAATCCAAAGACAATTGAGAGGCTAGGACTTTTGTCCCAGCCTCATTTTTTCGTCTAGATTTAACGCAGTTGGACTTTCACTACCAAGGGTAAGTCGGCTGCTACACTCGGCATGAAGAGACGCAAACCTTGGGGCATTTGCTCCCATTCAAGCGCTTCATCATAGCCTAGTAAGGACACCTCCTCTATGATGCCATGAAAGTGGGACGCGGGATTTTCTCTTTCGTCAGCCAAGGCCTGAATCGTCAGCCACTGATTTGCTGCAGGCTCCATCAGAAAGGCATACACTGCTCCGCCCTTAGCCGTGAAACGGAAATCCTGGTTTGTATAAGGGATGTTTTTCCCATCCGAAAATGGCCCACTATCTACTTGTGTCGGACCTTCTCCAAATTGCCTCCAAGCGCGTGAATCATAGATCGCTTGACCATTCACTTGGAGCCAAGCCCCGATTTCTCTCAAGATTTCTTGATCTTTTTCTGGAATCGCCCCGTCTCCTTTGGGACCGATATTCAGCAGTAAATTCCCATTTTTGGACACGACATCAATCAAGGTCTGGATGATTTCCTTAGCTGACTTATAGTCAAGGTTCTCTGTGTAGCCCCAAGAATTTCGAGCGATAGCCGTATCTGTCTGCCAAGTGAAAGGCTGGATCTCTGCAAAACCGCCGCGTTCCACTTCCACAATCCCCGCACCAAAAGCCAGCGCATCATGCTTGTAGCAGATGCTAGTCGGCTTCCCAGAAGCTGCTCCTAAATTATAATAATAGGCCGCAAAAAGCTTTATATACTCTTTAAAAGCTGCATGCTGAATCCACCAGTCAAAATACAAAATCTCAGGCTGGTAATCTCGAACCAGCTCACAGGTGCGCAGGAGCCAATCATCTAGAAACTCCTGACTCGGATAAGGCTGACCAAACAAATCATGGTGGTCTGGCTCTGGCATAGCCGGCCAATAGAGTTCCTCGCGACCGACTTCGCTGGCAATGTCACTGGCAAACTCCTTTCCATGCGAAAAGAAAAAATGATGCTCCGCCCGATGGGAGGAAGTACAAAAATGAACCTGCTCTCTTTGGGCTGCCTGACTCAATTCCCCCAAGATGTCACGTTTTGGACCCATTTCCACACTATTAAAAGGAGAGAGCTGACTGCCATAAAGCTGGAAGCCGTCGTGATGCTCTGCCACTGGAAAAATATATTGGGCTCCCGCTTCTTTAAAGAGGCGCAGCCATTCGTCCGCATGAAAATTTTCAGCAGTAAAGAGTGGGATAAAATCCTTGTAGCCGAAATCTTTGTGAGACCCGTAAGTTTTGATATGATGGTCAAACTCTGCCGTGCCCTGTATGTACATATTTCGAGAGTACCACTCGCTCCCAAAGGCAGGAAGGCTGTAAAGTCCCCAGTGGATAAAAATCCCAAACTTAGCCCTTTTGAACCAGTGGGGAACGTGATAGGTCGCAAGAGAGTCCCAGTCTGGATAGAAAGGACCTTGGTTGGCAACTCTTTGAATTTCTTCTAAAGATATTTTCATCGTTACTACCTCATCATTCGATTAAAACGCTTTCTTTTATTGTACCAATTTTTTGAGAAGAAAGAGCTATTTTACAAAAAAATAATCCAAAACAGCCTTATGAACAAACTTTTTCGATAAAGCAAAGAAAAAGGAACAGCAATTAATTCTGTTCCTTGTTTTTATATTGTCAGCATGGCGAGCACCTCGGAAAGCCACTCGCACCACGAGTCTCATCTCAATACATCAATTCGCTACGCGATAGTAGGGATGTTGGCTTGCATAGGTAAAATCTTGCCCCACTAAAATGCGTTCTTTCGGATTTTCACTTCCAGTATCATAAAGACGAGCTCCTTTAGGAATGGCTGTGAAGGAGGCCACTTGATTCCCCGATTTATGAGTTAAAAACGCTCCAAACTTACCTTCATATACTTGACTATTTGTCAAAGTGTAGTCGCTTGATTCATTTCCTCTGTAAGTATGGGACACCAAACCATTTGCATCAAAGACTAATTGATTGCCCAAATCGTCTTGCCAAGTACCAGTAATGCTAGAGAAATCACCATTTGCTAGAGCATTGATATCCATACCGGAAGTTGTTGGAGCCACTGGGGCAGCTAGAGTTGGTGACGTGTTTGAATCTGCTGAAGTCTTGTTTTCCACGGGCTTCTCAGCTTGGCTGGAAACACTCTGGTCGCTTGAATTCTGAGGAGTTGAAGAGGATGTCACGGAGTTAGAAGCAGAACTTTGCTTAGCTGATGGTTTGGTAGAAGACTTGCTAGAACTGCTGATCTTAGAGCTCTGAGAGGTAGAACTGCTAGCCTCCGTGGAAGGCTTAGAGCTACAGGCTGTAAGCAGGAAAGCAGAGCACAAGGCAGTGGCTGTCAATAAAATAAGTTTACTACGTTTCATAATGAAATCTCCTTGTCAGTTTATCATCAATTTGCTACTCGATAGTAGGGATGTTGGCTTGCATAGGGGACATCTTACCCCACTAAAATATATTCTTTAAAGCTTTTATTTTGTAACAAAAGAAATATTTTGTAATCTAATTGTAATCTTATGAAATAATTTTGTCAACATTTTGTGTGATATTTTTCTCAAAATTTATTTAAAATTTCTGAAAATGCCTTTTTGATGCAAAAAGCACAGAAGTTCCTCCTCCTGTGCTTCGTTTCAAATTTTCTCTAAATCCTGAACGATCCGCTCAAAGGCTGCCTCCAAGGAAGCTTCGTCCCTAAAGAACGATTCCTCTTCCCAGCCTAAGAAGTCTCGGTCTTTCCACCAGCGCTTCATGTCGGCCGGGGTAAATTCTTCTTGCTTCGCTCTAGTCTGATGGCGGCGGACGGTTTCTTCAAAAGTCAAATCATAGTAATAGGCTAGGGTATGAGGACCAAACAAAGTCCGCAACCGCTCCAGCATATGACCATAAATATCTGTCTCGTAGAAACCTTCTACCAAGACCAGCAAGTCATGCTCGTAGCCAAAATGAGCTAGGCTTTCCGTCAAATCAATGGATAGGTTGCCCGGCTCTACTTTTTCCTTGAGCATGTCCCGTCTAACTGTGTCCTGCGCGATCAAAAGAGTCCCTCGACCATAGTGTGCCTGCAGTTTCTTAGCCAGACTCGATTTGCCAGAGCCGGAATTGCCTCGAATGATGACTAACTTGGCCATTTATTCGCCTAGAATCAAGCGGGTATGCTCGCGTTTGATGCAGCGATCCATGACGATATCTTCGCGACCAGCCTCCCGCAAAATCTGCTCAGCTTCTTCATTTTCCAAGCCCAACTGAGCCCAGAAAATATTGGCATCTGCTTCCAGAAAATCACGCGCCACATCTGGCAAAAACTCGCTACGACGGTAAACATCGACAATATCCACTGGGAAAGGAATATCTTTGAGACTGGCATAAACTGTTTCACCAAAAATCTGACTGCCCGCTGCTCGCGGATTGACTGGAATAATACGATAGCCTCGCGCTTGCATTTCCTTGGACACACGGTTACTGGTTGTTTCCTCACGATCTGACAGACCGACAACAGCAATCACCTTGCTGGTTTCTAAATAGCGCTTGACAACGCCGTCACTGGGATTTTGAAAATGGTAAGTCATAAGCTTCCTCCTGTTTTATATATAATTTTTAACTTTTTAACAATGATATCTTAGCTGAATACGGTACAAAAAAGATGTTTTCCCTCGCATTCATCGAATGCTGAGTCAGCTTTCTTTTTTCACTTTGTGTTTTACGCCCTTGATATTTTACTTCGCCTCGTACCAAGTTTGGCCTGCATTTTCATCAGCTACGAGTGGAACGGCCAGCTCAATCGCAGCTTCCATGGTTTCTTTGACCAGTTGGCGGACGGCTGTTAGCTCGTCATTTGGCACTTCTAGCACGATTTCATCGTGCACCTGCAAGAGCATGCGAGACTTGAAATTCTTCTCTGTCAGAGCTCGGTCCAGATTGATCATAGCGACTTTGAGAATGTCTGCGGCCGATCCTTGGATCGGGCTGTTAATAGCTGTGCGCTCCGCAAAATTTCGGATGTTAAAGTTGCGGGAATTGATGTCCGGCAAGGAGCGACGACGATGGTAAATGGTCTCTACATAGCCCTTATCACGCGCTTCGCGGACGATGGTTTCCATATAATTCTTGATACCAGGGAAGCGCTCAAAATAAGTCTGAATATAATCTTTGGCAGCCTTGCGGGAAATACCGAGGTTATTGGCCAGACCGAAGTCGGAAATGCCATAGACCACTCCGAAGTTGACAGCCTTGGCATTACGGCGGTCATTAGGCGTCACATCCCCTGCCTTCTCGATGCCAAAGACCCGCATGGCTGTAGCCGTGTGAATGTCTTCTCCATGCTGAAAGGCAGCAATCAGATGCTCGTCCTGCGAAATGTGAGCCAGCACCCGCAGCTCGATCTGGGAATAATCCGAGCTGAGTAGCACACTGTCTGCCCACTCTGGCACAAAGGCCTTACGAATGAGGCGACCCTGCTCCAAACGAACGGGGATATTCTGCAGGTTCGGGTCAACCGAGGACAGGCGGCCCGTCTGAGTCAAATCCTGAACATAGCGAGTGTGAATCTTGCCGTCAGCCGCTATCGCCTCCTGCAGTCCGATGATATAAGTGGACTGGAGCTTGCTGATTTGACGGTATTCCAGAATCTTAGACACAATCGGTGCTATCGGTGCTAAACGCTCCAGCACATCAACTGCTGTCGAGTAGCCCGTCTTGGTCTTTTTGGTGTACTCCAGCGGCAACCCCATATCCTCAAAGAGAATGGTTCCCAGCTGTTTCGGCGAGTTGATATTAAACTCCTGACCAGCCAGATCATAAATCTCTTGGGTCAGACTTTCCAGCGTCTTTTCATTTTCCGCCTGCATGCCCTGCAGGGTTTCCCGCTCAACCTTGATTCCCGCAATCTCCATCTTGGCTAAGACAAAAGCCAGCGGCTGCTCCATTTCAAGCAACAAATCCAGCTGGTCATGGGAACGGAGCTGTTCTTGCATAGGCTCTTCTGTTTCCAACAATACTTGGACCTTACGAGCTAGATGCTCAAAGAGCTGCTCTTGCTCCGGCAGAGCGCGCTTGGCTCCCTTGCCATAAACCTCATCATCAGTCAGCAGAATGGTTTGGCCGTAGAGGCGAGCAATGGTCGCCAGCTCATTATCCTCGACTGTCGAAAGCAGATACTTGGCTAGACGCGCATCAAAGGATGCTGCTGGCAGTTCAATACCATAATGACTGAGCAGTACCTTGGTCCGCTTGAGGTCATAGGTTTTCAGAGCTGTTTTTGTCAAAAATTCCTGAAAGAGAGGCTGTTGCAATAAATCGCTGGTGCCGACATAAATCTGACGGCTATCGCCCCAGGCAAGGCCAACAATCTCTTCCTTGTGGTAGTTGTCACCCAAGATTTCAAAATAGAAAAATTGCTCTGGTGCCAGCATATCCTCTGTGACCTCAGTCACTTTGGTAAATTCAATTAGTTTGACTTCTACAGGATCCTGCGCAGTTCCTAGCTGAGCCTTGAGCTGCTTGAAGCCCATCTCGTCATAGAACTTGCTCAGGGTCTCTATCTGAGGACCCTTATAAACCAAATCATCCAGCCCGATTTCAATCGGAGCCTGAGTATTGATAGTAGCTAGAGTTTTAGATAAGAAGGCCTTGTCCTTGTCATTGATCAGATTTTCCTTCATCTTGGAAGCCTTGAGCTGGTCAATGTTTTCATAGAGATTTTCCAAAGAGCCATACTCCAAGAGGAGCTTGAGGCCAGTCTTCTCACCAATCTTGGTCACGCCGGGGATATTATCCGACTGATCGCCCATCAGCGCCTTGAGGTCAATGAACTGCTCTGGTGTGATGCCCATCTTTTCCATGAGGTAGGCTGGGGTAAACTCCTCAAACTCAGCCACGCCTTTCTTGGAAATCTCTACTACAGTATTTTCATCCGTCAGCTGAATCAAGTCTTTATCACCGCTGACAATGGTCACATCGTAAGGCACAGCTGTCTTTTCAGCCATCTTGTCCAAGGTCCCGATGATGTCATCCGCCTCGTACTGAGCCAGATCATAGTAGCGGATGCCTAAGTAGTCCAGCATCTCTCGGATAAAGGGCAGCTGCTCCCGAAATTCATCCGGCGTCTTGGCCCGACCAGCCTTATAGTCAGCATACATCTCGGTCCGAAAGGTCGTCTTACCGGCATCAAAAGCTACCAGGACATGAGTCGGCTGCACGCGCTCCAAGAGATGATTGAGCATGAGGTGGAAGCCATAAATAGCATTGGTGTGCAAACCCGATGGACTCTTGAAACGATCAATTTGATTATAAAGCGCAAAAAAAGCGCGAAAAGCAACGGATGAACCGTCGATTAATAATAATTTATTCTTATTTTCCATAGGTTTATTATAACACGAAAGGCGGACAAAGACAGAAAAGGCGGCGTGGAAAATAGGTAGAAAATGAATTGAGATTTAAATTTTGCTATAATCGTCTTATGAACAACACCTACTATTTTATCCGTCATGCGCATTCTAACTATACACCTGATGAAATCAACCGACCATTATCAGACAAAGGGCGAGAATCCTTGGCACAACTTGACTTTTTAGCAGACAAACCCATTACCGCCATTTATTCCAGCCCCTATCAAAGAGCCATCCAAACGGTTGAGCCTTTAGCACAGAGTCTGAAACTCGCTATTCAAACCGACAAACGGCTAATAGAGCGAAAGCTAAGCAGTCAAGCAATTGCCGACCAAGATTTTGAACAATGCCTCATGAAACTTTGGTCACAGCCGACATTTTCACTTGTTGGTGGCGAGTCTAATCAACAAGCTCAACAACGAGCTTTGACTTTCCTTCATGAACTGGAAAGCAAACACCGAAACGAAGAGATTATCATTAGCTCTCATGGTAACCTTATCTGCATTTTACTAAGCGCATTCGATTCCAGAATTGATTACAACTTTTGGCATAACCTTTCCATGCCAGATGTGCTAGTTTTAGATAAAAACGAAAAAATCACTCACCTCCTATAAAATATCGTATCGCCTAGCAAAGCTCGGCTAAATCTTATCGCTCATATATGGTATAATAATAAAAACTGGAGGTAAAAGATGTTTCCAATCCGTATTACAACTCTTATGACTGAAGAAGTTTATAAAAGATTTTCATGGGCTATTCTCGTGCGACGAAAAGGATTTGTATTATACATAATCATACTGATAATCGGGCTGTTCACCTACGTAATGCTCGGCCCATTAGAGGAAAAGATAATATCTATCATATTGGCTCCCCCTATTTGCGCCTCTATGTACTATTTTGGCATGAATTATCAGATAAAGAGAGCCTATCAAAAAAATCCTTTATTTCAGAACATGGAGGTCACTCTGATATTTGACAGAGAGTCTTTTGTAGCTCAGAATAAACGTGGAGAATTTCACTATACCTATGATGATATTGTCAAAGTCATTATGACAAAGCAAGATTTTTATATCTTGATAGGAGAGAACACTGGTTTCGCAATTGAAAAAGAAAACTGTTCTCCCGAGGCTCTTGAGTTCTTGCTAGAACTTCACATTGAGCATATGTAAAAGAAAAAGCAGGCTAGACTGACAGTAGATCAGTTCTGGTCTGCTTTTTATCTTGTAAATAATTGCTTGATATCCACCAACTTCTCTATTTTCTGATTAATTTCTGGTCGGTAGTCACAGAAGTTAATGCTCTGGATGCCACTGTTGACGGCGACATCCACATCCAGCGTCCGGTCGCCGATATAGTAAGCCTCCTGCTTGTCCAGACCATATTTCTCGAGCAGATAGTCGACACCTTCTGGGTGGGGCTTGCGCTCAAAGCCGTTGGCTGTTGTGATAATTTCTGTGAAATAATCATGGATACCCAAGTCTTTCAATATTTGATGGGCATTGAGTCCCTTGTGGGTATAGACGAACTGGGCAATGTCCTGCTCTTCAGCCCAAGTCAGTATCTCCGCCGCCCCTTCCATCAGATGGACCTGAGCATTCTTCTCCTTTAGGCTTGCTCCACGGAAGGCATTCATCTCAGCAGCGTCCAAACCTTTCTCAGATGCTACTTTTTCCAAAAGCTTCTGGACAGAGTGCTTTAGGATATAGCTGTGGATGCCTTCTCTGTCAAAGTCCAGACCATAGTGAGCATAGGTTTCCTCAATCCCCGCCAAAATAGCATCGTAGGAGTCCAGCAAGGTGCCATCCAAATCCCAAATAAACGCTGTTGTCATGTGATTTCCCTCATTTTTCTGTCAAATAAAACCTTTAAAAATAACCAGCGGAAGCCATTGTCCAAGAGAGTCCCAGCCCAGACTCCTGGCAGACCCAAGCCAAAGGTCACACCTAGTAAATATCCTGAGACGATGCGAATCAGCCACATACCAATAGTCGTGGCATAAAAGGGCAGTCTGGCATTGCCCAGCCCCTGCCAAACCGCTGTGTAAATCACGGTTCCAGCTGCCATGGGAGTTCCCAGCAGGGAGAAAAGCATAACCGAAAGACTGGCTGTGATAGCTCCGCTATTGTCCGTATAGAGCAAGGTCAGCGGCCGACCAAAAGCAAAGATTCCTAGAGCCACGGGCAGCATGCAAGCAAAAGACAGCCAGAAGGTCCGCTGACGAATCAGACCGACCTCTTTCATATCTCCCTCACCTACTGCATGGCCTACCAGCATGACTGTTGCTGTTGCGACCCCGAAGATTGGCATATAATTAAACTGAGTCAGGACTTCGCCGATGGCATTCCCCGCTACTGCATCCGTCCCAAAGACGACCACAATGGCGATAATCACCACATCGCCCGCCCGCATCATGAGCCGCTCTCCAGCAGCCGGCAGAGACAGGCGCAAAAGCTCTCCATCTAAACCCCAGCTCCAGCTGATCGCGGACAAGTCTAGCTTCCACCAAAGAATCAGTACACCAACTAGACGAGCCAGCACCGTCCCCAGCGCTACACCGACAATGCCAAGCCGAAAGACGTAAATCCCCAGACCGGAAAAGAGGGCATTGAGAACATTGGTCAGAAGACTGACATACATGGGAAATCTAGGATTGCGCATAACCCGCACCAGAGCTCCTAAGGAAGTCATCAAGCCTAGCAGGACAATGGTCCCACCAACCAGAGCCAGATAGAAACCACCTGCTTCAGCCACCGCTTTTTCCGTCCCCAGCAGATCCAGCATCTGCCTGCCAAAGAGCAGGGAAATCAGCCCCAATAGAAGGCTCAGAAGCAGCGTCAGCTTGATAGCCTCAGCTGTATGATAGGCCAAATGCTCCTTGTCTCCCTGAGCCAGACTCTTAGAGATGAGACTGGAAATAGCAGCACCCAGCGCGATAAAAATTGCCTGATAAATGGTAATGATGTTGCCGGCCACCGAGACACCAGAAATGGCAATCAGCCCAAGACTGGCCACCAGATAGCTGTCCACCATCCCCATGAGCATCTGTAAAAAATTCTCCGCCATAGCCGGCAGGGCGATATTCATGATTTTTTTATAAGTCGTCATAGAGAAAATTCTCCCTCTTAAGCATCAGCTACTTCCCTTTCTTTCATTGGGCATCCTAAGAAAAAATCAGCCAGATATCCAGCTGATTTTAGGCATTCTAAGTAAACTTTACAATCCCAAATAATCCTCGACTGCTGCCTGCATTTGGTCTGCTGCGACCGTCGTTTTGTGGCGAACTGGTGCTGTTTCTAAGCCGTCCACAGCTGGTGGCAGGGCTACGCCAGAAAGTTCGTGCAGTTGAGCCAAAGCCTCGAAGTCACTGAGTCCTGTCTGACCAGTCACAGCCTCAACGGCCACAACTGGGAATTTATAAGGACTAGCAGTAGACGCGATAACAGTCTTGCGCTGATCGCCGGTCTCTGCCAAGTATTTTTGATAGACAGCGGATGCAACGGCTGTATGAGGGTCTTCGATGTAGTCGGACGCTTGATAGACCCGCTTGATTTCAGCAGCTGTTTCTTGCTCTGTCGCGTAGTCAGCCGCAAAGAGCTCTAAAATCTCAGCGTCAAAGTCCGTCAGTTCATACTGTCCATGCTCATTCAGAGCCGCCATCAGGGCAGCCGTTTTCTCAGCGCTGTTACCAGACAGATGGAAAATCAAACGCTCCAAGTTAGATGAAACCAAAATATCCATGGACGGGCTAGTCGTTACCTTAAAGCTCCGCTTCTTGTCATAAACCTGAGTCTTGAAGAAGTCAGTCAGGACATTGTTTTCATTCGATGCGCAGATCAGCTTGCCAACCGGCAGACCGATTTGCTTAGCATAGTAGGCTGCCAAGATATTGCCAAAGTTCCCTGTCGGAACTGTAAAGTTGACCTTGTCGCCTGCTGTGATTTCTCCCGTCTTCACTAACTGAGCATAGGCATAGACATAGTAAACAATCTGTGGCACCAAACGGCCGATATTCATGGAGTTGGCTGATGAAAACTGGAGTTTGTGCTCCAAGAGACGAGCTCGTAGGTCTGTATCGTTGAACATGTGCTTGACATTAGTCTGGGCATCATCAAAGTTGCCGTCAATGGCCACCACATGCGTATTGGCACCTGTCTGCGTCGTCATTTGCAGCTCTTGGACCTTGCTAACACCGTCTTTCGGATAAAAGACGATGATTTCAGTCCCAGGAACATCCGCAAAACCTGCCATAGCCGCCTTGCCTGTGTCGCCAGAAGTCGCCGTCAAAATGACAATTTTGTTTTCCAAGCCGTGCTTTTTGGCTGCGGTTGTCATCAAGTGAGGCAGGATAGACAAAGCCATATCCTTGAAGGCAATGGTCGCCCCATGGAAAAGCTCTAGATTGTACTGACCATCCAACTTGACCAAGGGAGCAATCGCCGCATCATCAAACTTGCTGTCGTAGGCATGATTGATACAGTGGTCCAGCTCCGCTTCAGAAAAATCATCCAAAAAAGCAGACAAAACCAGCTTGGCTACTTCCTGATAGGAAGCGTCTTTGAGCTTGGCAAAGTCCAAATCGATCTGCGGATAGGTAATGGGCGTAAACAGACCACCATCTGTAGCCAAACCTTGCAGAATCGCTTGGCTGGCTGTTACTCTATTCTTTTCGTCGCGTGTTGATTGATAAACTAAGGTCATTCTCTCTCATCCTTTATCTGTAGTTCGCTTTATTATACCAAAATTTATCAGAAAATTCTCGCTTTTTCACAGAGAATATAAGAAAAAGCCCATTTCTGGGCTTGTATTCATCTTATTCATTCATAGATACGTGAACGTGGTCGTAGTGATTTTCAGTTACACTACCACGGTCTGGCATTTGGTTCCAAGTATTGGCTGGACCGTAAATGCTATCAAATGGTGCATAGAATTTCTGTTGCCAGATAACGTAAGAGATTCCTCTTCCGGTCATGTTAGAAGTAACATCAGCTGCAACCTGATTTCCTAACTCAGTATTGTTGCCAACGATAAAGTCAGCTGCCAAGCCCTTACCATGATCTCCGCTATCTCCTGGACGGTAGAGACTAAATTCTGTAATTCCATATTTAGCTGCGATTTCTTCTTTCAAAGCAGCAGTCTGTGGTCTCAAACCTTCATTAGCAGCGTTATTGCTTGTTTGAGTTGCTACAGCTGGAGCAGTGTAGGTTGGTGATTCAATATTAGTAACCTCTTGGTTAACCTGCTCTTGGTCCAATTGAGGGGCGGCCGCTGGAGTTGTAGCT
>ERZ772906.1736-NODE-1736-length-11735-cov-10.690497_pt1 | contig 11735 bp, 8 predicted proteins | sample MGYA00511338_ERZ772906 | MGnify/ENA primary metagenome ERZ772906 (study PRJEB29015, sample SAMEA2738076) | human oral metagenome | biome: human oral; feature: human-associated habitat; material: saliva | place: China | collected 2212 ... | reverse complement strand
CCATGTTGATTACATGTGCACCTTCAACGGCAGATTTAATACGTTTAATACCACGGCGAATACCAGATGCATAAGCACCCATTTCTTGGCCCAATGTAATTGGCACCGCATCTTGCAAGTGAGTACGACCCATTTTCAAGATTTCGCTGTATTCTTCAGCCTTTTTCTCGAGCTCATCAACGAGGCGTTGCAATGCTTCAAGTAAAGGTTTGGATTTAATAATAGCACATACTTTAATTGCTGTAGGGAACGCATCGTTTGTGGATTGCGCCATGTTACAGTGGTTGTTAGGGCTTACGATATCGTAACTACCTTTTGGATGACCTAAAATTTCACAAGCGCGGTTAGCCAATACTTCGTTCATGTTCATGTTTACAGAAGTGCCTGCACCACCTTGAATTGGGTCAACTGGGAACTGATCAGCAAATTGACCTTCAATTACTTCGTCAGCAGCTTGAACAATTGCTTTACCAATAGATACATTGAGACGACCAGTTTTCATATTAGCCAAAGCAGATGCTTTTTTAACCATCGCCAAAGCTTTAATAAAGTCTTGGTCCAAATGTTTTCCTGTAATATGGAAGTTTTCTAAGGCACGAATAGTTTGTACGCCATAATATAGCTCATCAGCTACTTCTAACTCACCTAGGAAATCATGTTCTTTTCTCATATTAGATCCTCTTTCCACTATTTCATATATTAAATGATAGTCTAATGAAATAATTTTATCTTATGCGCTCATTATAGCATGTATCTTGTATACATAAAAGTCATTTCATTTATACTGCACAAACAATATTCTATATAATATTTATTTCGGTGATTAAATATACTATAGCAAGACAAGTTTTGAATATAACTATCCCTATAGTACAATAGTATAAACTATGTAAGTAAGGAGTATTGACTATGAATTATCACGCACTGCGTATAGGCGCTTTATTTTTACTGACCGTCTTGAGTTATGGTTTCTACAACGCCTATTTACCTATCACCGATCCAGTCGAATCTAACTATGTACTCTCTGCCATTACCATGCTAAAACACAACTCCTGGATATCGCCTATGATATATGACCAAGTGTGGTATGACAAACCACCTCTCACCTATTGGGCCCTTATGATAACATACAAACTATTCGGCATATCTGACTTTACATCGCGGATACCGAATACACTCGTAGCAGGAGCTAGTGTGGCCTTTATGTATCACATTGTCTACCGCATGTCTAAGAATGTCTCTATCAGTGTACTTTGTGCAATTCTATTAATGAGTACACTACAGTTTTGGTATATATCACATGCAGTCATAACAGACGGCTTTCTCTTCTTCTTTTCACTAGCTATCTTTGGCTATTCTTATCTAGCCTTTGCCAAGAACGACAAATATTCTATAGTAAAAGCTTACGGAGCAGCAGCCTTAGCAGTGGTAACTAAAGGACCGGTCGGTATTGTTCTGCCTGGATTAATACTACTACTATTTATTGCTATACGATGGTTTACCAAAAAAGATAATGATGACTACTCACTAGATAAAGATATTAAATTACTATTTAATCCTTTGGGAATTTTCCTATTTATAATTCTTGCTAGTCCATGGTACATTGCTATGTATTCAATTCACGGTCAAGAGTTCATATCTGGTTTCTTAGGTCTGCATAATATGGAACGAGCACTAGTATCAGAACATCCGAAATTTAACGTTTGGTATTATTACTTAATCATTGTTCCTCTTGCACTGTTACCTTGGACACCAGCAGTAATTTACAGACTCAAAAGTATAAAATGGAAAAATGATTTTTATCTAATTGGTGCCATCTGGTTCATAATTATTGTATTATTTTATTCATTGGTAGCGACGAAATATATAACCTATACTTTACCAGCCATAATTCCTTGTATCATCTGGGGTGCTGAAGCTATTACTAGTAGCTTCAAGAATAAGGCTAATAGTTTTAAGTATATTGTTACTATTCCATTAGGCATATATACCATCTTATTTGTAACTACTAGCATTGCAACACCTGAATTAAATCCAATACCACTAATCATAGCATTAATCACAATAGTATTATTTACACTATTAACAAAACAGTATAGAAACAAGAAGTTACCACTATCTATATGTTTAGCTACACCGTTAACCATTTTGTATACGGCTATTACTATAACGGTAACCCCTATTTTATTTGATCAATCAGGCCTTCAATTCAAACCATATATTGAATCTAATACACAACATACTTATATATATGGTACATACTACACATCGATTTTGTATTATACCGAGAATAAACCAACACAAGTATTTGTACATACTACAGATAACCCTCTATGGACAGCAGGCAAAACATTAATGCCAACCATAACAGTGGAGGAATTTGACAGAAAAGTATCTGTAGAAAAAGGTGCTATCATTATTGTACCTAACAAGTATAGTAAAGAATTTACTAATTCTCCAACAAATATCATAGCAACAGAAGTTGGTAAAAATGGATCATCTAGAATTTATCAAATTCAGTAACCAATGATTTGATTTACCTATGTCCGTTAATAATATATTGTTATTTTTAGGTATTTATAATTTCTACGTACTATAATGTACATTCATTACAACCTATACCATTCAATAATAAGGGTTATAGGACAAAAAGTGTGTGTGACTAATCCCAATAAGTTGGAAAATCTGTAGACATATGTAGCTCATTCCAAACAGGAGCATCACCCCATTGAGGGATTGAACGATCTATTTGGCAATAATCAGATAACCGTTTGTAGATAGCAGCAATCGATTCATCTGTAGGCATACAATTTAATATATCTGAAATAGAAAGCGGTCTTGGTGAGTGCATATAGCACCACCAATAGACCGCTTTTAGTCTTCTTTCAAGTGAAAGGCCCCTATGAGCCCGTAACATACTTCTTAGTTGAGCATTTACTCCACCTTCAATACGATTATTTGTTGTAGGTATTGTAATATCAATACATTCCAAAAATGTAAATAAAGTTTGTTGCCTAATCAGACGCCATAATGATGATTCAGCTTTAAGCAAACGCTCATGTGTAGAGCGTTTGTTTCCGAATTCATCAATCGTCATTTCTCGTAAAAAATCAGAATATGTCATTCGCCACGCCGAAAGTTTATTAATCCATATAAAAGCTTGATCCATTGTTTTCACATTAAATAAATCTTTAGCAAGAGTATAAAGATCCTTTCCTGCTAACGTTTTAGGTCTACTTGTCGTATATCGTCTAACCTGACAAAAAATGTGAAACAGGCATCTTTGGTGACTGCTATGAGGCCAAACTTTACGTAATGCTTTAGGCAAACCATTAGCACCATCAGACACAACGACTTTAGGTTCGGCAATCCGTTCCATTAAACACTGCCAAGCTCTAGCATGCTCATAACGACAGACATACCATCCTAGAACATGAGTATCATTGCAACAAATCAACACACATAAATTCCTAGCTAAGTAAATTCCATCAAGATATACCACATCATGTACTTCTTCCACTTTTGGTGGCAATGGCCATATGGACCAAAATTTAGCGGTTTTACGCCTGAATGTACGACCTTTACCAGGCATATCAGCTTGAATATTGGTGCTGAATAACCAATTCAAGAATAGGCTTAACTCTTTACTTAAATTATTAATTTTAACGGTAAATGCCACCTTACAATGTTTGCAAAACCAACGCTGAGAACCAGATTTTAAAACACCGTGTTTAATACATGTTTCATTACAATCAGGACATTTTATTTGTCGCATAAACTCTTCCTCCATATTTGTTTATATATAGGAAGATATAACCTCATTTTAGTCAGTAATTACAAGGGGTGATTGATGTTTTCACCCACACTTTTTGTCCACCCTCAAACTTCTCCAGAAAAAGATTAAACCCTTATAACACTAGTAAATATCTAGTGTTATAAGGGTTTTCACACACACTTTTTGTCCTATAAGCCGACTTTACGAATATCTTCCCATATCCAAAAGTTCTCTTATCCGCTTTGCAGCCTGCTCCCATGAGAGAATTACCCCTTCTTTTTTTACGCTTTCGCCATACCCGATTCTGACTCCGTTTTCGTCATACCAAATAGAAACCTTATCTCCCTGATAATAAAAGCCTGCTCCGTTTTCGCCATAAAAATCTCTTAAAAACCGGGCATTTTCCTCTATGGATTTATCCTTCATAAAATATGCGGAGATAATAAGCCGGCTGTTTTTATCATTGGAGCCGATGCAAAGGGCTTCATCAATAAGGCTCCCGGGCAACTTTAGCGTATTTCCCCTCGGCACGCTTTCGATGCTCTGCTTAAAGTCTGCATTTGCTACATCAAAAAAAGATAGCTGCTTACTATCCTCTGTTTTAAGATTTCTTATATTTTTTTCTTTCAGATATTTCTTTTTCAGAATCAGCTGTTCAATCCATTCGCATGCAACCTGCCATGAAAATACAGATTCACTTGTTCTTGAAAGGTAACTCCCTTCCCATATTAAAAGTCCATCTTCCTGCGGTCTATATCCTACTCTTTTATCTCCTATGTGAATTTCTGTATAGCGGTCATGATATGCCGATTTTATATATTCTGCCCTCTCCTTTCTATCCTTATGAAGAGAAAAGAAAAGTTCAATCTGCTCTTTCCTATATTTTAGGTCATCTTTCTCATTAGAAATGACTTTCATAATGAGAGCTTCATCTAAAAACGCAGGAAGTTCATTTCTCCCTGCGTTTTCATCATCCGGACCCGCTTCTTCCGTTAGCTGTAAATCAGATCCTTTAGTATACTCTCTTCTGCTGACATCTTGATATTCGTCATAAGACCTGCCCACTTCATCGGATCCTTTTCCTTCAGGCTCTCGGTCAGTCCCTCCTCTTTTGCCATCTTCTCTGTTAGAAGCTGCATTCTCTTTGTTGCTGTATCCTGAATTTCCAAAAGATGATCCTTGAGTTTGCCTGCTGTAAGCAGATTCGTGTAGAGGATCTTCTTTTCCTTTTTCAGATAATTTGCTCTGAGCAGTGCGTATTTCCCAAGGTGAAGATTCCCTGTCTCTTCCGGAAGCAGGTTCGGTATTCTCATCCCGTTTATGTTGCTGTATGAAATGCCTTTCATCTTCCTTTCTCCTTTCAGAATCTATTACTTTTTCTCCTCTTACTGCATTATCATCTATTCCCCGGCTTGTTTCCAGTGTGCGATTTTGATTTTCTCTTTGCATTTGCATAACGGTTCGTGCAATTTCAGAAAGACACATCTTTGAAATATCCCCTGTTGCAACGCCTACAGCGTTTAATACTTCCCTTGTATTAAACTGAGTAATTTCTCTAAAATCTTCATCATCAAAGTATTTTCCAGGATCAAGTCCGCATCGTTTCAGAAGCATGTATCCTACGCTGTTTTCAATAAGGGTTTGGCATATCACGGAAACATTAAGTTCGTCTAATTCCTCTAAAAAACTGTTCTCCCTGATCTTATATATTTCTGAAATATAGTCTCCTGCATTATCCCTGCAGGCATTTTGCGCCACAAGGATAAGAACATCCGCAAAGTCTTCTTTTTTAGAAACTTCTCCAAAACTGTTTTCCAGAGCTTCTGTTATTTCTTCATAAGCCATTTTTTCAACTTCCCATATAGGGACTGTTCTTGATAAACGGCTTTCATGGGTATCTGAAATATCAAAGTAATATTTTAAGCGATTTGCATTAGGAAAATCTTTGTTAAATACAGCTATTCCCGTTGCTCCTCTGTTTACCCAGCGTCCAAATAGTCTGTTCCATTTTTCAATTTCAAGGACAGCAGTCGCATCCGGACGCTGGGCATAAATTAAAAGCTGCTCATCAAAGGGCAGCTTATAGTTTTGGCAGGCTGATGAAAGAAACTCCTGCCACTTATCCGGAGCCACAACACTCTTTTGCGTTCGTTCATACAGCTCCGTAATGAGTTTATATCTTCTTGCCATCCGTTATCCTTCTCCTATCTTTCTTCTTCGGTTTTACCCCCTCCTAAAAAGCTCAGCAATTTACCTGCCTTTATGCTTTTTTGAAGCTCATTAATCAGCGAAATTTCAGACACATTGATACCGGGCAACCCTAAAATATCATCCATGGTCATGGCTGTAACTGATTTTTCGTCGGTGTATCCTGCTTGAAATAGCTTATTTAGCAATTTAACTGTCTTTGTGCTGACTATCATCTAAAACACCTCCTCTGTAACTTCAAAACCGCTTTCATTTTCTCCTGCTCCTTGCCTGAAGAAAAATAACGGCTGCTATGATAAATACGGTAAGTCCGATTCCTGTAATAATTCGTATATTCATTTATTCTGTCTCCTTTGTCTATATATTTTTCTTTTTCGGATAGTAATGGGGAGTTAAGGGGGAGAGGTGTGGAGAGGGGGAAAAGAAAAAGCCTGCCCATTTCTTCTATGGACAGACTTCCCCCTTGGCGTAAAGTATGCCTTTGCCTTTCTTTTCCCTGCCATATAACCGTTATTTTTCTTTTGATATACCGGCTACATCATCATCCTTATTCTTCCTTTTTTTGATTGCCATAAAAGCGGTTCCTCCTGCAGCAAGAACCATTACGATAATCCAAGGAAGAATCTTTACGGGATCCCCTGTTTTCGGCGTGTTCGATGAACCTTTAGGGGTTTCTTTAGACGGGATTTCTTCTTTCGTAAAGTGAACGGTTTGCTCATTATCCTCTATATTTTCATGTTTTGCAATCTCCATATCCTTATCATAAAGATATTCAAAGGCTACTACATCTTTTTCGGAAAGTTCACTTCCGTTAAAGCTGAATCTTACATCTACTTCTCCGTTCTTATCTTTTGCTGTGAATTTAACTTCAGAAGTTGCAATAACCTTTAGTTTGGTAATATCCTTTTCTTTTTCATCTTTTAATACAAGTTTTCCTTTTAATGTATACTCTTTTCCTTTTTCAAGGTCTTTGTATGCTACCTTATCAACAATAGTAACTTTACTTTCCGGCTTTGCATTATGGGATTTTGACTTTTCATCTGTTGCCGTTGTTCCTATTCTCGGCTCAAGGCTTTTCGGATCATCAATAGTTCCAAGATTGATTGTTACCATATCCTTTTTGATGGTTGCTGTTACCGTTACAAATTCATATCCCTTGTTTTCCTTGCATCTTTGTTCTTCGATAGTATAGGTATCATAGGGAAGTGCTCCAAGTTTGTCATTTACAGGAGCAAGATTCCCCTCTTTATCCTTTCCAAACCAAATACCGTCATCAGCTGTTTTTCCGGCATTGGTATTTTTACTATGAAGATTCCAACTGCTTGATGTATTGACATACCCGTTTTCATCTGTGATGACGATATGGCTTTCTCCTGTGGTTTTTGAAGTAATCTTAAAGGGGATATTTGCCATTCTTCCTTTTCCTTGTGCCGATTTCACAAAGAGAAGATCTCCTCTTTTCACCTTTTCTCTTGATGTAGGTGTTTTGTAAGTCTGCACGATTTCTGCTTTTCCATCTGATGAGTCTGTAATATTTCTGATGTGGATAGTATTATCAAGGAGGTATCCTGCTGGAGCTTTTGTTTCCTGAATAGTCACCGTTCCAAGTGGAAATATGACTTTTCCGTTACTTATATATAGCTCGTCCCCTGATACCTTGTACTCCTTTTTATCAAGATGAATTTCGCCTTTACCGTCTGTCTTAAAGACCCATGTTTTCTTGGCTGCTCCGCCTTTTTCAGCTTCTGCAGATGAAGAATAATATCCGTCATAGTATTTAACTGTAAATTCTGCACCTTCCAAAGCAGCTGCACCTTGTGGATAGCATTTTCCCGTTCCATCGTCAACCTTTAACAAAAGTAAATTCACAGGATTTACAATGGGCTTATCTGAAAAAGAAACAACTGCCGTTTTTCCTGCTTCCACCCTTACAAGCCTGCTGTCTCCATTTCCTGTATAGCCTATTTTTGAGTGGCTCTCCACCACCTTATATGTTCCCTCATCTACTTCTATTTCAGCAGGGCTTACTTTTCCATTTTTATCGGTTGTAAAGCTGCCTACCTTTGCATTGTTATCGATATCATAAACAGTAAAAGTTATACCCGCCTTTGAATAGCAGCGATTTCCTTCTGTAAGAGAGCTACCCTCAAAGGCTTTGGTTAGTTTCAGTTTTCCAAGATTCATATATCCGCAAACCATATCCTGATAACTTCCTATCTTTACATAGAGCACTCTAAATCCTGCCGGAACATTTTCATCTGATGCACTGCCATCTTTCCAAAGCTCATTTCCTATTGTCTTTGCCTTATTCCAAATTCTATTCGGAAGACTTGCTGTGGTAGTTCCTCCAAAGGTATTTAAGTTTGCCGGTCTTCCGGCATTACAGTAACTTGCTGCAAGGTGCATAATTCCTATTGCTTCATCTCTAGTATATCCCTTAAACCAGGTGTCTTTTACAAGACTGTATCCGGGATAACCTGGGGTATAGTAGACGATATTTCTTATGGCATTCCACTTCCCTGTGTTTTCCCCATCATCCAGTGCCTTTGACACCGTATAGGTTCCGTTTGGCGGACTTACCTCGGAAGGTTGCATACAAAGTACCGGTCTGTTTCCTCCAATTCCATCATCAAATGATGTCTTTTTTAGAAGTGTATATCCTCCCGCCCCTTCTCCGTAAACAATCTTATGGTCATCTGAAATCGTGATTTTCTTCATATTATCCGCAGCATTAACTGTTTGGGTTACTGCAGGGATAAGAAGTCCAAGAAGCATGATGGCAACCATACCAACGGATACTACCCTGCACTTTATATTTCGTATCATATTTTTCTCCTTTCAAAACATACAAAGTTCTAATTACCATATATCATCTCCGCATTATGTTTTTATTTAGCCTCCTTCTCTTAAAATTTGCAGGCAGCGGATACACCTGCTATGTAAATACCTGCAATGAAAAAGGAAGAAGGCTTTCTATATCGACTACCTTCTTCCTCTATATTTTTTATCTTTCGTAAGATTTTTCTTTTCTTTGCCTTTCTATAAATTTTGCGTAATGCTCCATTGCTCGGAGAATATATTCTTCCCTTTTTGAATACGGAAGTTCCTTTGGGAAAAGTCTTTGTATTCGCTTATCTTTAAGCACCAGCTTTTCTTTCTGATTCGGCTTTTCTTCCTGCATAATAGATTCGATGACTTCTGGTGTCAGTTTCCCTTCATCCAGCATTTTCCTCATCTTTAGAGTTTGTGCATGAGAAGGACTGCATTGTTCAAATTCCATGTTTTCAAGTAGGCACTTTTGCAAGTCTTTAGGAAAATATGATATTTCTACAGCAGGTCTTAATGCGATTTTCCCCTCATCTACAAGAGAAAGCATATCCGGAATTAGCTCTGTAAGACGAATATATCTCTTTATCTGTGATATACTCTCGCTGATTTGCTTCGATAACAATTCATTGCTTCTTAACTTCGGTTCCATTGGGTCCGAAGTTAAATCTGTTCTTTGTCCCTGTCTATTCATAGCTTCCAATCTCATCTTATATGAAAAGGCTTTTTCACTTGGAAGAATTGTTGTTCTTTGGAGATTGGAATCCACCATAAAGATAACGGCTTCGTCTCTACTCATTTCTACAATTTCTGCTCTGAGCGTCTTTATTCCTGCAATCTGGCAAGCCCTCTTTCTCCTGTGCCCTGACAAGATTTCATATCTTCCATCTCCCTTTCTACGGAGGGTTGCAGGGGTAATAATTCCATACTCTCGGATGCTCTCTGCAAGATTCATCATATCTTCATCGTCTTTCACCTTATATGGATGATTTGGAAAATCGTCAATTTCTTCAAGTGGAATTTCATATATTTTCTTCAGTTTTTCCTCATCCCGTTCTTTTTGCGTGGTAAAAAGATCATCTACAGAGGGAAGATTTAGATTTATCTCTTCTTTTTTCGCCATCTTTTATTACCTCCTTTGTCAGCTCCTGATATGCCTTTGCAACAGGGCTGTTTTTATCATACGAATATATGCTTACTCCTCTTGTCGCCATTTCAGCTGCCTTTACTGCCGTAGGTATCTTTGCATCATATATTTTTATGACCTTTCCATAGTTTCTTTTAAGAGTTTCTGATACGGTCTTTGCAAGGTTCGTTCTTCCATCTACAAGCGTCATAACAATCCCATCTATTTTGAGATTAGGATTGATTTTCTTCACTCTGTTTATGGTCTGTACAAGTTGTGTCATTCCTTTTGCCGGAAGATACTGTGCCTGAACAGGGATAAGAACGCTGTCTGCAGCAGAAAGTGCATTTATGGTTATCATTCCAAGAGACGGCATGCAGTCAATAAGTACATAATCATAACTGCACTTTATATCTTTTAAATACTCTTTTAAGGCTGTTTCTCTGCTCATGGTATTAACAAGCATCATCTCAAGTCCGGAAAGTTCAAGATTGGCAGGGATAAGGTCAATCCCTTCCTCATGCTTCAATATTCCCTCTTTTTTATCCACCGGCTCTTCTCTAATCATTTTTGCCATTTGTGATGCCAGTGTTTCTTTGAGATTGTCATTATCCTGCCACCCAAAACATGTTGTCAGGTCTCCTTGCGGATCTGCATCAATGAGAAGAACCTTCTTCCCTTCCTTTGCAAGTCCGACGCCAAGATTAACCGTTGTCGTTGTCTTTCCGACTCCTCCCTTTTGATTGCATATAGCGATTACTTTTGTTTCTGCCATTAAAAATTCACCTCCTATTTTTATTTTTCTCTTATGAAATTTTTTCATCTTCTCTGAAAACCACTATATTAAAAAAACAGTAAACCATTCTGATTTACTGCTCTTTAAATTGAAAATTTTTATGTTGTTTATATATTTTTTAGTTAGACAAACTGGAAGTTGCTATAAAGAATCACTTAAAGAAAAATTTTTTGCCTCTCTGATCCATACTCTCTTTTGAAGTTCTCGAGTCTTAATTTCATCTAATATATATATGCCCTTAAACACATATGCCAATTCACCTGTATCTATTTTATAATATGCGAAAACAATCCTTTTCTGTTTTAATTTATCTCCCTGTAAAATATCTTTAACAAATTCTTCGTTATTTTTATTTGAAGATTCATAGATTGTATCTCCATTGAGTGATATTTCATTAGTAACTGGTATTTTTAAAGTTACTCCCTCTAACTTGAGCTTCGGACACCAAATCCATACATTAGAACCTTTTGTTTTTTCGAAGCAATATTTTTGCATCCCTTTATATCCCTTGTCAAACAACTCCGAAACCTCTTGGATTGTCCTCAAAGCAACTTCGCCATCAATTAATTCTTTCCCTTCATCCTTTACCTGGTCAGAAGTTTTGATGATATCATCCCACTCTAATTTGTGGTGTAGTCTTTTGATACGATTATTAATTTCACAAACAACATCATCAATTTGACTGTTTAGTGATTCAAGAGTTTGATTTTTATCAGCATTTATTCTTATTTCCTCTGGTTCAAAGTCAACCACACTTTCTAGACTCTTCATTTTCGCAAGAATATCTGCGGTACGTTCCTTGTCTCTCTCTTTTTGCGACATATGGTAATCTTCATCAATCTCAACAGAGAGCCTAAGTTGCGGAAAATACAAATCTGCCAAAGCGACCTTGTTATCACTTCGTCTGAACATCTGTTGTGTTATAAACTTCAGATTAGGATTGTCCATTTTGTGGTATATTCTTTCGATGCAATAGTTCTCATATTTTTTATTCCAAGTTCTGA
>ERZ772906.1734-NODE-1734-length-11744-cov-5.441954_pt1 | contig 11744 bp, 7 predicted proteins | sample MGYA00511338_ERZ772906 | MGnify/ENA primary metagenome ERZ772906 (study PRJEB29015, sample SAMEA2738076) | human oral metagenome | biome: human oral; feature: human-associated habitat; material: saliva | place: China | collected 2212 ... | reverse complement strand
CAAGGTCGCGAATGTGGAAACCCACTCCCCCGGGCACGTCCCACGAATAGGGGTTCACGATCCCGATCTTCATCGATTCTTCCTCTCGTGCTCGGCCCGGGCACGGGCTAGGCGCTGGGGGTCCAAGTCGTCGATGAACACCCGCTGCATCATGTGCCAGTCTTCGGGTTTATCCGCCATCATCGCGGCGAACGCGCTGACCCACGCCTGTGTCAGCGCCTCCACGCGGTTGACACCGGGGGCAAGGTCGGCTGGGACGGCGATGGGACCCACGCAGCGCACACGCACGTCCGCCCCCGTCGGCGACTCGTTCTCGTAGGTAATGCACGCCGCGAAGAGTGGGCGTTCCAGCTTCAGAGCGAGGGCTGCGGGGCCGGCTGCGACGAGCGCGCGTCGCGTGCCTAGGTCCACGTCGATGCCAGAGCCGGAAATATCCCGGTCGGCCAGGAGGGGCACAATGACACTGCGTCCGCGTACGCGCTCGACGAGGGTAGCGAACACCGAGTCACCCTTGCCGACGCCGATGACTTCCATTCCCAGACCTTCGCGCAGGGCGACGAAACGCTGGAACAGCGAACGCGGCTCAACCTTCTCAGCCACTGTGACGATTGTTCGCCCGTTCGCACACACCCATGCTCCCGCGCGATCCCAGCTGCCCGAGTGCCCCAGGGCCAGAACGACCGGGCCGTCGACGCTGGCTGCGACGAGTTCCCCGAAGCCTTCGAAAGTGATGCCCTCTGCCAGCGGTGCCCCACGTCGCGAACCGAGCATGAGTTCCTCGGCGTAGTTGCGAATATGCGAGCGAACAGCGGCAACGACCAGCTCCTCCGTTGGCTCGCTTCCAGTGAGCCGAGCCATATTGGCACGCAGACGTGCGATGGACGCTCCCCCACGCCGCGCCGCGATCCCAGCTCCGACATGGGCCGCGCGCATGACGAGGCCGAGCGGAAGGCGGGGAGCAACGGTGAAGGCTACGGACAGGAGGGAAAAGGTCACTGGGTTCCCTCGTCGATGTGACGCGCAGTGAACCAGATGCGCTGGCAGACGGTCACGAAGGATGCGAACGCCACCCAGGTTAGGCCGACGGCCAGCACCCACTCGGGTGCTCCCAGACTCATGATCATCGCCGACCCCATACCAACGATCAGGCGATCCGTGCGCTCGGCAATACCGAGTTTGGCGACGACACCGACCGATTCCGCGCGTGCGCGCGCATAGGGCACAGCAGCCGCACCGATGATCGAGCAGATGCCCGCGATGATCACCCATGTACGCACAGGGGAATCAGCCATGCGGAAGACCGCGAAAGCAGTCAACGATCCGAAGACCGCGCCGTCGGCGAGCCGGTCAAGCGTCGAATCCAGGAAGGCACCGAAGCGCGTTCCGCCGGTCGTCATACGCGCCAGCGTTCCGTCGACCGAATCGCCGAACATCACGACCGCCAGGGCGATGCCTCCCTGCCAGATCCAGCCCCGCGGGATACAGATGACCGCGACGGCCACGGACGCGACCGTCCCAGCCACCGTCACCATGTTCGGGGTCACGCCCATGCGCGCGAGCACGCGAGCCAGGGGCGTGAACACGGCCTTGGTGATCGATCGTCCGTGGTTGCCGAGCATCAGCCCTCCTTCGGCCAGGCGGCGGCAAGCCGGGCGCGCGCGTCCTCAAGTAGTTCAGGCACAGCCTTCGTGCGCGCGATGATGGGAAGGAAGTTCGCATCCCCCGCCCACCGGGGCACGATGTGCTGGTGAAGGTGAGCGGCAATGCCTGCACCCGCGACCTCGCCCTGGTTCATGCCCAGGTTGAAGCCGTGGGGTCCGGCCACCTCGCGGCTGACCCGCATGGCGGTGGCCGTCAGATCTCCCAGCTCCACGCGCTCGGCGTCGGTCAGCTCCGTGTAGTCGGAAACGTGACGGTACGGGCACACCAGCAGGTGGCCTGAGTTGTAGGGGAACAGATTCATGAGCACAAAGCAGGTGGCCCCTCGGTGAACGATGAGTCCCTCGTCGTCAGCCTTGCCCGGTGCACTGCAGAACGGGCAGGTCCTGTCGCTCGCATCGGCTGGTTTGCCTTCTCCGTGGATGTAGGCCATCCGGTACGGGGTCCAGAAACGACCGAAGCCGTCCGGGACGCCCGCGAGTTCGCGGGCGTCCTCGGTGGGCAACGGTTCGGGGTGCGTGCCCGGCTCCGTCATGGTGCTCACACCTCGTCGAGGCCGTCGATCTGGTCGGCGTTGTTGCGCTGCTCGATGTGCGAGACGATCAGCTCGACCGCGCGATCAACGGCGACGCCGTTGTGCTGCGAGCCGTCACGCAGACGGAAGGACACGGCCCCGGCCTCGACGTCCTCGCCGCCGGCGATGAGCGTGAACGGGATCTTGTCCTTGGAGGCGTTGCGAATCTTCTTGCCGAAGCGGTCGTCCGACAGGTCGGTCTCGACGCGCACGCCGCGCTCACGCAGCTTCGCGGCAACGTCCTTGACGTAGCCGTCGAAGGCCTCGGCGACGGGGATGAGGCGGACCTGGACGGGCGAGAGCCACGCCGGGAATGCACCCGCGTAGTGCTCGGTGAGAACGCCAATGAAGCGCTCGACCGAACCCAGCTTGGCGGAGTGGATCATGACGGGGCGCTGACGGGAGCCGTCGGCTGCCGTGTACTCCAGGTCGAAGCGGTCGGGCTGGTTGAAGTCGTACTGGATCGTCGACATCTGCCAGGTGCGACCGATCGCGTCCTTAACCTGCACGGAGACCTTGGGGCCGTAGAAGGCGGCGCCGCCCGGATCCGGAACCAGGTCGAGGCCGGTCGCCGCGCAGGCGTCCTCGAGGGCCTTCGTCGCAGCCGCCCAATCCTCATCCGAGCCGATGAACTTGTCCTTCTTCTTGCCGTCCTCGTCGCGCGTGGACAGCTCCAGGTAGAAGTCCTTGAGGCCGAAAGCCGAGAGAATCGACAGGAAGAACTCGATCTGCGTGCGGATCTCTTCCGAGGCCTGCTCAGGCGTGCAGTAGGTGTGCGAGTCGTCCTGCGTGAAGCCGCGCATGCGGGTCAGGCCGTGGACGACGCCGCTCTTCTCGTAGCGGTAGTCGTGGCCCAGCTCGTAGAAGCGCAGGGGCAGCTCGCGGTAGGAGCGGCCACGCGAACGGAAGATCAGGTTGTGCATCGGGCAGTTCATGGCCTTGAGGTAGTACTCTTGGCCGGCCTTAACAATGTTGCCCTCAGCGTCACGTTCCTCATCAGCCAGCATGGGCGGGAACATGGTGTCAGCGTAGTAAGGCAGGTGCCCGGAAGTGTGGAACAGGCCGCCCTTAGAGATTTCGGGGGTGTGCACAAAGTCAAAACCGGCCTGCTTGTGACGCTCAATCACATAGGACTCGATTTCGTGGCGCAAAATCCCGCCCTTAGGGTGGAAAATCACCAGGCCGGGGCCAATTTCCTCGGGGAAAGAGTACAGGTCTAGTTCCTGGCCAAGCTTACGGTGGTCACGGCGGGCCGCTTCAGCTAGGCGAGTCTGGTATTCCTTGAGGGCTTCCTTGCTGGGCCAGGCAGTGCCGTAGATGCGCTGCAGGGAGTCACCAGACTGGTCACCCTTCCAGTAAGCCGAAGAAGACTTGGTTAGCGCAAAACCTAGGCCGATCAGCTTGGTGTTGGGCAGGTGCGGGCCACGGCATAGGTCACTCCAAGCCACTTCCCCGTTGCGGCGCACATTGTCGTACATGGTTAGGCCGCCGGCGCCTACCTCGACTGAGGCGGCTTCAGCGCCCTTACCCTTGGTCTGGATTAGCTCCAGCTTGTAGGGCTGATCTGCTAGTTCCTTGGCAGCGTCGGCTTCGCTGATATCGCGGCGTACAAAACGCTGCCCTTCTTTAACGATGCGCTTCATACGCTTTTCGATTTCACGCATCAGCTCCGGGGTGACAGAGTCGATATTGCCAAAGTCGTAGTAGAAACCGTCGGTAATGAAGGGGCCAATACCTAGGTTTACCTGCGGGAATAGTTCCTGCACGGCCTGAGCCATAACATGGGTGGCACTGTGACGCAGGATGTTTAGGCCGTCTTCACTGTCGATAGCGATGGGTTCCACTGTGGCGCCAGCAGGTAGCTCACGCTCCAGGTCCCAGGGCTGGCCATCGACTTTAACCGCTACTACCTCTTTACGGTCTGCATAGATGTTGGCCCCGGTAGTGCCCGCCTCTACCTTGGTGGGTACGCCGTCGATGTTTAGCTCGATTTGCGGCTGCTGGCTGGGCTGCTGGCTCACAGTATTCTCCTTTAGTTTGTGTTCAGGACGCTGGACAGGTGCGGCCTTTTCAAAGGCTAAGTTTAGCGCTTGATAGCTTCTGAGGCTTTAGAGGCTACAACCGTGGCCTTACGCACTAGGTGTTTGGCCTTCTTGGCGGCCACTAGCGCCTCAAAAACCGGGCGTTGCACGGGTACGTCCCAGGCGCCGTCGACTTCAGTTGGGTGCTGAGCGAAACGCTTTTTGTACATGCCCACGCTGTACAGCTCGGGTACGCGGGTGGAGCCGGCCCCCATAAAGTCATAGCCCTTGTAGCCCTTGGCTGCCAGGTCGCAGGCGGCGTACCAGTCGGTAGCCTCGGCGGCGCGGGTGGCACGGTCAGCGGTGGTGGAGGCGCCATAGTAGGCAACCGCACTAATGCCATTAACAACGACTAGTACCCAGGCCACAGGGCGTCCGTCTAGGCGCGCCACGTACATGCGGGCTTGCTCACCCAGGGTGGTGAGCATGGTCCAATACACGTCTGCACTGTGGGGGGTGAAGCCGTCACGCTCACTGGTTTCTTCTAGGACGCGGTAGACCTCATCGAATGTGGCGCGGTCCATGCCGGTTTCGTCCTTAATGACGACGCCGGCTTCCTTGGCCACGCGTTCGGCTCGCTTAACCCCACGGCGGCCGTCCTTGGGCATGGCGGCAGCAATTTTTTCAGGGGTTTTGCCGGTTAGGTCGATGATGTAGGTGCGGTCATAGGTGAGCGTGTTGAGTAGCTCGTGGCAGTCGGGGGCGCTGAAACGGGCGTGCATACGCACAAAGGCGATGCTTTTATCACGACGGCGCACCTCGGGGATCAGCAGGCTACGCAGGTGGGCTTCACGCTCGGGTGACTGCTCTTTGAACCAGATGGGACCATGTTTGGCCCATAGGAAGGGACGGCCACCAATCTCATTGGTGTACAACACCACGTAGGCTACTGGCTGCTGGCCGTCTTCGTAGACGTAGCGTCCCCAAACCTGGTGGCCAAGGGCTTTTTCATAGCGGGCCCAGGCAGGTGACTGCTCGATGGGGTAGTCGCGGCCAGCTAGTAGCTTTTCAGCTTCCTTGGCGGTAAGACGACGCAGAGTTTCGGTACGGGTCATATTAGCCCTCCTGTTGATGACGGAACTTCGGTACGCTGAGCAGACCTTAGAACGAGGTGTCAGTAGCCTTCGGGTAGTAGCGCGCGAACTTTCGGTAGTGGTTGGCGCGCTGAGCTTCTACTAATAGTTTACGTTTGATTGAGCGCTCAAGGGGGTTACGTAGCGGGTCAGCTACGCCTTTAGCAGCCAGTTTGCGTACCCGGTTGCGCAGGGACTCATCACGCAGGTAGCGCAGTAGCAGCTTGGTTGGCACCAGGCTGTAGAGCACTTCGCGGCGGGCTTGGCGCTGTTTAATCTGTTCGCCCTCAACCAGGTCGGCCAGCATGACGCCCATGGGGTTGACTCCCCCGGCGGTCATGTAGAAGGAGTTACGGCCAATACGGGCGTTAACTTCAAAGAAGACTTCACGCCCGTCAGGAGCGATTTTGACGTCAAAGTTAGCGAAGCCACGGTAGCCGGCAGCCTTTAGGATTTTTTCGGCCTGCGCCCATAGTCCTTCGAAGGGTTCTACGATCATGGCCACCGGGTTCCCGATCATGGTGGGGGCGTGATCTTCAAGCAGCACGCGGGCTGAGCCGATCATGGTCAGCTTGCCGTGGGAGTCCATATAGGCGGTAATTGAACGCATGGCGGTGTTGTCACCAGCGATTAGTTCTTGCACCAGGAATGTGGAGGTAAAGCCGGCTCCGCGCAGTTTTTCCCATAGCGAGTCCAGTTCAGCTTGGGTATTGATGAACCAGATCTTGCGTTTGCCTGGGAAGGAAATGTTGTCGTAGTCAGCTCCGACGGCGGCCTTGGCCACTACCGGGAAGGGAATGTCGATGTCGGGGGCCTGCCACTGCGGGTCGTCACTGCCAGCAAAGTCCACCAAGATTTCGCGCGGGGTGGTTACCCCTACCTGCTTGCACAGGGCTGAGAAGGAAGCTTTGTCGCAGACTGCGTCATAAGCCTGCTGGCTGGGGAAAGGCACTACCCAGTCTGTTAGCTCATCGCGGCGCTGCACCAGCATTTCGGCATGCATATCGGTGTTAGCCATTACTACACCGCGCTTGCCTTGACTAGCCGGATCTAGGGCTTTTAGGGCGGCGATTGGGTCTGCGCCGGGCTCTAGATGCTCTACATCGATAAAGTTTGAAAGCGTAATGGCTTCAATGGGGGCACTGCCTAGTACGGTTACTCGCTGGTGCAAAGCCATGTTTAGCTGTCGAGCTAAGGCATAAGCTCCAATATCTCCACCAATGACAACCGGTAATAGCTCGCTCACGCTTAGTCCTTTCCCTGTTTTTACTCAGGTTAGCTTAGCTGCCTGAGCACTACCTGGATATGAAAAAACCCCGCTAATGACGGGGTTTACATATGGTGGGCGATACTGGGATCGAACCAGTGACCTCTTCCGTGTCAGGGAAGCGCGCTCCCGCTGCGCCAATCGCCCGAGGTGGGTACCGGATTCGAACCGGTGTATACGGCTTTGCAGGCCGCTGCCTCGCCTCTCGGCCAACCCACCACACCCAATGGGATCGAGTGGATTCCCGATTGAGAGCGGATGACGGGACTCGAACCCGCGACCCTCACCTTGGCAAGGTGATGCTCTACCAACTGAGCCACATCCGCAATATTTAATTAACTAACCGAATCTGTTCTTTCGAAGTAGGTTCGGCTCGCAACGGGTTAAAGCTTAGCACTCACCCGACAGGGCTTTGCAACTTTTCGGAGCGTGATCCACCCCACTAGTTTTCAGTTTGCATTGTTAGCCTCACACCTATTAGAGTCTTTCCACGCAAGGGCGATTGGCGCAGTGGTAGCGCGCTTCCTTCACACGGAAGAGGTCACTGGTTCGAACCCAGTATCGCCCACCAAATAAAATGAATATAAGCCACCGCAAGCGGTGGCTTTTTTGTTTCGCGCCACTTTTATTTTGTCACCCTAACTGAAATTTAAGATGCAGTTGACTTGCGCAGATTTAAGGTTGCGCGGACACCAAGACTCTGGGCGCTGGAGGTTGCCTGAGCAACGGCAGACTAAAGCAGGTTGGGGTGGCGTAGCGCCACCCCAACCCCACCCCAGCTAGGGATCACAGTTCAACTGGGCCGCAGTTTACTTGTAGAGGGCCAGCTTTTACTTGCGCACTAGTTAGTTTGCTCTAGGAGCGTGCCATCAGGCACTTGCGAAGCTACCCCCGCATCAGCCAACGTAACCTCACCCTTAACCACTACATCTGCCCCAAAAGTCCAGTCTCCGTGTACCACTAGGTGCTGGGCTTGACGCAAGGAAGGTGCCCCCCGGCTAACGCGCTGCTCAAACTGGTGAATGGTCTTGTAATACCGGGGGTCTAGCTCGGCCACACAAACCTGATCCACAGTGGCATTTAGCTGCCCGGCGGCGTCGATCTCATAGGCGTCGCTACGCAGCACCATCAGATCATTAGTGGTTTTAACCGGTAGGAAGCGTGAACGCGGTACCTCAATGGCACTAGCTCCTTCAAAGGCTTCAATCGCAGCCCCCATAGCGCATTCAATCTGCACCACCGGCGTGGTGGTGGAGTCAGCCGGATTGACAGTCTTAGAGTTCCTAATCAGCGGCAAACCCAACACGCCGTCGCGCTGACGTAGCACCTGGCGCAGAGCCACCAGATCAAACCACAAGTTGTTGGTGTGGAAGTAAGGGTGACGATACTGATCAGTGAAATAGTGCATCTGATCAGCGGGGGTCTGGGCGGTGTCACGCAGGATAATACGTCCATCACTGTTACGCACCGCCAGGTGCCCACCCTTGACATCAGCTAAAGTGCGCTCGCACACTTCAGCGGCATAAGGGGCACCGCTGGAGGCAAACCAGCCGGCCACCTTAGCACTTGGGGCAGCCCCCAGGTTATCGGCGTTGGCGGTGGCGGCATACCGGAAGCCGGCGTCAATCAATTTATCTAGTAGACCAGAGCCGTAAAGCGCGGTGTAAATGTCGCCGTGACCAGGCGGACACCACTCCAGCGAGGGGTCTTGCGGGTAGCTAACTGGGCTTAGATCATCGGCGCGTAGCTTAGGCTCCTGGTTTTGCACGAAATCTAATGGCAGATCATCCACCACCAACTGCGGATACTTAGCCAGGGCAGCCAGAGTATCGGCCTGGGTGCGGAAGGAATCCATGAAGATTAGCGGCAAACGCACGCCGTAACGTTCACGAGCAGACAGCACCTGGCGCACAATAATGTCTAAGAATGTGGCTCCATTGCGTACTGGCAGCAGCGTCTTGGCGCGATCCATCCCCATCGATGTACCCAGGCCACCATTAAGCTTGATGATTACTGTTTTGGCCAGCGCTTCACGCTCAGCTGCCGGGCTAACTTCCACCTCTTGCAGGCTTTGCACCTGTGTTAAAGGAGAGATGGTCTCCTCCGGGATCAGTCCGGTGGTGCCCGCCTCTAGCTGGTGGTAGTAGTGGGTGAATACCTTAACGGCAGCCTCATTAACGCCGGCTTGGCGCATTTTTTTCTGTGCGGCTTGCAGCCCCGATTCGCTCATAGAACGATAATAAACCAACAAAATCGAACACGGGGAGGTTTTTAACCTTTTACCCCAATTAGTTTCGTGACTTAGCTAAAACTGGCGCCAAGAACTTGCCGGTGTAGGACTTTTCAACCTTAGCTACCTGCTCAGGCGTGCCCGTAGCCACCACCGTGCCACCGCCCGAGCCGCCCTCAGGACCCATATCAATGATCCAGTCAGCATTGGCAATAACATCCAGGTTGTGCTCAATCACCAGTACCGAGTTACCCTTATCTACCAGCCCTTGCAGCACCAGTAGCAGCTTGCGGATATCTTCAAAGTGCAAGCCGGTAGTGGGCTCATCGAGCACATAAATAGAGCGCCCGGTTGAGCGTCGCTGCAGTTCAGTGGCCAGCTTTACCCGCTGTGCCTCACCGCCCGAGAGCTCGGTGCTCGGCTGCCCGAGGCGGATGTAGGAGAGGCCCACATCCATCAGGGTCTGCATCTTCCGCGCGATGCTCGGCACGTTCTCAAAGAAGCTGCAGGCCTCCTCAACTGTCATGTTAAGCACATCGTAGATTGTCTTACCCTTGTAACGAACCTCGAGGGTCTCGCGGTTATAGCGCTTGCCGCCGCAGACCTCGCAGGGCACATAGACATCCGGCAGGAAGTGCATCTCAATCTTCACGATGCCGTCGCCCGCGCAGGCCTCGCAGCGTCCGCCCTTGATGTTAAAGCTGAAGCGTCCCTTCTGATAGCCGCGCGCCTTCGCATCCGGCGTCGCCGCAAAGAGGTCTCGAATCAAATCGAAGACACCCGTATAGGTTGCGGGATTGGAGCGCGGCGTTCTGCCGATCGGGGACTGATCGATTGCGATAACCTTGTCGAGCTTGCCGTCCCACTCGATGCTCTGAAACGCCCCCGGGTGCTCGTGCGCGCGGTTTAACTTTTTCGCAAGGTACTTATAGAGAATCTCGTTGACCAGAGAGGACTTGCCGGAACCGGAGACTCCGGTCACGCAGGTCATGACGCCGAGCGGAAACTTGACCGTCGGCTTTTTCAGGTTGTTTTCGGCAGCGCCCTTCACCGTGAGGAACTGATCGGATTTCCGCCGCTCCGCGGGCACCGGAATCTTCTTCGCGCCGGAGAGGTACTGTCCCGTGATGCTGTCCGGATTCTTCATGAGATCTTCGGCGGTTCCCGCCGCGACCACCTGTCCGCCGTGCTCGCCGGCGCCCGGTCCTATATCAATGACCCAGTCCGCCGCGCGCATGGTATCCTCATCGTGCTCGACCACGAGGACCGAGTTGCCGAGGTCGCGGAGATGCTTTAGGGTCGCGAGGAGCTTATCATTGTCCCTCTGGTGGAGGCCTATGCTCGGCTCGTCCAGAATGTAGGCGACGCCGACCAGACCGGAGCCGATCTGGGTCGCTAAACGAATGCGCTGCGCCTCGCCGCCCGAGAGGGTTGCCGTGCCGCGGCTTAAACTCAGGTAGTCGAGTCCCACATCGATTAAGAAGCTCACGCGGTTATGAATCTCTTTTAAAATCTGCTCGCCTATCTTCCTCTGGGTCTCCGTGAGCGCAAGGCTGTCCGCAAAGTCGCGGAACTTGACAATCGACATATCCGTCGCATCATAGATATCTTTGCCGCCGACTGTGACCGCGAGGCTCGACTTCTTTAAGCGCTTTCCGCCGCAGGCCTTGCAGGGCGTGATGCGCATGTAACTCTCGTACTCCTGCTTCATGGTATCGGAAAAAGTCTCGCGGTAACGGCGGTTCTCGTTTTCGATGAGGCCCTCAAAGGCAACCTGATAGGTGCCCTCGCCGCGCTGGCTCTTATAGAAAACCGGCACCTCCTTCCCCTTGGTGCCGTAGAGAATCAGCTCCCGCACGGACGTGGGATAGTCCTCAAACGGCGTGTCGAGCGAAAAGTGATAGTGATCCGCGAGCGCGTTTAAGAGCGCGTTCGTAAAACTGCCCTTCTGGCTGCTCGAATTCCAGCCCGGCGCAATGATGGCCCCCTGATTCAGCGAGAGGCTCTCGTCCGGAATCATAAGACTCGGGTCAAACTCCATCTTGTAGCCGAGACCCGCGCACTCCGGGCAGGCGCCGAAGGGGTTATTGAAGGAAAAGCTTCGCGGCTCCACCTCTTCGATGGAGATACCGCAGTCCGGGCAGGCAAAGTTCTGCGAAAAGCGCAGGGTCTCGCCGTCCACAATCTCTGCCTCGGCAATGCCGTCCGCAAGCGCGAGCGCCGCCTCCAGCGAGTCGGTGAGGCGTTTTTGAATGCCCGCGCGAATCGAAATGCGGTCCACAACAATCTCAATGTTGTGTTTGATGTTCTTATCCAGCGCAATCTCTTCGCTCAGCTCGTACTGGTTGCCGTCCACGCGGACGCGCACATAGCCGCTCCGCTTTGCCTTTTCGAGCACCTTCTCGTGCCTGCCCTTCTTGCCGCGCACCACGGGTGCAAGGAGTTGCACACGGGTCTTCTCCGGCAGGGCGAGCAGCTGATCCACCATCTGGTCTATGGTCTGTCGCTGCACTTCACGCCCGCAGTTCGGGCAGTGCGGGATGCCGATGCGCGCGTATAAGAGACGCAGGTAGTCGTAGATCTCGGTCACGGTGCCCACGGTGGAACGCGGGTTCCGGTTGGTGCTCTTTTGGTCAATGGAAATCGCGGGGGAGAGCCCTTCTATGCTCTCCACCTCCGGCTTCTCCATCTGACCGAGGAACTGTCTCGCATAGCTCGAGAGCGATTCCATGTATCGCCGCTGTCCCTCGGCATAGATGGTATCAAACGCGAGGCTCGACTTTCCCGAGCCCGAGAGGCCGGTCAGAACCACCAACTCATTCCGCGGGATGTTGATGTCCACGTGTTTTAAGTTGTGCTC
>ERZ772906.1733-NODE-1733-length-11748-cov-2.440349_pt1 | contig 11748 bp, 6 predicted proteins | sample MGYA00511338_ERZ772906 | MGnify/ENA primary metagenome ERZ772906 (study PRJEB29015, sample SAMEA2738076) | human oral metagenome | biome: human oral; feature: human-associated habitat; material: saliva | place: China | collected 2212 ... | reverse complement strand
CGGTTTTGTCAGTGCTGAGGGTTGTGGGTGTGGGCATTCTTCCTCCTGGACGTGTCGAAGGGGAACTGCGTTGGGTTTCCTCCTGAAGAGCCTACTCGCTGCGCAGCGCCTCAACAGGGTCTGACTTCGCAGCTTTTCTCGCGGGAAGTAGTCCTGCGATGAGGGTGAGGAGTATGGAGATCGCAATGAGAGTGAGGGCCGCGCTCACCGGCAGCTGCGCAATATTGTCCACTCCGAGGCTGGTGGACACGATCGCATTCGCGAAAGCGGCGATGAGCAGGGTCGTGGCAATCCCGATGATGCCGGCGAGTAGGCCCTCGATGACAGTCTCCGCGTTGAACACATGCGACACGTCCTTCCTGGAGGCGCCGATGGAACGCAAGACCCCGATTTCCTTCTTGCGTTCGAGGACGGAGATGAACGTGATGATCGCAATCATGATGGAGGAGACGATCAGCGAGATCGACACGAAGGCGATGAGCATCCACTTGATGATGTTAATGATCCTCGTCACCGAACTCATGAGCAGGCCCACGAGGTCCGTGTAGGTGATGGCCTTCGTCTCATCCCCAGCGTTGCGCGCAGCCTCGTTGTAAGCGTCAAGGATCGCTTTGACAGCGTCCTTGTCCTCGAAGGTCGTGGGATAAATGTTGATCTGTTCAGGGGTGGATTCTTCCGCCCAGCCGAGTTTCGCAAGATTCGACTCGTAGCTCGTCGGAACGCGCGACATCATCGTCTGGAGGATCTTCTGCAAGTCCTCAGGAGAGGTCGAAGGGGCGAAGGCCTTGGCCAATGCGGACTCATCGAAGGAGAAGGCGTTCATCATGGACTCAGCGAAACCACCCATGGCCTGCTCCATCTGGGTGGAAATCGCAGTGGAGATGGCGGTCATCATCTGTGTCATGGCGGTGGTCATTGCGCTGTGCACGTATGTGGACAAAACGGTGGCGAGTTGCTGACTCAAAGCCTCGCTGAGTTGTTCGGCGATCGTCTGCACGATGGCCGTGCCCACCTGTGCGGAGAGGTCTTTCGTGATCTCCCCCAGCGCGGGGTCTTCACCCAGGGCGGCGGCGAGCTGCGAAGTGAGCGTCTGAAGGTCGATGATCTGCCCGGAGTTGAGCGCCTCTTCGAGCGCGGCCTTCACTTCGGGGGTCTGCATGTATTGGGCGGCGAGGGTTGCCGGGTCCACATCGGGGATCCCATCTAAGTCGCTGTCGGCATGCTCCTGGTAGTAGTCGAGGAACCCCTGTGCGATCGGTCCGAGTTTTTCGGCGATCTTGCGTCCCGCATCGGGTTTGACGACCCCGCCCTCGAGGCCTTTGGCGAGAATCGTGGGCCAGTCGATCTCGGCGAGCTTGGGGTGTCGCAATGAGTTCGCCGAGGTTCAGCTTGTCGAGTGAGAGAGCGGAGGGGTCGATCGAATTGGCGAGGGCCTCAGCATCCAGGTCCGAGGGCGTGAATTCGAGGGAGGACATGTCAAGGGTGGACAGGTCGAAGGTAGACATGTTGATCGAGGAAAAGTCCAGTCCCGACAGGTCCATTTGCAGCGCATTCGGGTCGATCCTGAAGGCGGCTTGGATCGCCTCTGCGTCAATGCTGAACAGGGAGGACATGTCGAAACCCTCGGCGCCCTGTCCTTTCGAAAGCTCCTCGAAGCTCTTGCCGGTGAAGACGTCGATGTTCGGATTTGCGAGCTGGTCCTTGACGATCTGCGAGGATGCGGCCTCGGCCATTGTTTCCCGAGTCAGGCCCGCGGTGTAGGCGATCCCTTGACGGATGATCGTCGTATTGTCGTCGCGGGGCTTGACGATCCCCGCGATTTCAAGAGTCGGGGCCTTCGCAATGAGCTCCTTCATGAAGGCTGTGTCTTCGGACTGCTCGGTCCACACTCCGTAGGTTTCGTCGTAGCGGTACAGGGAGGCACTGGGGACCAGTGAGAAGCTCCTTCCCAGGATCTGCTCGTAGTCGTAGATCGTGGCCTCAGATGCCGCTGCGCTGGTTTCGGCGGAAGCACCGGAAGTCTGTGGGCTTGAGCCCAGACCGTTGCCGGAGTAGTAGTTCTTCATCGCCTCATCGAGTTCGGAGTGGGGCTTGAGGCCGAGGGTGTATTCGAAGAAGTCGGATATCATGCCTTTGTCGTCGAGAACGAGGACGAGTTCGTGGTCGTTACTCGGCCAGTGTCCGGCGAGGACCTCGTAGGAGTCTTCATACAGTCCCCTGTTGGCGGGGAGCTGGTTGAAAGCCTCAGTTTGAACGAAGCTCGAGAAGGCGCCCGAACCGTAGGCGCTCGACAGAGTTGACATGGACTGTTCGGGGTTGAGTTGGACGATCCCATTGGAGGTGTCGCGCTGGTAGATCCGGGGTTTCGCGCCGTAATGGTATTCGATTGCGGCGACATGCTCGGAGATTCTGCCGCCGTCTTGATCGAAGTAGCTTTTCAGGCTCTTAAGGTCGTTCCTCGTTGTTGATTCACGCGTCGAAGCGAAAGCGGGAATGGTTTTCACCTTTCCTTCGACGCCCGATTGGCTGTGGGCTCCTTCAGCGCTCGCACCGAGCATCGCGCTCATGTCCATTCCGGTCTTCTGGATGGACAGCGGGTAGGAGGTGAGGGCGTTCTCCTCGGTACGCGCAATGTAGTCGTTGACGCCGTTCGCGAGGGCGAGGATCGAAGCGATGCCGATGATCCCGATTGAGCCCGCGAAGGAGGTCATGAGGGTTCGCCACTTTTTCGTCGCGAGGTTCTTCGCCGAAAGGCCGAGCGCCGTCAGGGGTGACATGGAGGTGCGCCGAGCGGCTTTCGCTTCGCGGATTTCCTCGCCTGCGGGCTCGTAGGGGCGGGTGTCGGAGATGACACGTCCGTCGGAGAGCTCAACGATCCTCGTCGCGTACTGCTCAGCGAGCTCGGGATTATGGGTAACCATAATGACGAGGCGGTCGGAGGCGACCTCGTGCAAGAGGTCCATGACCTGCGTGGATGTCTGGGAGTCGAGGGCGCCGGTCGGCTCATCTGCCAGGACGATCTCTGGGTCGTTGACGAGGGCGCGGGCGATCGCGACCCTTTGCATTTGCCCGCCCGAGAGCTGTGAAGGCTTCTTGCGGACGTGATCGGCCAAGCCCACGCCTTCAAGAGCTTCGAGGGCGCGGGCGCGGCGCTCTTTGCGGGACACTCCCGACAGGGTCAGGGCGAGTTCGACGTTCTCAAGGACGGATTGGTGCGGGATCAGATTGTATGCCTGGAAGACGAAGCCGATGCGGTTGTTCCTGTAGGCGTCCCAGTCGCGGTCGCGGTAGTTCTTCGTTGAGATCGAGTCGATGAGCAGGTCGCCCGAGTCGAAATGGTCGAGGCCGCCGATGATGTTGAGCATCGTCGTCTTACCGGAGCCTGATTGGCCGAGGATCGCGACGAACTCGTTGTCGCGGAATGCGAGTGACACGGAGTCGAGGGCCCTTTGGGTCAGGGACGCCGTCCGGTAGGCCTTCGTGATCCCGCGCAGTTCAAGCATGTTCCCACACTACGGCAGCGCGCGCAGAGCAGCTGAGTGGGGCGGCGGGCTTGAGCCGCAGGCGAAATCCTGCGATCTTTCGCTCTGCCCGCCGAGCTCAGCCTTCAATGCCGCTGCGCCAGCAGGATCTCCTCATAGTCGATGCGTTCCAAGCAGCGTTCAAGCACCGCTGAGGAGAAGACCCCGTCGTCGCGCGCTTCGATCAGCGCCTCGCGCTGCTGATGGATCGACTCGAGGGCGAGGGCGCGGGTGCGCTCTTCAGTGAAGGCCGGCCAGGCGCGCCCCGACAGGGGCACATTCACAAGCGAAGTTGGCGCACCCGGGACGGACTGAGTCTGCGTGATCGAATGGGACAGGGCAGAGTCCTTCACCCGTGAACGCAGGAGCGCGAAGAGGCGTTCTCGTTCTTCCTCGTCGTGGGATTCTTCGGCGAGTTGGGGTTTGACGAGGCGGATGAGCAGGGGAAGGCTCAGGCCCTGGATGACGAGGGAACCGGCGGCGACGAGGAGTGCGACGAGGAGCATGAAGGAGCGGGCCGGAGCTGTGAGTGGCAGGGTTTGAGCTGCGGCGAGGGTGACGGCGCCGCGCATTCCCGCCCACACGATCACGGAGCCTTCTCTGGGTCCGAGGGGCTCACGGAGCCAATACTTGAGGTCATTGCCCTTACGGGCCAGGCGCCTCTTGCCGACTTCGACTCGCGAATGCCATTTCGCGATGGCCGCGTCTAATTGTTCCTGCGTGAGATCACTCGCCTCCATGAGTTCATCGGCTCTATCGCAGGCGTGGGCGATGCGTTCCTCGTGGTAGCGGATGTGCTCGTCAATGCGTTCAAGGCGCCACCTGTGGTGTTTTCGACTGTAGGCGAGGAAAGCGAGGAAGGTGGCAACGAAGAGGGCCCTGACAAGGACCGTGAGGAGTCCAGCGATTATGGCGACGAGGGCGGCGCGCCCCAGGCCCATGTTTCCGCCGTACACGTCCGTGACGATCCCGAAGGCTTGCAGGCCCATGGTGAGGAACACGAGTCCTTCGAGGACGAATTCGAGGGTCCGCCAGTTCTGCTGGGCGAATCTCCTGTTCTGGGCGGGAATCAGTCCGACTCGACGATAGGAGACGATGAGTCCGGCGACGACGGCTGCGACCAGTCCCGATCCTCCCAGGTGTTCGGCGGGAATCGAAGCGAGGAAGGGCATGGTGAAGGAGAAGACGGTGTCTGCGGCTGGTTCGGTGATTTTCGCGCGGACCCGCACCCCCAGTTCTCCGACGAGGAGGCCGACGAGGATCGCGATGACAAGGGCGATGAGGAAGTTGATGCCGAGGTTGAGGGGCGCGAGCGCGTGTTCCTTGGTGCGCAGGGCCGAGGAGGTCGCCGCTGAGAGGAGGACGAGGGCGGTCGCATCGTTGAAGAGGCCTTCGCCTTCGAGGACGGTGATGATCCTGTGGGAGACGCCGCCCCCTCGGGCAATCGAGATCGCAACCGCGTCCGTCGGCGAGAGGACCGCGCCGAGCGCGACCGCCCAGGGAAGGGTGATCGCCGGGATGAGAGTATGAATGGTGAATCCGAGGACCAGTGCGCTCAAGGCGACGAGGCCGATCGCCAGGCCCGATACTGCGGTCAGATCCCTGCGGAAATCCATCACCGGCATGCTCGCTGCGGCACCGAAGAGGAGTGGTGGGAGGATCACTTCGAGGACGATCGCGGGTGCGAGCTCGATGGCGTCCACCCAGGGGAGGAAACTGATGGTGATCGACAGGGCGAGGAGGATCAGAGGTGAGGCGACGCCGATCCTCGGCCCGAGTTGAGCCGTAACAGCGATCGCGAGCATACCGGCGACTGCGACGAGGAGGAGATTCACTCATTCAGGGTAAGGGGTGAGCACCCCTCAGCTCCTCGTGGGTTCACGAAGGCGTGTGCGACCCCCGATCAGAGGATCCAGGGCGGCCAGGAGTCCCGGGAGCATGAAGAGGATGAGGATCGTCGCCGCGAGCGCGCCAATGGAGATCGTGCGGCAGATCTGAGCGACCGTCGGATTGTCGAAGAGGAAACTGAGGATCCCGGTGACGAGGATCATGATCGAAGCGGAGGTCATGATCGTGTGGATTGAACGGGCGAGGGCGTGCTCCAGGGCTTCACGAATCCCCAGGCTTCGGCGTGCCTCACGATACTGGCTGCTCACCAGGATGCCGTAGTCGATGGTTGCACCCATGAGGATGCATTGGACCATGAGTTGTGCGAGGTAGTAGTTCGAGTACCCCTGCACCCCGATCGTGGTGATCGTGATGAACACTCCCGCTTGGACGAGGAGGACGAGGAGTGCGGGCAGGGACGGGCTCAGGAAGGTCAGAGCGATGACAGTGAAGATCGCGGCGGCGGTGAGCCAGGAGATGAGGGACATTTCAGAGGGGAAGCTCTTCCTCATTTCGTGGATGAGCACGGAGTTGCCGATGAGGTGGCATCCTTGCGTGAACTCCGCTTGGCATGTGGCGAGGAGGGCGGAGACGAAGGCCTCCGTGTGTTCGGATTCTTCAGGCAGACTCGTTGTGATGATCATGCGCGAGTGGGTGGGGCCAATGAGTTGGACTGTTGCCTGTGCGATCTTCTCTTCGGCTTCGGTAATGGCCGCCCGGTTCTCTTGGGTGAGGAGGCTATCGAAGCGAGGGTCATTGAGGATCTTCTTCGACATTGTGGACACGAATTGGGCGATCGAGAGGCTTCGCCCCTGGGGGCTCCATCCCGAGGCCGCGTGCATGAGGTATGCGAGGCTGATCTGATCGGGGTCGATTCTTTCCGGCGCGCCCAAGCCCGCATCGTTTGCGGGGGCTCTAGTGAGGAATGCTGCAAGTTCTTCGGGCGTGTACGCCTTGTTTTCGACGACGGAATCGATGAGTGTGCGAAGGAAGCGGAGTTGTTCGCGCTCTTCGGATGTGAACCGCTGGGAGCTGTACACACTGGGGAGCATCGTGTCGACGAGGAAGGTGACGGCGTCGCGTGCGCTCATGTTCCAGGCGGAAGAATCCGAGTAGAGGGAGCTTCTCAGGAGCGCGATACTGCGAGCATCCCGGTCGCTCATCCCGGTCAGGGTGGCCAGGCGTGCTGGAGTGTAGGCCCTTCCGGCGATCGAGTCGTTGATGATCGTGGCGAGCTTCTTGAGCTCTGCCGCGTGGTCTTCAGCTCCCGGCTCCATGGCGAGGGCGTTGACGATTTCTTGTGGGCTGAAGGCCCATTGCCCGCCAAGGGTGGGGATATCCGCGAGGGCGTGCGCGAAGGCGATGGTGCGGTGGTCAATGCCGGTGAGTGAGGCGAAGTCTGCGGCGCTGGTGGCCTGCCCTGAAATGGACAGGCTGATGAGGCCGTGCAGTGCGGTGAGTCCTTTCTTCTCCTCAGCTCCGATCATTGTGGCCAAGGGCGATGTGGGGTCGTTCGATGCGGCGAGGAGGAAGTCGAGGTAGTCCTTGGGAGAGGCCATAAGAGCACTCGTGTCAGGTGGCGTGTCTGCCCCGTTTTGGGGGCCTGAGCTTTGAGGGCCTTGAGGCACAGGCGTCCCCGATTGCGCGCCGGATTGGGCGCCGGATTGGGCGCCCGATTGTGCTGAACCCGATTGTGGTCCCCCGGGAGGTGTTCCCCCCTGGCTCATTGCCGCTTTCAATTGGAGGATCATGCCGACTTCTTCAACGCTTTGACCGGTGATTCTCGCCAGGGAGGAGGCATCCATTGGCGTCATCATCGCCGCCGCATCCGCGATCTGTGCGAGCTTGTCCAGACCTGCGCCCTGGTCCTGAGCGAGCCCGGCTGCCGCTTGGGGAAGAGCCGCCACAGCACCAAGAGCGTCGAGGTGTTGAGGAAAAGTCCACTTCGCCGAGTCGTAAGCCCCGCCAGAGGCTACTCGCGTGGCGTACACCTGGGCGAGGAGTTCTTCATCCATCCCCAAAAGCCTCGCCATCTGCGAGTACCCGATCGGCCTTGTCATCGCCTCCGCATCAGTGAAGCGCTCAACGCTCCTGAGCCTCGCGATCTGGGCGCCTGTCACCAGGGACGAGTATTGGGGGTCTTGAGCCAGATCCTCGGCGACGAAGTCAATGAACTGGGCAAGACTCATCGGGTCCGCGCTAATCGAAGGATCGGAGATCGCGTGGGCGAGGAGGATGGCGCGCGCGTCCTCCTCACTCATCTTCAACACAGATGCGAGACCCGCAGCCCCCTGGGGTGTAAGAAGAGCCTCTCGATCAAGGAAAGGCGTCAAAGCGTCGAGACGATTACGCATCGACTGGTCCATATGAGAGGACGCATCCGGGTCGCTGCGCACAAAACTCACGAACTCGGCGAGCGTCATCGTCTCACTCGCCTTCCCCTCGTGAGCGAGGAAGTAGACGAGTCTGAGGGTGCGATCATCAAGGATAAAGCCCTGCGTCCCCGATTCTTCACTCATCTGATTGAGCGCGCTCTTCATGTCCTGAAGTGATCGTTGTTTGCCGATCGTGGATGAGTGCGAGGCTACGGAGCTCACACGGGGATCACCTTCAAGACGCTGAGCGAGGGCACGAGCCGCGTCCTCGTCCTCGTTGGCGTAGACGAGGACAATGGGGTTGTCCTTATCGAAGACCTCGGCGATCGGATCGTCTGTGCTCAGCGTGTAAGCGACGGGCGTGCCAGCTGCGCTGAAAGCTGATCCTGCGAATAGTGCGATGAACACGAGGAGGATCGGCCAGCGGAAACGGAATTGAACGTGGGCCAGGCCGCGCAGCCTCGGCTCCCAGTAGGGCTTTTGGCTTGCGAGGAGCCACCGGTCGAACATGAGGATGAGGCTCGGCAGAATCAAGAAGACCGAGAGCATGGACAAGAACACGCCCTTCGCGAGGGCGATTCCCAGGTCCATTCCGATTCCAAGGCTCATGAAGCAGAGCATGAGCAGGCCGACGACCGTCGTCATTGACGAAGACAGGATCGAAGAAGAGGCTCCCCGCAGGGCCCGGCTCATCGCTTCTGTCGTGCTGCGGGCGCTTTCGCGCTCGTGACGGTAACGGTTCATGAGGATGATCGAGTAGTCCATCGACAAGACGAGCTGCAAGATCGCGCCAATGGTGAAGGTGATGTCCGCGATCGACCCGCGAATGATATTCGTCCCGAGATTGAGGACAACGGCCATGCCGATCGTCGTGAGGAAGAGGAGCGGTTCGAGCCAGGAGGGGCACATGATGAAAAGGATCAGCGCCACAAGACCAACAGCAATAATGATGATCCACAGGGGGAGCTCGTCGGCTTGTGAAGGAGTGTCCGAGCGGAGCACATGTTCGTTTCCGGCAAGCTGCTCCTCAATCGCATGGTGAATCGCCGTATCCTGGGCAGAGCCGTAGGGGTGGGGCGATTCCACAATGAAAAGGCTCGCCTCCCCCTTGTGGAAACGCGGGTCCCCCGCCTTGTGCTGGACCTTGGCGACACCGGGAATGCGGGCGAGGGCCTCAGCGGTCGCGAGTTCTTCTTCCTCGGAAAGCCCACGGGTCATGACGCGCGTCGTTGAAATCTCGGAATCTTCGGGGAATTCTTCTTCCATGAGGGCAATCCCGGCGCGCATCGAAGAATCGGCGGGTAAGAACTCCGCCATATCCGTGATGACACCGACTTTCGGGATGAGGAATGCGGCACCGATCGTCAGCGTGATCATCACGGCAAGAATCATGTGACGGGTGGTCACGAGGAATCTTGCGAGATTCATCGGCATGGAGGACTCCATTCATGCGGTGATTCACCACGACAAGGACCCACCATTGGGAGCATCGTCTTTCGAGAATACTGAGAAAGCACTCAGCCCGGGTCGGACTCGGAGGATTGAGACCTGATTGCGATCTCTCTATGTCAATGCTCTGAGCGGCCTTTGGATGAGTGCCACAAGCTTTACTGCGATACTTCAATTCCCTGTGGGAGGAGTCGTGTAGCGTTAAGTGAACTCTTCCGCATCGTTTCCTAGCGCACGAGAATCGTGGGCGACGCCGTGTGGAGGAAGCGAGGAAGTGCCATGTCCCACTCGTCTGTGCCGGTTCTTGCTGTTCTCGCGTTCACCGTGGGCGCTTTGGTGGGCTGTTCATCGGCCTCAGATTCGAAGGTCGCAGACTCTCCTTCCTCTTCGGCGATGTCAAGCCAGTCCGCAGCGGCGAAAACGAGCGCCCCCTCGGGCTCAGGTGCGAATCAACAGCTTGTGAAAGAACTCAAAGACTTCGGGATCTCTCCCTCGTCTGAGCAGGTCGCGACTCTTCTTCGGGCAGATACCGAGCTCGCTCAGCTGGAGAATCTCGGCTTGGATCTTCAGCTTCTCGCGAAGACTTTCGTAGACAAGATGAGCTGTGAGGTTTCGGATGCTCAAGTCCAAGGCGATACCGCCCTCGTGACGATTCGCGTCTCGATGCCGGATTTCAATGACGAGGCCTCAAGGGGTCTTGAGGAAGCATTCACTCAGAAGGTCGCCGAGTCCGGCATTGACCCTATGGCCCCCGATGAGGCCACGCTCATCAAGCTCTTCTCTGACACGGTCAACGAATACCTGGCAAGTTCGAGTTTCCCAATGAAGTCCGATGATTTCACCGTCGAATATGTACGGAAGAACGGCACGTGGGAGATGAAGGATCCCACGGACTTCGATCGGGCTCTTGCGGAGTTCATGGGCGCTCCGCAGATCTGAAAGCGCGATTCACTAAGACCAGGGGCGCGGACCGCGAGGAGCGCCGTGGCGATGAGCGCTGCGATCCCGAAAGACACGGTGGGGCACTGACGACGCCTTAGTTGAACAACGTTCAGTGAGTGGCCGCCACTATGCTCTTCTCCCCCACCTCCGCATCGGAGTTTCAAAGAGCCTGCGAGGACGTGGCAAACTCGAGTGCGCAGGGACGACTAGGAGGGACCATGCACTACCTCATCGACGAGCGCCTGAGGGCCTGCGAAGAGGCGGAGATCCGCTCTGCGAACACCCCTTTCGTCGCCATCCTTACGCCCGAGGAATGGGCCGAGGGACGCGATGCCTACGACATGGGCATCGAGTTCGACCCGGACCTCTCAACATCCCTCGACACTCAAGCGGAGACGAACTACGACGCCGTCACAGGAACGATCTTCATCCCGGACCGCGCGAACCCAGATCTCCCCGAAGCGCGCTTCACCTTCGCTTTGGACGAAAAGGGCGTCGTATTCGTCGACGCCCAGGACAATGCCTTAACCCTGGTAGAACAGATCGCCGAGAACCGGAGGTGGCGCAGACCAGGTCTCGAGCGCTTCCTCGCGGACTTCTTCGTGCAGATCATCAAGAACGATCCGCAGCTGCTTCGCGACTACGAGGACGAGCTCGACGGCATGGAGCACGCGATCATGGCGGGCAGTCCCGGCAGCGCCGCTCATAGGATCAACGAGATGCGTTCCGAGCTTCGTGACCTCGACGACCACTACGACCACCTCATGGACCTCGTCCGCCTCCTCGAGGAGAACGAGAATGGCTTCTTCGCCGAGGAGAATCTGCGTTACTTCCGCACGGTCTACGGCCGCCTCGACAAGCTGCGCGATCAAGCCTCCTCTCTTCGCGACCAGGCGCTGCAGATGAGGGATCTTTCCAAGATGCGACTCGACATCCAGCAGAACCACATCATGACGGTCCTGACTGTCGTGACCGTGATCTTCGCTCCACTCACCCTCATCGTCGGCTGGTACGGAATGAACTTCACGCACATGCCCGAGTTGGCGTGGCGCTGGGGCTACCCGCTGGTGTTCCTCGTGTCGCTCACAGTGACGCTGGGCCTGATCTTTTTCTTCAAGCGCCGCAAATGGCTCTGAGCCACTGTCCCCTCCTGTGAAGTCATCACTTCGCATGAAGTCATCACTTCGCATTCAAAGGGACAATCGCCTCGCTCTTCATTCTCCTCCCCCTTCGAGGAGCCGCTTCGCTAGGCTCGAAGCCAGAGGACAGCCGCGAAGGAGCATCCCATGATCCAGTCAGTGATATTCGACCTCGATGGTCTGCTCATCGACTCTGAGATGGTGTTCTATCGGATCTACCGCGACATGCTGGCCACAATCGGCCACGAGTTCACCCTCACCGACTATCTCTCTGGATTCTCCGGCCGCCCGATTCGCCCGATCATGGCGGACTTCATCTCTCGTTTCGGCCTGCCCGCCACCCTTGAGGAGGCCTGCGCTCATGTCGAATCCGAAGAGACTGAGGCGCGCCGCACAGGCATCCCCCTCAAGCCAGGAGCGCGTCAGCTCCTCGAA
>ERZ772906.1730-NODE-1730-length-11786-cov-2.919444_pt1 | contig 11786 bp, 8 predicted proteins | sample MGYA00511338_ERZ772906 | MGnify/ENA primary metagenome ERZ772906 (study PRJEB29015, sample SAMEA2738076) | human oral metagenome | biome: human oral; feature: human-associated habitat; material: saliva | place: China | collected 2212 ... | reverse complement strand
CGGCGCCATGAGAGCGCTTACGGACCGATGATGCGCCGGCTCGGCGGGGACCCGGCCTCGGGCGAGGCCATCGCCTTCACCATCGGAGACAAAGACTTCACCGCCGCCTACCTCGAGGAGGTCCACCACCCTCTGGAGGATGAGGGCGTCGACTTCTGGTGGCTCGACTGGCAGCAGGGCGGCGACACCGACATCCCGGGTCTGGACCCGCTGTGGATGCTCAACCACGTCCATTACCTGGACTCCGGACGCCGGCGCACCCGCACCGGGGCGGGCGGACGGACGGAGCACTACCGCCGTCGCCCCGTCACCTTCTCCCGCTTCGCTGACGCCTCCAGCCACCGTACGCCCATCGGCTTCTCCGGGGACACCATCACCACCTGGGACTCGCTACGCTTCCAACCCGAGTTCACGGCCACCGCCGCGAACATCGGCTACTACTGGTGGTCCAACGACATCGGCGGGCACATGTTCGGCCATCACGACGACGAGATGGCGGCTCGCTGGGTCCAGCTGGGCTGCTTCTCCCCCATCAACCGCCTCCACTCGACGGACTCGGTGTTCAACTCCAAGGAGCCGTGGCGCTACAGTCGCGACGCCCGCGCCACCATGAGCGCCTACCTGCGGCTGCGCCACCGCCTCGTGCCCTACCTGTACACCTGGGCGCGCCGCGCCCGCACCGAGAGCATCGCGCCCGTACGCCCCGTCTACCACGATGCACCCAAAGCGCCGGGCGCCTACTTCAACCGCACCGAGTTCCTCTTCGGGGACCTGCTCGTCGTGCCCGTCGTCCACAGGGCCGACCCGGTCAGCGCCCTGGCCCAGGAGCAGGCGTGGCTGCCTCGGGGCATCTGGTTCGACCTGCCCACCGGACGACGCTACGAGGCGCTGACCGACGACGGGCGCTCGCTCGTCCTGTCCCGGCCTCTGGATCGCGTCCCGGTGCTCGCCCGGGCCGGGAGCGTCGTCGTCACCGCCGGGGACATCGGCGAGGCCGCCGGGGACAACCCCCGCAGCCTGTCAGTCCTGGTGGTGCCGGGTGCCGACGGCGAGTTCGTCCTGGAGGAGGACGACGGCTCCCCCGAGCCGGGAGCGGACGCCGTCGTGCGCACCCGCTTCTCACTGTCCTGGGACGAGCGGGACGCCACGGCCCGTCTGAGGATCGTGCAGGAGGGGCCCGACGGCGTCGTCCCCGCCGAGCGCGAGGTCACGGTCCGCCTCCTGTCCGCGGGCGGCGCTCGCCTGCGCGCGAACTCAAGCGGAGCCGGCGGGGCGCAGCGGGAGCCGGTTATCGCGCGCCGGGAGGCGGACGGCTTCGCACTGGGCGCTGGCACCGACATCGCCCTGGGAACCGTGCGCCCCGCCGACGGCGTCGAGCTCTCCCTGGCCGGAGTGCGCACCGAGCCGCCGTCCACGGCCGACGAGATCCTCTCCATCCTCGAACCCGTCCGGATCGCCTATGAGACCAAGGACGCGGCCTGGCGGGTCGTCGCCTCGGGGGCGAGGGGCGGAGCCCTCCTGGGCGGCCTGCGGGCGGCCGGTCTCCCCGACGACGTCCTGGCGGCCGTCACCGAAGTCGCCGAGACCCCCGAGGCGGCCGGAGCCAGCGCCGACGGCCAGGAGGCCCCGTGAGCTCCGCCCCATCTCCCGCCCCGAGCCCCGGGCTTCCTCTGACCGGTCGCACCGTCGTGGTCACCGGGGTGAGCCGACGCGCGGTTATCGGGCACGCCGTCGCCTGCCGGGCCGCCGATCTCGGCGCATCACTGCTGTGCCACCACTTCTCCCCCCACGACGCCGAGCAGCCCTGGGGCGCCGACTCCGTCGGGGCGACGCTCGACTCCGTACGAGGTCATCTGGTGGCCGGAGCACGGCTCATCGACATCGAGGCCGACGTCCGCGACCCTGAGGCGCCGCAGGCCGTCATCGAATACGCGGTCCGATCCTTCGGCACTGTCGATGCCCTCGTGTGCAACCAGGCGTCATCCGGTCGCGATGGCGCCCTGGAGCGAATCACCGCGGCCGACCTCGACCACCACTGGGCCGTGGACGCGCGGGCCTCGCTGCTACTCGTGCAGGCCTACGCCGAGCATGCCGCCGGCCGCTACGAGGCGGAGCCCGGCGGTGGGAGCGATGAGAGCGGTGGAGGCAGCGAAGGCGCTGGAAGTTCTGGAAGCGCAGTCCTGCCGGGATCGGTCGTGCTCATGACCTCAGGCCAGGGCCTAGGGCCCATGCCCGAGGAGATCGCCTACTGCACTGCCAAGGCGGCCCTGGCCGGGATCACGCCCTCGCTCGCCGCAGGCCTGGCCGAGCGGGGGATCCGCCTCAACACCGTCAACCCCGGCCCGGTGGACACCGGCTACATGGACGCCGCGACACTGCGCGCGGTCGACGCCATGTTCCCCTCGGGTCGCACGGCCCGGCCACAGGATCCGGCCCGGCTCATCTGCTGGCTGCTCACCGACGACGCCTCCTGGGTGACCGGCCAGGTCATCAGCGCCGAGGGCGGTTTCAGACGCTGAGCTCGCCGGCTGCGGCCGCCGACCCCCGGTCGGCCAGGGACGCCCTCACCATCAGATGCTCGACGGCGGCCTGAGGCTCCGCCAACCGCTGCAGGAGAAGCTCTCCGGCGCGCCGGCCTATGCGTACTCGCCCCACGCCGACTTCCGTGGCGAGCCGTCCGTCCGGCGAATACGGCACGGCCTGTCCCATGGAAACCACTGAGAAGTCGTCAGGCACACCCACGCCGTGCGACCAGGCGGCCGCCAGAAGCCCTTTGAGGGCCTCCGGATTATTGGAGACGACAGCCGTGCATCCCCGAGGCAGACGTCTATCGGTCAGCAGACTCGCCCCGGCCACGACACTGTCCGCCACCGTGCGGCGCAGCACCTCCACGTCCAGAACCCGCGCCGCCCGCTCCACGGCATTTTTCTGGGCGAGGAAGGCATTGGACCTCTCCCGGGTGATCCGTCGAGCGAGGAAGACGACCCGCCGATGTCCCAGTGCCATGAGATGTCCCAGGGCGCACTTCGCCATCTGCCGGAAGTCAACGTCGATGCTCGGCGTCCCGGACGTGCCTGAGGTGCCGATGAGCACGGTGGGCACATGCTCCTCAGTCAGGATCCGCTCGCGCTCATCATCGTGGGCGACGTCCATGAGGATTGCGGCGTCCAAAGTTCTGGAGCGCACGAGCCGGACTAAGTCGTCCCCGGCAGTGCTCGCTCCGGAAAGCGGAACCACGACGTGGATCCCCTCGGGCTCAATGCGTTGACGCACCCCGTCGACGTAATCTAGGTCGTTGACATCGATGGAATGACGCTGAAGTCGGAACAGCACGCCCACAGTGCGCGCCGAGCGAGCGGCGAGCATCGAAGCATGGCTGTTGGGATGGTACCCGAGTTCCTCAATAGCGCGGTGCACCCGCTCGCGGGTGCCGACGCTCGTGGATCGCGTCCCGGTGAGGACGTAGGTCACGGTCGATGGCGAAACTCCAGCGAGATGAGCGACATCCGCCCGCGTAGCCCCCATACCCCCTCCTCGTCGCGATCAAGCGGGCGGCGGCCGCCTCGATGCGGAATGAACGGAGAGCATCGCGGCGGCCGTCGCCCGGGTGAAGAGATGCGATCACCAGTTACTGCTTGATTCCACCGGCCGCCAGGCCGGCGACGATACGGCGTTGGAAGAGCAGCACCATGATGACCAACGGCAGGGTCATGATGACGCCGGCCGCCATTTGCGAACCGAACGGAGTGTTGAACTGCGAGTCCCCGGTAAACTTCGACAGCATCACGGTCGCGGGTTGCATATTGGAATTGATGATCATCGTGACGGCGACGAGGAATTCGTTCCAGGCACCGATGAAAATGATGATGGCAGTGGTGAAGATACCGGGCGCCGCAATCGGAAGAATGATCTTGCGAAAGGCCTGACCGGGCGTGCAACCGTCAACCATGGCTGACTGCTCGAGCTCCTGGGGCATCTGCCTGAAGAAACTGGTCAGATTCCATACAGCCAACGGCAACGAGAAGGACAGATCGGGGATGATCATCGCCTGGTAAGTGTTGGTCCACCCCCAGTCTGAGAAATTCTTCAGCAACGGCACGATGATCGCCACGAGCGGGAACATCGATGTGGCCAGCACTACGAGCAGTAGGGCACTCTTGCCACGGAAGTCGAGACGAGCCAAAGCATAGGAGGCGAAGGTCGCGACCACCAGCGCCACGACGGTCACGACGACCGACACGATCAGGGAGTTGATCAGCCCTCGGCCGAAGTGGTTCCCGGAGGAGAACACGGCTCCGTAGTTATCAAAAGTGGGATGACGCGGCCACCAGGTATTCTCGAATATCTCGTCATCCGGCCGCAGGGAGGAGACGACCATCCAGTAGAAGGGAGCCAGGCAGTAGATAACGATGAAACCGATGCCGACGGTGGACCAGATACCGACCCAGGGGGTCTTCTTCCTGTTGCCTCGAATAGCGGTCTGTGCGGCGTCCCGGGCAGCCGAGGACGATGCGGAAGCGAGTGATGCGGAGACGTCTTCAGTACTCATGCCTGACTCCTGATATCGGAGGACGATGTGGATGCGGCGGCGACCGTCGGACGATGACGCCTGGGCAGGAAGACGGAGACCGGGAGTTTGCCGTTTCTCTCCTTCTTTTTCTTCCTCTCCGCCCCCGCTCCGAGGTCAGCACCGGTGATCTTAACGAAGGCGAAGGCGAAGATGAAAACGTACAGGAAGAGGATGAGAGCGTATGCGGCCGCGGATCCGTATCTCACGTTGTAGGCCTCGTCCTGAACCAACATGGAGATCGTCTCGACCGAGCCCTTACGCGCGCCGATGAGGATATAGGGCAGGTCGAACATACGCAGGGCATCGAGAGCGCGAAAGAGAACCGCCACAGCGAGCGCGGGCTTGACCAGAGGCAGGGTGATGCTGGTGAAGCGCCTCCAGGCGTTCGCACCGTCGATCTTCGCGGCTTCGTACACCTCATCCGGGATGATCTGGAGCCCGGCGAGGGTGAGCAGCCCAATGTAAGGGGCGGTCTTCCACACGTCGGCAATAATAACCGCCGCCTTGGCCGGGACGTTCTCCGAGGCCCACATGATGTGGTGACCGAGGATGGCATTGGCGACACCCTCCTGGCTGAAGATCCAGCTCCATAAGATGGCTGAGACAGCGGTGGGAATAGCCCAGGGAACCAGGATGGCGGCGCGCACGAAGCCGCGCCCGCGCATCGCCTTGTGCATGATGATCGCCATGGCGACGCCCAGGGCCGTCTCCAGGACGACGGTGACCACGCTGAAGAGCGTCGTATTCCAGGCGGCGATCCAGAAGCGCTCGCCCGCGGAAGTGAAAATATCGGTGTAATTCTTCAGGCCGACGAAGGGGGCAACCTTAGAGACGAACCCGGTCGTCTTGTCCAGTCCCGCCTTGCCGTAAAGCGACTGCTGGAGGGACTGGAGGACGGGAATAATAATGACGATCGTCAGGACTACGATCGTAGGCGTCAGAAGCATCCAGGCGAGGCGCGACTGCGCCCGGCTGGACCTCGACCTGCGGTTGACGGTCTTCGATGAGACGGTCTTCAATGAAGGTTCTGATTCTTCTGCTGTGCTCATGGATGTCCTTCACTTAGAGCGGGCCTGCAGTGACGAAATAGTCAGTTCACGGCCGGGTCGACGGGAACTTCCGCGAACCGAGGCCCCACCCCGTCGAACTACTCAGAGGTCTCAAAATCCTCAGAGAGCGGGGCCTCGCCGGGGGATCAGTCGGACAGCTCCTTCAGCTTGTTCTCCAGGCCGCTAATCGCATCCTCGGCCGTGGTCTGCTGCTGGATCGCAGGGAAGAAGGCGTCCTGAATCGCCGCGGTCACGTCTCCGTAGGCGACGGCCTTGGGACGAGCCCGGGCCGCGTCGAGAGAGGAACGCAGAGTCGGCAGATACGGATACTTCTGAAGCATATCGGCGTCTTCATAGAGGGAGCCGAGGATGGGCGCGTTCGACTGCTTGTCGAGCATGTACAGCTCGGACTCCTTAGCGGTCCACCACTTGATGAACTTCAAAGCGGTTTCCTTGTTCTTCGAGAAGGCAGAGACGCCGCAGTAGTGACCACCCAGAGCGGATATGAAGGTCTTACCGTTGAGGCTCGGCAGAGCAGCCACGCCGAACTTGTCATCGCCGAGGTTCTCAAGGTTGTTGGCGTACTGGTAGGGCCACTGACGGTAGAAGAGCACATCACCCTTCTCGAAGGCATTACGGCCGTCCTCCTCCTTCCATTCCAGGGCGGCCTGGGGAATGTAACCGTTCTTGAATCCATCCATGATGTTCTGCAAGCCCTCGATGGACTCGGGTGAATTGACGACGACCTGGTTCTGATCATCGAAGAAGTCACCGCCAGCGGTGTGGATGAACTCGCTGGAGCAGCAAGTCAGACCCTCGTACTTGGCGAACTGACCGCCGAAGCCACCGATCTCCTCGTGCCCGGAAACCTGACGCACCGCATCGACCGCGGACTTGATCTCGTCCCAGGTGGTGGGGACCTCTACTCCCGCCTCCGTCAAGAAATCCTTGCGGTAGTACATGAGCGGGGCATCGGTCGCATAGGGCATGGCGTAGAGCTTATCCATGTAGCAACCGGCATCCCAGACCGGCTGAATGATGTCGTCGTTCTTGAGCTCGTCCATGGGCAGCTCGAGGATCCACTGGTTGGCAGCGAACTCGGCGACCCACACGACGTCCACGGAAATGACGTCGTAGGCATCCGATTGGGTCTGGGCGTTGTTGATCAGAGACTGACGCTGCTGGTCCGCCTCGGAGGAGAGCTCGACGAGGGTGACCTGCTCGTCCGGGTTCTCACTGTTCCATTCATCGATGTGCGCCTGCACCATGCCCGAGGAGAAGTCCTTGCCCTGAACCCAGGTGATCGGCCCCGTACCGGAGAAGTCGGCAGTCGCGCCGCCGCCCTGACCGGAGTCGCTCTTGGAACAGGACGCCGCAGCCCCGAGAGCCGCAACGAGGGCCGAGCCTTGGATGAACCGACGCCGTGGAAGCGAGGTAATCATCTGTAGTTTCCTCCTTGAAACATCATGAAAATGTCATGAACAGGTACGGCGGGAACGCCGTCGGGAGACTCGTCGTCGACGCGCGTCGACGACAGGGGCGAATGCAACAGTAGGCCCGCCTCGCCCGAGACGGCACCCGAACGCCCAGACCGTTATCAATTCGTTATCTTCGTCTTCGACCGACCTTGTCGGTGCCCCCTGGTCTATTGCTCGTCCCCGACAGCTCGGGCATGGTGGTCGACGTGGGCATGTTCGTCCTCCAGCGCGGTATCGGCATGCTCCTCCACCGGGGAGTCCTCGCCATCGTCATCCAGTATGCTTCGCCGGCCTCGGGCAACTCGTGGAGGAACTGGCCGCGATCACATCCGCCCCCAGACCCGCCGGTAGGCTCGGCTCCGTGATAGAATCCGTGAGACGGGAGACCTCCATGGACACCCCCTTCGCCTCCGCCCAGCCCTACTTCGCCGGGGACGCCCGCACCAACCGCGAGCGCATGCTCGCCGGCGACTGGTACGTCTCCGATGACCCGGACAATGCCCGGATCGCCGCGCATGCGCGCCGCGAGCTCCATCTCTACGAGCGCGCCTTCGCCATGGGCGAGCCCGACGCGCAGGATCACTTGCGCTCGGCCCTGCCCCGCCTGGCGCCCAGCGCCTGCCTGCTGCCACCGGTACGCGTGGACTACGGGGACAACATCATCGTCGGCGAGGGCACGTTCGCCAATTACGGGCTCACGGCCCTGGACGTTGCCACCATCATCATCGGAGCGCACTGCCAGATCGGTCCGAACGTCCAGCTGCTCACCCCCATCCACCCTTTGGAGCCGACACCACGGGAGGTCGGTCTGGAGAGCGCCGACCCGATCACGCTCGGCGACAACGTGTGGCTGGGCGGAGGCGTCATCGTGTGTCCGGGTGTGACGATCGGCGATAGGTCCGTCATCGGAGCGGGATCGGTGGTCACCAGGGACATTCCGGCGGATTCGCTCGCCGTGGGAAGCCCGGCGCGTGCAATCCGCGCGCTGGACGAGTCGACATTCGGCCCCCGCCATTGAGACACAGCTGACGCACAGCGCAGGGGCGGTGGTCATCCGGTGCGCTCTCGCTTACCATCCGCACCGGAATCAGCACAGTTCCCCACGAATCCCCTCGAGGCCGACACGATCACCATGACTACCGAATCCTTCTCAGACCTGGCCGCCTCCCGGCACTCGGTGAGAGACTTCCTGCCTGACCCGGTGCCCGATGAGCTGCTTGACGTGATCCTGGACGACGCCCGGCAGGCACCGAGCTGGTCCAACACCCGCCCCTTCATGCTGGCCCTGGCCACCGAGGAGCGTGCCGACCGGCTGCGCGGGGCCTACGTCGCCGAGTTCGACAAGACGCTCAGCGTCCAACACAGGGAGCGCGGCGCGATGGCCAGGCTGGTGCTGACCGGCAACCTCCCCGACGGTGACTACAAGGTGTGGGCGCCCTACCCGTCCGACCTCAAACCCCACCAGGTCGCGGTGGCCAAAGGCCTGTACGACCACCTGGGGATCGCGCGCGAGGACCACGAGGCCCGGGACGCGGCTAACCGTCGCAACTGCGAAGCCTTCGGCGCGCCCGTCATGGGCTTCGTCCTCATCCACAAGGGGCTCATGCCCTTTGCCGCTCTCGACGCCGGAATCATGCTCCAGACGCTGTTCCTGTCGGCCAAGGCTCACGGCGTCGACTCGTGCCCGCTCGGGATCCTCGCCGCCTGGCGCGGCCCACTCGATGCCGAGTTCGAGATTCCGGACGACTACCGGCTCATCACGGGTTTCGCTCTGGGATACGCCTCCGGGGAACCGGTTAACGACTTTCGGGCCGAGCGGCGGCCGGTGCGCCTGGCGGCGCCTCGCTCATGAGCCGGCTACGACGGTGCGCCGACTGCGCGGCGGCACGAGCATGCCTCGGCGTCGAGCCGTGAGGAGCACCACCACTCCGGCTACGGTGCACACGACAACGGTCACGACCGACCCCTCCACGCCCATGTCCCCGCCGGTGAGCCAGTCCGGGCCGGAGAAGGCCGCCTCGAACAGACCTCTGCCCGAGCCCGTGCCGGAGATGTCGGAGCCGAAGATGCCGCCTTGGACAAAGTTCCACGCCGAGTGCACTCCGATGCTCAACCACAGGCGACGGGTGAGCAGGTAGCAGGCGCCCAGCAGCAGCCCGGCCTCCAGGACGATGGCGAGGCAGTCGTACAGGCTCGCCTCAGGATTGAACAGGTGCAGGAGGCCGAAGATGAAAGAGGTCAGCGTCAGCGCCCACAGACTGCCCAGTCGTGTCTCAATGAGCCGCAACGCGACTCCGCGCATGAGCATCTCCTCCGTGAAACCACCTAGGACGCCGGCTTCGGCGCCGACGAGAATGCCCTCCGACCAGCCGACCCGGCTGATGCGGTAGGCGCCCACCAGAGCGAGAATCCCGAAGACAGCGCACATGAGACCGGTGCCCAGCCCCATCCCGACCGCCAGCTCGTGCAGCGCGTCGGGCCCGCTCATCTCGAACGCCCGGCGGCGGGCGGTCCAGCGGATGAGGAGCCGGTAGCCCCACACGGTCATGACGACGCAGACCGCGCATTCCGCGAGCACGACGGCTACAGCGGCGGCCGGCCCCGGCAGCGCGCGCCCGACTGTCGGCTGCAGAGCGGACCGGACGCCGTAGACGATGATCTGGATGAGGAGGAACAGCAGAACACCAGCGATCGCCTGAATCCAGAGGCGGCGCCCGCCCGAGTCCGGGATCGTCGACGAGTCGGGCGCGTAAGGGACCTGTGTCATGGTGCTCATGACACCATATACTCTCGCCCCTTCTCTTCCGCGGTGCCATCACCAGGAGTCGGAGACGGTGTCACCACCCCGGCGTGCACGCGCGGCATTGGCGGGGCCCGTCAGCCCGATCCGCCGCAACCGCCGGCCCCGCCCCTCAGATCTTGGTCAGCGGGGCCAGGCGCAGGACGAGGCGCTTGGTGACGGCGGCGCCGTCGACGACGAACTCGACGCGCGCCACCGTGGACCGCCCCGACCCCTCCAAACCGACGACGGTGCCCTCGCCGTAGGAGGTGTGTCGCACTCGGTCTCCCGCCCTGAGCCCGGCCACAGCCTCCGGCAGGGCCTGGGCGGCGTCACGTTCGCCGCCGTCGAGCCTGACCGGCTTACCCCGGGCTGCGAGCCGTTTGGCGCGTCGGGCCTCGGCGCGGTCCTTGGGTGTCTCGACCCGGCCGAGCCTCCCGGTCCGCGCGCCGCGCCGCCCGGATCCGATGGCGGGGCCGAAGTCGTCATCGTCCGAGCCGCCGGCCGTTCCCGTCCCGGCCCGGCGTCCGCCACGGGATCCGCGTCCCAAGCCGAAGCCACCTTCGCCCCAGCCGGCGCTCCCGCCCCGCAGTGCGTCCATGGAGGAGGCGATCCGCTTCCAGTCCATGATCTCGGCGGGAATGTCATCGAGGAACCGGGAGGCGGGCATGGCGTTGGCGGCGCCCCACGCCGAGCGGACGGCGGCGCGGGTGAGGCAGAGGCGCCTGCGGGCGCGGGTGAGGGCCACGTAGGCCAGACGACGCTCCTCGGCGAGCTCGGTCTCCTCGGCCAGGGCGCGGGCGTGCGGGAAAGTGCCGTCCTCCAGACCCGTGACGAAGACGACCGGGAATTCCAGACCCTTGGCGGTGTGGACGGTCATGAGGGTGACCTGCCCGGCCTCCTCGGCGGCGGCCGCCGCCTGCCGCTCGGCCTCGGTCATGGCGGCGAGGTCGGCGGAGGCGGGCAGCTGGTCGGAGTCGGCCACGAGGCTCACCCGCTCAAGGAAGTCGGCCAGGGTGCCGTCGGGGTTGGCGGCCTGGAACTCGGAGGCGACCGAGTGCAGCTCGGCGAGATTCTCCACACGCGTGGCGTCCTGCGGATCGTCAGAGGCGCGCAGCTCGGCGAGATAGCCGGAGGTGTCCAGGGCGGAGTCGAGGACGTCGGCGACACCGTCGTCCGCGGCGAGCTGGCCGCGCAGGCCGGTGAGCAGCTCGTGGAAACGGGTCACTTGCGTGCGGGCGCGCGCGGTCAGTCCCTCGACGGCGGGCGGTTCGACGCCGGGCGCCTCCAGGTCGCCGGCTTCGGCGCCGCTGCTGGCCGGCCGCGGCTCCCCGGCTGCGTCGGCAACGGCGGTCCCGAAGGAGACGCCGTGGCGGGCGGCGTGCTCAGCCAGGACGGCCTCGGCCTTCTCCCCCAGGCCGCGCTTGGGCACGTTGAGGATGCGGCGCAGGTTGACGTCGTCGTCGGGGTTGTCAACAGCGCGCAGGTAGGCGATGGCATCCTTGATCTCTCTGCGCTCGTAGAAGCGGGTCCCGCCGACGACCTTGTAGGGCTGGCCGGAGCGGACGAAGGCCTCCTCCAAGGCGCGCGACTGGGCATTGGTACGGTAGAAGACGGCGACGTCGCGGGGCCGCACGCCCTCGGTGTCGGCGAGCCGGTCGATCTCGGAGGAGATCCAGCGGGCCTCGTCGTGCTCGGAGTCGGCGACGTAGCCGACGACCTTGGGCCCGTCGCCGGAGTCGGTCCACAGGTTCTTCTCTCGTCGCCCGGGGTTGCGGGAGATGACGGCGTTGGCGGCCGACAGGATGTTCTGGGTGGAACGGTAGTTCTGCTCCAGCAGGATGGTGCGGGCGGCCGGGTAATCCTGCTCGAACTCCTCGATGTTGCGGATGGTGGCGCCGCGGAAGGCG